>Ga0210059_1009330_pt1 | contig 15344 bp, 10 predicted proteins | sample Ectturendosymbi2_FD_188042 | JGI IMG/M metagenome (GOLD analysis project Ga0210059, IMG submission 188042) | Ecteinascidia turbinata endosymbiont from Florida, USA - Sample 2 (SPAdes) (version 2) | ecosystem: Host-associated > Tunicates > Ascidians > Unclassified | place: Key West, Florida... | reverse complement strand
ATATTCCTGCAGACTCGTGTAATAGGGGAGGAATAAAAAAAGTTTTGTGTCATGGGGGAGGAATGAAAAGTTTGAAAATGAGCAAAGGGAGGAATGCATCAAAAAAGGTTGGGAACCACTGATCTAATGGATAACCATAATATACATCCATTCAAAAGGTTCCTTAGTGTTTTAAACGTTTCACGTAACATAGCAAAGGACAAACGATAAAACTAGTGGTAAAACTTTAATGGACTTTCGAAACTTACCGCCTACATTGGTTACAGGATGTATTTTTCTCAAGCCAACCAAGCAAGCTGTTGCCAAGGCAACGTTGAATGCGTAGGATGAATCCCAAGCTCAGGACTAAAATCTCAAGATCTTGGGAAAAATCCCAACGAGCGGCACCCCTGTTTCTGCCGTGCTGTGAAGCAACTCCTGCTGATGATATTACTCTTTAAGGCAGGGGCGGGAAACCTATTTACTATTACGGGCCGCATAAATTGTGCATTATTGCTGGCGGGCCCCGAAATCAATTAATTTTATCCTAAAATTCTACCTTTATCTAACAATGAGGAAGAGTTACTTCTCATGACTTGCTATCTAAGTACCTGCTTATCACGGAGCTTCGTTTTGACGCGATCTTGTACGCTAACTTGTGTACTTAAGGAAAATTCTGATGCGGGCCATATTAAATGCTCACGCGGGCCGCAGGTTCCTCAGCCCTGCTTTGAGGTAACGACGCTAAAAAAGCAGAGTTTTCTAGAATTGTAGCTTTTTGTTGCGTAACATATCATTACGCCGAGGGTGCGGTATGTCCTATCTCCACGTAGACGACACAAACGACAGTAAGTTGCTGACTCTTACCAATTCACAGATGTGGTAGTGATTATTTCCGTCAAAACAGCATGAACCTTTTTTGGCACAGCTCACATGAGCGCGCAGCATCAACGAGCCCTGCGTTATTTTGTCTTACCTGCTGTAGTTCAGGCGCTGCTCGGTTTGCGACACACAAGGTTTATGACTTCGAGTTCACGAAAGCGTTCGTGTACGTGAAAAACAAGTTTCAGGGTACGATGTTTGGCGCGTAAATTTTAATTTGAATAGTGTATTCTTATTTATCTTTCATGTGTTATGTGTACAGCGTGGCACACTCCTGTGCTAATTTAGCTACCGCAACATACAGTATAGGCCTACCTTAGTATACGGCGTAGCCTACCGTACAAATCTGAGTTACGACGTAAACCGCGTTACGAATCTTTCCAAGAACGGAACTCCGTCGTAAATCGAAGAACGCGTGTAAACTTTATTGCGCGATCCACGAACCGTAAAACCGGCACGCACAAATCTCTTTACCAACTAGGCGCTTCGCAGAAACGTGGATTAAACGTACCATTGCACAAAACCGCAAAAGGAATCCACAGCTAGGAAGTTCTCATGGCTAAGAAATGTAACGCGTTGGTTAGACAGGAGTTTGCGCAGAACAAAAAATTGAAAAATTTATTATTGTGAAAATCAATCAGGTTCTGTTTCAAATGCATCAACATGAAAATTCTTACGCCCACCCTTCGACTTGACACGAAACAACCTTGCATTAACCATCAGGTAAAAGAAGCACGTGCTTAGGTCATTAAGGGGCAAGAAAACACCAAGGTCATTAAGGGGCAAGGAAACACCAAGGTCATTAAGGGGCAAGGAAACACCAAAAAAACGTTCTTGTAGCAAATATTTTATAAGCGCATAAAATGCAAATGCATGTTTGTGTGTAGAAACGTAGGCTCTCAACGGGAAACTTGCGCAAAAGCGCTTATGGAAGGTCCAACCACAAAAGTGAGCGAAGAAATTTTACTACAACCCCACCGATCACGTGGCCAAATGGAAATAAATGCAATGTTTGTCAAACCTTTACATTTAATTGCAATTTGCAGGTCCTCCAACGTTACCTGACAAACGTTTTCACAGTGCCTGTGCTGTATTATCTCTTCGCTTGAAGTTCTGCTTTCAAAAAACAAGCCGTGCCTGCCCAGGATCAAAGATTGTTTACCGACAGTTTTTCAATCCACACATACCGAAGCACCGAGCAATGCAGCTCTGGTTCTTTGGAGCTGAACTCTTTTGAACCTAGTCTCAGTATCCCGTTTTTTTAAACCAAATATTGATTGCTAAATCAACTTAGGCAATTTACATCAAGGGCATACGCAAGGGGTGTTTTGGGGTTAAAAACCCCCCTTGAGCTTGATATTTTACAAAAACTTTATTACCTGCACAAAGGAGATTAATAGCTTTCGCATACTTTTTGCTTGTTAATTTGTTGACTTAATGCAAATAACACGGAATTAATTTGCATGCAAATTTCAAAGAACATTGTAAATGGGGCAAAAAGTAATAATTAGCTTTTGGTAAGAATGTGGGTTATCGTCTGCATCCAGAAACCATCTCACCACTTTTTCCAGACCTTTAGTCCAGTACGAATGTTTGAGATTGTGTTCCGCGATAGTTCACTTTATCCGAAACAATTGTCTTTATTTTGTCTGCTAAGGCTGATCAGTGCAAGCGGTGATCGCATTGGCTACATTACCAATTTTCGTAGCATGATAGAACTGTTGCACCAGCTCGAATACAGCAGTTTTTGACATAGAAGCATTCAGGCATTTGATAATGTCTCAGCAGTGAAAAAGGAAAACTAAAAGTTTGCTGGACTTCTAATACATAACAAAAATATTGAAAGTTTTCTTGCGTACTTTATGCGCATTCTCAATTCTTGTGTAGTTTAGCAAGATTCGATCTTGCAAACCGGGGTGTGCGCCAACCAGTCCAGCCGCACACTTTCTATGCTCGACGGCTCGTATTCGACAAGACATTAGCGCAAACTCATTTTACAGTTGTAAATTGCTCTGACGCAGTGATGAGTGTGTTTTACTCCCTTGTTTTAACGCGCAGCCTGATATTTTTGCAGTTATGAACTGTTGCGTCGTAGCGTTGAGTTAATTTTCCTCCGATATCCTAACTTGGAGCGCTGACAGTTTATACTTAGTGCAATGACACACAAAATAACGCGAATCGTGTAAAAGAATATGCATATTGTGTCAACAAATTAAATGATCTAAATACGGTACAAATATGACTTCACGAAAAAAATGCTCAAGGTCATCAGAAGGATAATTATTTCTGAAAATTTGACTTTTGCATCTTCCGGGAATCAATAGTGGAGCATCATATTTTTCACATTCATTCTTAGCTTGGTCAAATACTTTATGAAAAATGTTTTCGCAATTGCTTCTGTTTTGTCGGGGAATATCCAGCACACTATCAATGAGCTCAATCACTGCAAATGTATCCAATTCTTTCTTTTGCACCAGTTTTGAAACAGGCAGGATTATACCAGAAGTGTGTTGCACAACTAAAGCCGCGATTAAAAACGTGCATTTCTGTACAGAATTGAGCAAAGTTGCTGCTTTGGTCGCAACCTCCACTTGCTTGTTTTCTTGCTGCAATTCCTCAAGTGTAGAAACAACTGCTGGCAATAGTGTCACGAAAATGATGATCGAGACATGTCTTTCTACCCAGCGTGTGGCGCAAATTTGTTTCAGCTCCTGTGGCGAAGAAGCCGAGCCTGAAACTTCTCTTTCAACATTGTCTTGAAATATCGATACGCGCTGTGCAGAACGCGACAGAAAAACGCATATGTCCGATATAGTTGCCATCGCATTTGCAATAACTGGCAACTGCGATGAAGTACTAATGACCAAGTTAAGAACATGATTGCAGCAATGAGTGTACATGGCCAAAGGGTACAATTCTTTTACTCTAGCCTGGACATCACGATATTTTCCGCTCATATTACTTGCGCCATCATAACCTTGGCCACGCATATGTTCCAGATTAAGCCCAAGCTGAGATAGTTGGGTGAGAATCGTAGATGCAAGATCTTTGCCTGTTGTTGAAGAAACTGAAACAAACCACAAAAATTATTCGTGCACTTTGGTATCTTTGATAAACCGAACGGATAAACTAAGTTGCTCCGTTTGACTTACATCAGTCGTTTCATCTGCTAGTATAGAAAAGTATTTGCATTGGGAAATATCGGGAAGTATCTGCTTTTGTATGGCATCACCCATCAAAGATAAAATTTGATTTTGCACTCTCCAGCTTAAATATGAAGCGTTGCGGGGAGCCTTTGAAAAGAGGTCAGATGTTTGCTTGTCAGCAGCCTCCACTCGCAGTCTTAAGGCAGCTTTAAAACTCCGTCATTGCAACCAGCTTCGTTTAGTGAAGATGTACCAGCGTCTCTGTGACCCCTCAATGTTTCTTGGCGACCGCAAAATTCAATAGTTCTGATGATATGGGAAAGACGATTTCGATTTTCCTCGACAGCCTTCTGTCGACTGCTGTTTAAAGCATTTCGTACATCTCTGGATTTGTCGGCATCTGTCTGCACAAAGTTATCGAACATGGCTGCACATAATTTATGATAGTGACAGTTTTGGTGATTATTGTAATGTTCCTCTGCCTTTTAATAATTGCAGTGTGGTCCCGAAACTAATCAGCCGTGAGGTTTTGCGCTGCGACTGACAGTCTGAGGAGCAAACATAACGCACCATTTGCAAAAAGCTCCATTGTAAATATCACTGTACGCTAACCATGTAAATTCGTTTAACCGTTGCTTCTGGAAACTTCGATTTTGAGCACCAACTGTTACATATGGAAACGAGAAACCTAAAGGAGGGGACCAGCAATTAAACAATACCTTTCGTCGATCAGCATCAGTCAGGGGAACTGCAATGAAGTTACCAACATCATTTTCACTACTGAATACTTGACTGGCAGGCTCTGAGCACGAGCTAGTGTCATTTCTATCTCTTTTGCAAAAGTGTCTTTCTCTTGACGAACTCCTTTTCGGCTTGCGTTGTATAACTACAAACTTATCCATTTTTCCTCGCACTCTTCTGACTATCACGGTTCTCGAAATTCGAACTACAGGAGGAACAACTCCAATCGTAAAGCATTGCGCAACACGTGCAGAGTTTCTAGGTCATAGCATATGTGAAGCGGTTTCTCTCAATCCCATTATGACTCATGAATCACAACGTCTTTATCGAAAAGCGACATTCAGCGAGGGTTCCTATAGTCTTAGCACGATTTACTTATGGCAATTGAAGTGTAACACTCGTAACGTAACAAGGTAGCAGATCACCACACCACTAGTTATAATCGAAATCTTTATATAGCTATGTACGCATGTGCAGAAGTGTTTTGTGTTTTAACAAATGTCAGCAACAAATTTGTGTTTAGGCGATTTTCGTTAAGGGGGCTCTATCCCCTCAGCCCCCCTGTGTGCGCCCCTGGGCCGCACACCAAATACAAATGACCACCACATGCCACTGAATGAAACCCCCCCATGAAAATTTTCTGCGTACGCCACTGATTTACATGCTGAGAATCTGCCAAAAAAGTCAAATGAACACCGAATATATTGCTGTGTATCAAAAGCAAGCGTACTTCTCGCAGTACAAACCAGTACAAACTACAAACTCTAATCAGTAACGAAAGGGCTTCAGTTGTAATATACTGGATAACGAAGGGGATTTAGTGGAATACGTTTACTCGCATGAATTCAGGATAAGTCTTCCCAAATCAAGTGGCACATAAAAGGTGCATGGTTACGTACTGAAACTATACTGGAACTATTGTCCTTTCCAGTGGCGGATTAAGGGGGGTGCTGACTGGGCTACAGCCAGGGACTCCCAATATTTAGGGGGCCCCAATCCCTAAGTTGGTAAAAAAGTGTAATATGTGAACAATACTCAAGATGCTGGAAAAGATACCATCGCCAATTGAAACTTCTTAGTAGGCGCTCTGTGCTCACACATTGCAATTATTTCGTTGATATAAAAGTAGTTGATTCTTTGGCGTGTGGTCTGATCGACACTCACAAACAAGTTAGTAGGCTACTCCAATGTCTACAGAATTAAGGTATTTCATCCGCTTGTCATATTTTGGTTTCCGATGTGCATGCGATATCCACGTCATTTGAACATCGGTACTGCAGTCAGACCCGAAGAAAGTTGTGAACTTGTCAAGTGGTGTCAAGTCTCTCAACAATGGTGAAAGTAATTAGATTTTAGCTTGGGATAATAAATCATGGTGTTATAAGGCAGGACTGCCAGAGTTGGTATGTACCCTGCGCCAAATATATATCCTCGTGTACTTTCATGTAACCTATTTGTGTGTTCTTTTTTGTTACTGCGATGCATGCTTGAAGTCTAGCGCGTTGCGTGTGGGAGTGAAGACCTTTGCATAATACATAATGTAAACTGGTAGTTTAATACCAATCCTGGTACAATTTACTTGCAAGATGCAAGTTTGGATATTTTGGTACATACTAGCCTACTTTTATGTAAATCGCCAATATTTGGTACAATTCTTGATAACTGACGGATAACTGACTTAAAACAGAATAAACGCAATAACAAAAAGAAAAGTTGGCAGATATCGAGTTACTTAAAACGTTGACTGACAACAAGAATAAAACCGTATCAAGCAAGTCTTAGTTCTGTTTACATTTCGTTCAAGTAACTCTAAGCTTGCTCACGCTAAACTCAATGACTCATTCGAAGTCGTAATATGTACTTTTGGTTAAGAATTTTGTTGAGTGCCATTTTCTATTCTAAGTGCAGTAGAAAAATATAAACAATTCTGTAGTGTTATGTCTTATGAATGAACGTAAAACCATACGTAGCAAGTGGAAGTGAGCTTCACAACAGTTATTGATAAGTGAGTGCATGCTCTTGTTCTTACTAATAGTCTTGCTGATTTGTCATTGATTGCGAACAGAAAAATGAAATACTGAATTGCAGTGAGTACACTTAAAAGCACTAGTGTTTCTGTATGCTTTCGAGGAATCAGCTTTGAAGAAAGAGTCTTTTTGAGGCTACAAAGAAGAGGTGAAATTACCTTGAAAAACTGTTTCATGCCTCAATTACCATCAAGCCTAAATCAGCTCAAATCAGTGAAACCAGAGAGGGCTTTTTTCAGTCACTGGATTATTTGTCACAAAACTCAGAAACAGACTGAATCATGAAAGTGGGGTTTGATTGTCATGCGTCAGTATTATAAACATTAGTGTGCTTAACTTAATTTATAATTCGCTAATAAATGGCGCAGGGACAAACAGTAGTAATTTCACAATGATATTGAGTTTTTATCGCTCAAAATCGCATTCATTTCAAAACCCGAAAAAAAACGGGTTTTTCCGGGTTTCTTTTCTCAGCTATCCGAAACCCGGGTTTTAAAATTTTGCCCCGAATTCGAAACACTAGTTTCGCCAACGAACAATAGCTGGTTTCTTCAGAGCGACAAACATACTGGCCAACCACGGAACTGATACCGGTTGTTCACCAGCCTGTCGCCCCTCTGAAGATGTCTGGCGAAGCACAGGCCCGTTTTAAATAAATTTTCGTCTTTATCAACAGTTTAAATTTACAGTACAGTAAGTAGTGCGATTGGCTATGTGGAGTTAATATTAAGGCTACTCGTTTAAATCGGTTCTGCTTCCTCATCCGTCGATACCAGAGTGTCGGGATTTTAATTAGGTAGCAAAATTATTTTCTTCGCTTAGTTGCCTTCCAACTTGATCGTACAAGTTTCTTCATTGCTTCTTTCGTTTAAATGTAACAGCCTATTACACGACGTGTTTTGACATTGTCTTCGCATCAGTGGAAAGGTTTACCAGCAAGACGGAAAGGACCAGGGGCGGATTAAGGTTGTGTGGGGCCCCTGGCTGAAACTTAGAACGGGACCCTTTCTATAGGCCTATGTATAAAACTGTCGTCAATAGGGATAATGATAAATGAACGAACTGAAGTATTTCTATTATTGAAACAAAAAAATATTAGCCACATCTGATTTACGCAACGTTTTCAAACAACGATTCGATTAAAAAAACTTAAGTAGGCCTACTGTTAAAGATGCAGTATAGACCACTTGTATGAGTAACAAACAAACTGTGAGTAAAAATCAAATCTAAATTTGTCGCACTCTGCTGCTGCACTGAACTACGCTGTCAGGAGGCGAGCCACGCAAGGCGACAGAGTATTCCTATCCTCAATCACTGCAACCAGTCTCAACAGCTGGAACAACGCACAGTACTTTCGTGAAAACAGACTACAGGAAGAACAGTGCAGTTTGGACTGCTTTAGAAAATTTGATTCAAGAAGAAGGTCACGCTGATCGCAAAGACTAATACTTCGCTACCCTGGCGGCTCTTGAAAGCTCTTGCGATCCCAAGCGAAAGCCGCTGCGGCGCTACTTAGGGTCGCCAACCTCTGCTTTGAGTATCTACGCTCTAGAGAGAATCGAAAGATATTCTGAAGACAAGTTGCAGATTAAAATTAGGCTAGCAGGATTTGGCCAACCTACAAAGGGTGGGAAGAGAGATAGGATCTAAAGCCTTGAGATAATGATGACAGTACTTCATCTCTCACTCGGGTCACTCAACTTAAATTTGCATGCCCCCCTCAGGAAAGTTTCCATCAGATCCTTGCAGCATATGTTACTAGCCTTACAATACGAAGAAGCATCTAGTCACAACATTGCAATAAAATACTGTATAATTTTTGTAATTTTACTTTTTGGATGCCCGGGAGTTTCTCCCCGTTCGCACCTCCTCTGCACGCCACTGGCCAGGATAACAATTCCTTGCATGCTTTGCTTCAGTTCTGCAAATACGCAACACGCTGTACAAAACCTTACGGACCATACACCAACCGTTGCTTCAATCCTTTTATCCTGGAAATGCATCTGTGTCTACACAAGACGTTGAAATTATGCAAAGCACTGGGTGAATGCTGCAATTCTCCTGCAGGTTTTTCGTTTCTGATCAAACACACGTTGCTATTTACCTAATACCTATGACTACTTCGTGAATATACTCTTGTGCCTGGAAGCAAGAACTTACCAACCATTTTGGTTGCGGAGTAGGACCTACGTAGTCAGAACGTGGTTTAATTTTTCAGCTTTGTGCAAAAAAACGGTGATGCACAAGTTGTTAGGTTACGAGATATACTCATGTAAAATAAACGATAGCGGGAAAAGCTGCAAACGAGTCGAAAATGACATCAATTTTTTCAAAGAGTCAATCAACATGAGGCAAGCAACTGATTTTCATGGCGGGTGTCCCACTGGTCACGTTCTTATTCCTTGAAACACATTTTGTTGTCCTTGAGGATTTTCCGGTGTCCTTGAAAATTTTTGAGCAGTTGTAAAATTGTTCACTCTTAAACTATTGATTACATTGAACATTCAAGGATCAAAGTTTAAACAATTTAACTGAAGAGAATGACTTGTACAATTAACACGTTCTGGTTGATAATAAATGTGGTTGACTAATGATCACCCATTGTTATTCAGCAATGTTATTTGAAAACATGTGCTACACCACTATAACTAAAAAGTATTCAAAGTAGCCATGAAGTAAAATTTCAATAATCACAAAGCAATAAAATGTCCTTGAAAAAATTTCTTGTGATCTGGCAACCCAAGGTTAAGCACACTCAATGTTCGTAGTGAAGAGTCTTGTAAAACTCAAAAACATTTTTTTTTTGATGAAATAGCTGTAATGACTTCAAACTTTTGTTTTGTTATCATGGACGTAAACAAAGCTAATGTCTGTTTATTGCGGCCCACGTTCGACAGTTACAAATCCCGATTGCTGTGCGCAAAAGCATTTTCAATTTGGCACTGACCGCTTTTAATACAAGTGCAAACTTTCCGACAAGAAAAACGACAGCTAAAGCTGAATGCGCTATGTCAAATGTTATTTAAGTTTGCTGAACAAGTCAAAGATTTTGGAGTACTTGTTCATACCTCACTGAAGTATGACAGAGCTGCCTTCAGAGACGACATACCACTTTATTGTGCAGCAAACAAATTCAAAGTCGCCTTCACTCTGCTCTCCTGCAGTAAAAAACACTCTATTTCATGCCTTTTGCATGACAATCTATACTTGCCAATTGTGCAACGAACACACACAATCTCGTATTAAACACCTCCACATTACTCATAATAACGCCTATCGAATTTCGTATGACATTCCTAGAAAATGGTCGTCGGTATCACGTTAACTATTTCGTTAGGACATTTGATGCCATGATCAGAAACAAGTTGCAACCTATGCTTTTCTTCGACGATGTGCATCTTCATGTAATTTTTTCATCTGCTCACTTCAACTGGCTGAATCTTTTTTGCAATCATCATTTCTCTCCGACTGTGGAAAGCTTCCGTATGACAATGGTCGAATGTAATAATTGCTGGTACGTTGTGGCTATGGGTGACCCTGGTCAGTATTGTCTACACGTAACAACTAACTCCTATGTTGTGATGTGTTATGGCTAACCATTTTGTCTGCTTGTGTTCGTTGACTAACCCGTGTGTGACGTATGAGTCTGAGACAAACACGCAAATAAAGAAATATATCAATTAATGTCACTCACCACTTTTCAAATTAAAGTTTGCACCGTATAAAATTCGTGCTTGTCATTTCGGTTTGCAACTTTTCAATTTACGCTCTGCCCTCTGACTGAAAGTGCAACCACCGGACAACCACGCTGTTAGTGCTACCTGCTGCTGACTTGTGTGTCCATCAGCAGTTGCCTTTGCTGCGCTCAGCGATTCATTACCACCGCGTAAAGCGCCATTGAGGTTAATCAGACCATGACGTGTACCTGACGCGAAAAAACACTGCTACCGCTTACCACAGTGAAACGATGGAAGTTCCCGGAACTCCACTATTGACGTACAGTTGCACGTTTGTGAGAGACAGCACAGCATGCTTTGTTATACTTTGTTTGAAGATTTTTAACCACACCAAATTTCCTGAATTAAATTTGGCCCACTCCTTTGTGTGCATAGGCATGCTATCTTCATCTGCAAAATTACTTCACCGTGTTTTATGTTTGTTTGTTTTTGTATTTTATTTCCTTTCCAACCATTGTTTTGTAACATTGCGAAAAACCTGATAAACGGGATGGGTTAACTAGATGTCCCCCATGGTGTTTCACCAATCCTAATGTGGCACAGCAGCGACACTCGCGTTTACATTTAATCAGCTATTTTGCCATTGTGTTTTTATTTATTCTGATTTCCGCTGACATTGGTTTCCTTTTTGAGCATTGTCCTTCAGTATTGTTTTTGTTTAATAGCTGGGTCATATGTTTAATAGCTGAGTCATATGAAACGATAATAAACTTGAACTGGGCAATCGGTAATCAGAAGTGAAACCGCTACACTCGGACAAAGAGTAGGCAGGCTAAAACGGCATTTAGCGCCCACCGAATGCGCTTCCTTGTAGGCAGTGACGGATTTACGCATAGGCCAAGTAGGCCATGGCCTAGGGCCCCACGTGTTTGGGGCTCCGCGCAACTCCTTCCTATGACGAATCATGATTAACTTAAAATTTGCAAAACTGCGCAGAGGCATAACTTCAAAATTTACTTAGAAACGAGCTAAAATGCAAACGTCTCTAGAGTCTCGGCTTTTATCAGTGCAGTAACAACATGATAATATTTTTTGCTACGCAATAGGATAATGACAATATTGCTTTTCATGGGAGTTCTACTGTGTATAGCGGTCTTGCGCTGTTGCGAACTTTTTGCCAGTGGATGATTGAACACCAAGTAAGAAAGTGCTGTGTGAAAGGCTTGATGTTGAGGAACATAGTTGGGCGCTAGAGAGATGCAGGCTGTCTGAATGAAAGTGGTTACAAGCAGTAGCGTAACAAGCCAGCGCAAAAATTTGGGGGAACCAAATACTTTGACTGCAAGCGAGCAACAGTATTTTGTTCAAGGCACTACCTGTCAAAGCAAAAAATAACAAGACATGCTAAAAATTTGGAAGGGGCGTGACCCTTTGGCCCTTTCTGGCTACGCTTTTGGTTACAAGAAAAGAACGAAAAAGAAAGAACAGTACTTACTTGATGTCCAATCTTCCACGAACGGAAAGCTTGCAACAACGCAAGACCGCCAGACACTGCGGAACTCTGATGAAAAACAATATTGTCAGTATTGGATGCTACGCTGGGTTGTTACAAACTAGATTGCCAGCAAACAGAGCTTGCTGAAGCTCTAGATGTAAATGTTAGTTAAATCAGATAAAACAGTTTCTTGCGAGATTTACATGGAAAAACGTGTCTACATTGAGCTTACTTCATATGGTTAGCTAAGGGTGTTGCAACAATACTGTTTAGCTGTGCAAAACATGTCTTCATGCTGTTTCCATCAGCCTATGGCAAGGTTGGGGAACCTATTTACTATCACGGGCCGCATAAATTGTGGATTATCCCTGGCGGGCCGCAAATAACAATTAACTTTATCCTAAAATTATACCTTCATCTTACTACTAGGGATAGAGGCTTCTTATGACATACTGTCTTAAGTACCTGTTTATCATGGAGCTTCGTTGTGACGCGATGTCGTACTCTAAATTGGATAACAAATATTCTGATGTGGGCCATATCAAATGCTCACGCTGGCCGCATTTGGCCCGCGGGTGGCAGGTTCCCCGCCCCTGGCCTATAGCATAAAAAAGTAAAACATTATATTTTGTATTGCTTGGAAAACGACAACTTAAAAACGGCATAGATAAACCCTGCGTCCAATGAATGGATTGTGCTTGTCTGATCCATAAAATATGTGGTCACTATGACAAAGGAGTTTACGTACAGTTAATCAGATTTACAGCTAGACGATATTTTCGATGGCGGCAACATGGTCTCGCATGAAAATGTATATATCCGAAAAATAAACCCACAAGCAATGATAGAAATCACGTAAATTTTACGAAGAGAACTTCTGAACAACATAAAAAACTATAAATTCCAAGAAAAGATCACATTGCCATTTGTTTTTTAGAAGAATGTAGGAAGTCTATAATTTCTGTTGAAGATCTACTAAAGCAATCGCAGAACCGCAGTCGGTTCAACAAAAGATAGATTAACAAAAGACAGATAGCTAATAGGTCACGCCTGCGTGGGGCCCCCAAACCTAAGACGGCCTAATACCCCGCGCTTCCTCAATCCGTCCCTGATTGTAGGCCTACTTGTTGTTGGTTAAATTTTAATTTAATTTATTTGTTTGTGAGCAGACGCGACGTCCATAGTATTAACACGCACTCTCCATAACGCAGGTCGATAAAAACAGACAAAACATCACGTTTTGCAAGGCATTGGAGCCGGCGGAATCACAGAGTTACAGACACTTTTTGCAACTGCATTGAAGGCAGAACCACAGGGTTACAGACACATTCTAACACCATTGTTAACTAACACGTTACACTTGTTACAGCACTACTAAAGAGAAGGGCGCGAATTCCTAAACTGGTCGAGTCCAGGTAAAATGCGAATGCGTTGTGACATGACACGCCATCAGTCAAACAGACACTTCAATGTTCGAGCACTCATTCACAAAGTAAAATGCGATTGTAGTATTAAAAAATCTGACTGCATCAAAGCACGCAACCATATGTTGTTAGACTTTCTGCATCTTTCGAGAAACAGGTACGCATTTTTTCGTACCAGGGCCTCAAAGGTAGGAATGATACATTGAACCAGGCCCGTAACCAGCTTGGGACACCAGCAGGGGCGTAACGAGATTAGATGGCGCCCGGGGCATGAAGCAAGTTTGGCGCCCCCATGTTCGAACTTGAGGTCTTTCGGAAGCAAATGTACTGTATTGAAGAAAGTCCTTGTGACATTATTGGGACTTTTCAGCGCCCCCCCGCAGTCATTCGGCGCCCCTCGCAATGATTCAGCCCCCCCATAGTGATTTGGCGCCCGGGGAATTATGCCCCCTTTGCCCCACCCTCGTTACGCCCCTGGACACCAGGAGGGGCGAAGAGTTTTCTGAGAGGGGACAAAATTTTTAGAACTATGTCCAGTAGTTTTAAACTATGTCCAACACATTCTCCCAGGAGAGGGCAAAATTTTTTCTAACCCTCCTGCGACCGCTGATTACGGGCCTGCATTGAACCTGATGAGTCATGACTACTAACACTCGCTCTCCAAGGCAGGTTGTATAGAGCTCTGCATCCAAAATTGTAGGTCACACGCACTCTCTGCAAGCATGACTTTCTCAAATTACACCATTATTGTGATGCATACATGGGCGTTCAAAAGGAACGAAAAAGTACATTTTGACTGCATTTGAACATCGGGAAAAAGAGGCTCGCAGCTTGTCTGCTGCATAAAATTAACATCGCAGTTGTCTCTGAATGTCTGTCATCTGAGAGCTCAGTATCTAATACAATCCCCAGATATTTGTATTGGTTTAACATATTTTACGTTTTCACCACCCAGTGTCATTAACTGTGCTTTTTGCGTCATACAAACAGTTTTGTTGCAGTTGAAAATAATCCCATGTGAATCTGCATAAGCCTGACACACATCTGGTATTCTTTGCAACCAACGTACACTTGGACAAAACATACAAATATCAAGTGATTTAATAAGACTTCACCAATATAACACCATGCTTTCATGTTGTGTAGTTCATTGGATAAATCATCTAAATAAACAGCAAACAAGTATAGACTCAGTACTCACCCTTGTCTATTAACCCCATCAGACACATGAAACGGGTCAGACAAATGCTTGCCCCATTTTAGTTGCATTATTTGTTCATTGTATCAATGTTTCAGTGGGCGCACAAAGCACATTGGCACCTTTCTTTGAATTGGTTTCTCAAATAATTTCATGTGTAGAACTCAATCGAATGCTTTCGAGGTAGCATCTAAGAAAACAGCATGCACTGATGAACCATTGGTTACAAAGTATGAAGCAGTGTGGTTCAACAAAAATGTACACTGATCAGAAGGCCCACTATGTCCAGCCTTGAAACCAAATTGATTGTCTGTGGTTCCAAGGAAAGGAGAGATACAAAATAATATGAAGTGTTTAAGTAGCTTTGACACGACTGTGGCCGCTGCCACAGGTCTGTAATTTGGTGTGTCAGACATATTCCCATTCTTGTTTTTGCTTATGGGAACTATTGTTCAGTGGTGAAAGTAGAATAATTTTCTTACCGGAACGATCCAGTATTTGTCAATACCCTTGCAAAATTTCAGCCATAAATGTAAAAAAGCAATCAAGAGTACGTCTACTTTTGACCCACCCTGTATTGTACATTTTAAAAATAAAAAAAACGTGCGATGCATTCTGAAAACCACCATTTCAAAATCCACCAGAAAGCGTCAGGCTATAGGCTACGTACGACAACTTGCACTATCGCCGAAAGTGGTTCAGGCAGTGCAACTTGAGTTGTCTAAATTTAACACCTCATAATACTTGCTAATACTGTATTTGCAATTTACATTCC
>Ga0210059_1009329_pt1 | contig 15345 bp, 6 predicted proteins | sample Ectturendosymbi2_FD_188042 | JGI IMG/M metagenome (GOLD analysis project Ga0210059, IMG submission 188042) | Ecteinascidia turbinata endosymbiont from Florida, USA - Sample 2 (SPAdes) (version 2) | ecosystem: Host-associated > Tunicates > Ascidians > Unclassified | place: Key West, Florida... | reverse complement strand
CTCTGTGAAGTGCACTGCCTGGGTTGCCATCTCCAAACATGGCATCATTGGACCATTCTGGTTCGAGGACGACAACGAGCGGTCTGTGACAATCAACACCGAGCGATATTTCCAGGCGCTTGGCAAGTTCTGGACAGCACTTGGTCGACGGAGATGGGTCGTCAGGGTCCTCCAGTGGTTCCAGCAGGATGGTGCCACCCCCCACTCCTAAAACGAATCATTGGCAAGGCTACAGCAGCATTTCCCTGACCGACTGATCAGCCGCATGTGTGACCCGCAGTGGTCGCCGCATTCACCGGACTTGAACCCCCCAGATTTTTATCTGTGGGATGCCTTAAAGACAGGGTGTATGGCAACAACCCCCAGACTATCCCTGACCTGAAGGCAGCAATCACAACAGCAATATGAGCGATCCCAATGGAGGAATGCGGGAGGGTTATCGAGAACTTTGACCGCCAGATCCAAATGCGCCTGCAGCTCCGGGGAGCTCATTTGAAGCACATTTTTGAGCGTCAGTGAAACAAAGAGATTTTGTAGTACAGATTTGAAACTTTGGATATGTCTGCTGCACACTTTGACCTAATGCAGCTGAAGTTTTGTGTCAATCTAAATGAAATTTTGGACGTTATTCGATTTTTGGTGATGACCTTTTTTTGTGTCACCCTGTATATCAGTTTTTTAAGGAAAATGTTAGGTACCCGGTACGGATGTGTAGGGACACGATTTTCTCTGATTTTAGGGACCTAACCATCATTTTATCTGATTCTAGGGACCCAATGTGAAATTCTAGGGACCCGATTCGGGTCCCTAAAACGCCTTTAGAAAAAACCTGTATATATATATATTTTTTTTTTTGATTTTTGGTGAAGACCACTTAGCGTCAGGCCGAAGCCTGAAATTTACCACCTGCCGGGGCGATTGAGGTGAACGCTCTTGCCTAAGGATCGCTACGGCAATTTTGTGGATCGAACACACAACCTTCCAATTGGCAGACACTTAATCACTGAGCCATTGCCGCCCCTCGCTAAATATTTTTGATTTTGTTCAATGCAAATATTTTTGAATTTTGCTTGTAACTTTTTTCTAATAATCGGTCTTCTGGCATGGGTATGATTATTTACTCGTGCATCACGCTTACTGCACGAAGTCGCGAACACGATCATATTGGCGTGCTAAAGCTAGTCCTGCTGTGGTTGCTGTTTAGTGTGTAGATGCGGTTCAAGTGATTGTCATTTGTTTCAAGCACCCCTGACTTTACAAAAGCTCTACAAACAAACGTATTTATTGGTAAATTAATTGATCTAACTTTCCATTTGTGGGGCGCGCAAGGGTTCGCGCCCCCATGGAAATTTTTGACGCCCCCTGAGGTGGCGCGCCGTCTCGGTGAATCAGTGGTAAATAGTATCAAAATACTCCCGTAACTTCTTGTGCCGTCTAGAGGTAGCCCTGCTGACCGTGACCCTTTGTTTCATCATCTTTTATGTTTCATCATAAAGATAACGTAAGGTGGAAACGCTCTTTTCTTCCAATGGCTACCATCGTTGTGTTACATCACCAACACATGAAAGTGGCAAGGCCAAGCTATTTGCACCACATGCTATGCGTGTTCCTTCAGAAAAGGTTTTATGGTTTTAATCAGTCTAAATCAGAAAATGTGTTTTAATCAGTTTATTTGCACAACGAAAGAGCAGAAAACGAGGCTTGCAGTGTTTAGCCAGCGCAATGCCGAAATCTGCAACGATTTCAGCAGCTAAAATGCGCGAAGTTTGTAATGAGGCGAAGCGCAAGATCTGGATCACGACATAAGCTTCGAAGCACCTTTCACAATAAGCTTGGCTGGCATCATGGGTATCGATTGGATTTTTTCCAGAGGCGGAGCCAAAAGTGGTGAGATTTGTTTTTACCCACTCAAAACTAAGAAAACAACCTTTTTTCCTAAAGATTTTAAAATCCAGGGGCCTTGGCCCCCCCTGCCCCCCTTCCGACGTCCATGATTGACATGTTATTTTTCAGGTGTTTTTGTTTGTATCTTTGGTTTCTTCTTATTGTTCGGGTAAATGTTGTTTCTTGCGGAGTCACTCTCTAAGCCTGTGAAATATCTTATCTTAGTAAGAATGCAATCTTGTGCAGGGGTCTCAAACACGCGCCCGTGGTGCTTTTTGGGAATTTTCGAATAAGCAACATTTACGTTGCCAGGCGCCTTGAAAAAGATTCCGCGAAATATTTGAATCAAACCTGAATGACACCCAGTGCGGTTTTCGTCCCGGCCGTAGCAATACAGACCACATTTTACTCTCCAGCAAAATTTTTAGAAATCTTAGGAGTACTGTATATAAAGACGTCTACACATGCTTTGTCGACCTCGAGAAAGCATACGACCTGGTTCCTTGTGAAAACCTTTCGGGAGTGTTGCGTGAGTACGGTGTTGACGGCCGCCTGTTACTGGCCGCCAAGTCACTGTATTCCTGCTCAGACGTGTGCGTCCGTGTCGGGAGAGTTAAATCACGACCGTTCACCGTTGGTGTTGGAGTCCGACAAGGGTGTGTGTTGTCACCGCTTCTTTTCATAGTTAACATCAGTGGTTCTCAACCTTTTCGCTGAAGGGAGCCAAATTCAGACCTACGAATTTGTTGGAGAACCTCACTAAAATATTTTAACATAATTAAATTTACGCGTTTTGTTTTACAGCAGAACGAAGTATGTTACACAAAATATTAGGCGTTTTATTGAAAGAATGCTGAGGGCCGCACAAAGGGTGCCTGGGAGCCGAATGTGGCCCCCAGAACCGGGGTTGAGAACCACTGGTCAACATGAATTGGATAGATAGTCGCTGCTGGGTCGAGGAGGGTCTCACAGCAGGGAGCTGCAGGATCAAACGTTTACTTTTCGCAGACGATTTAGTGCTGCTAGCACCTTCTCAACAGGGTCTTCAGCATGCACTCAATCGATTTTCTGCTGCGTGCGGCAGAGTCGGAATGAAAAACAGCACTAAAAATACCGAGGTACTACTGTATGTCTCTCTACAAACCCAAGGCAGTGTATGCAGCAAGTGAGCGGCAATGCACTGCAGCAGGTGGAGACGTTCAAGTACCTAGGGGTGGTATTTACGTAAGACTGAAGGCGGAGACATAGGAGATTGATACACGGATTGGTAAGGATAACGCAGTTCTGCGTGAGCTTTATCGCTCTGTGGTCACAAAACGGGAGCTTTCAAACACCGCAAAGCTGTCAGTTTACAAATCGATCTTTGTTCTGATCCTTACCTATGGTCACGAATCTCGGGTAATGACCGAAAGAATATTAACTCAGGTGCAAGCACCAAAGTCAGGTTTTTTGAGAAGAGTCACGGTGTGACAAGAGAGCGTACCGAGGTTGGAGTTGCTCCCGGTGCAAGAAACTAGTTTGGCGCCTCCGTATTTGAACCTAAGGTATTTTGGGGTTAAATGTCCTGCATTGAAGAAACAACTTGTGACATTGATGCGACTTTTCGGCGGCGCCCTGTGATTCGGCGCCCGGGGCATTGTGTCCCCTCGTTACGCCCCTGGTGTGACACTTCGCGACAAAGTGCGCAGCTGTGAATTTCGCAGAGCCCTGAATGTCGAACCACTTCTCCTAATTGAGAATGCAACTACGTTAGTTCGACCATGTATCCAGAATGCTCACCGGAAGACTGTCGAGGCAAGCCCTGCTGGCTAAACCCACGGGAAAGCGCCCAGAGGTCATCATGGGCCTAGGTGGATCAACCGCATCTCCGACCTTGCTTGGTCCCGTCATGCTGTGGAGCTAGAAGAACTATCTGAAATTGCTGTTGATCGTGAGGTATTCCAAGTCCTCCTGTGGATGTTGTCCCCGCAAATCTCAGTACAGGAAATCGGGCATGAAAATGAATGAAATGAATAACATTTATGTTAGTTTATTCACCGGTGTTTTAAAGTGCTCAGCGAGCGAGTAAAGAAGTTCCATAGACGGCTAGAATTTATTAATACGAACGCAGCGACGGCTACAAATGTTTTGCCTATAATCATGATAACTTTTGCAGTAAATAAGATGTAAAATTAAGTGCAGGTACCGCAATTGTTGAGTCAGCGTCATAATGCGGTCTACGGGGTAGCTTGTAAGTCCTCATGTGGTCCACGGAGCAATTTGAGTTTGAGACCCCTGATTTAGTGCTTGTATCAAAAACTATCTTCCCGCAACTAAGTGTATTTGCAGCTGAGTAAGCACATTCTCGAACAAGGGCGTACGCAAGGGGGCGTTTGGGGTTAAAACCCCCCTTGAGCTTGATATTTTACAAAAACTTTAGTATAAGGGGAGTGTATAGGGCTTGATTTTTTACAAAAATAAGGGGAGCGCGTGTAGAAGACTATGTCTAATATATCAACAAACGTTGATTTGAAAACATGAGTATGACGTCAAATTGTTGAAACCCCCAATAAAAATTTTCTGCGTACGCCACTGTGAGTAGCTCATAGCATGGTATTAACAGATTACTGCCATACATTTTTGCAATCGTTCGTTATCATTGGTGCGATAAGGTTCGGGGAGTAGACGAACTGGCGGTTGAAAGATCATGATCGAGTACGACGTAGCAAACATTTCTCCTTGTGCATCAGCTTTTTTTTGGTAATAATTTCGGCGAAATTTTTGGTCCATGTAACGGCATCAAGTCGCTGTTGCTATCGCTCTCAGTGAACAGAAAAATTATTACTGTAAAAGATAGAACAACCACTTTAAAACGTAATTACTATTACAAATACTATGAATTCAACAAGGTTCTCCAAAAAATAAATTTAAAGATATGTTCAGATTAAAGTATCTTAAAGCATCTGCTGAAACTTAACATTGTCTGTATAAAGTTGCTTGCACTGATGTCATCATGAGAAAATTTTTAGGCCAAAGAAATCTCTGTAGATATCACCTATTAATATATTTTACTACGTAAGTCGTGGTTTTTGAATTACTGTTATGTTCTTGTATCTGGTCATAAGTACTGTAATATATTTTTTAGTAGGGAGTGTAGGGTAGCAAGGTTTAAGGTCGGGTGAAATGAAAAGGGTTGGGTGGGTAAAGGTGGGTTAACCTTGTTGAAAAGAGTCGACCTGTGAAAAAGTATTTTAATTGGTATCAACTAAAAGGTTTTCAAAGAAATAGCGCCTTATTATACCAGGAAGGATTTACTGAGTGAAACCGATGAACAAATAATAGTCGTAAGGATTGTTTTTGATAAATTAAAACTATGCGCAAATACGTTTTCATTTATGACCTTGCCAATTTCGTTTATAGCTTACATAGCTTTTGTATTCAAGAGAAAAACTGTGATGGTTGCGCATGTTATATCGTAAAAAGTTTGGAACAGCAATGTTTTTTTAAGAAAAATGAGATAAGGGTATTTGAAGTTTTTCTGCTAAACCTTACAAAGAAAATTGGGGAAAAATGCCGAAAATATTGAAACGTTGAGCATCTACTGTAACCACCTTGGGTGTTGACAAAACGCCAGATTAAATGCCATAAATTATTTCAAACGTTGGGCGTCAAAAGTAACAAGATGGGCGACAAAATGTAACGATGTGTGCGTCCCCTAAAGGTGGCACAGCACGTATGTTAACCTAACAAAATACGGCTTTATTGTGGGTTCCTTTGTTAGGCTACGGATCGTATTCACGGGTTCTGGATCTGCTTGACGACCCCGATTTTCGGTTTGATTTACTTTCTAGTTACGATGCTCAATTGTTTTTAGGGGTGTGTTATCACCACGCATTTAATTTATTTGTTGGTATCTTTTATTGTACCTACAACAAGGAAATAAACCATAGAAATAGAGCATAGCGCTTACCGTCTCTGGAATATTCCGAAAAGGTCGTTCTTCTCAACACAGTGTTAACCCATAATTATTTTGTCTAGCTCTATAATTAATAATTCTTGCTTTACAATTGGCTGACCTTAATTTTGTAATCATCTAGGCAGCCAATTTTTTGACCTAAAAACTTAAAATTTTGACTTTGTACTTTACAAACTTTGACTTTACTTTGACTTATCAATTTTCTGCGTTTTCAATAGAAATGCGGCATACAAAGCATATTCATATACAGTATTGGAAAACAAACCGATAAGTTTGTTCTGTTGAAATGAAACAAAAAGTAGTTTATCTGCAAAATCTGGTATAGCATGTTTTAAAAATGTCTGGATACTTTCTGTTTTATGAAACGAACCTCACTGATGCTTTGCACTGCGGTGATGTGCTTCCACCATCAACCTTTTGTCACTTTTCACTAAGCAGTCACATAATTTGCAAACTAATTCACCCTTAGGTGTTGAGGTAAACTCAGAAGCATGTTCATGCAGTATACTTCTAACTTTTGAAGAATGTGGTTGTTTAACCTTAGGCATGATATGTTAATAAGCACATCAATAACTACAGGAGAGTAAAATCTGCGAATATCGTAAGGTTAAAAAACACTATATACACATAATGGATTAAGCATTTGACAAACCAAGTAGGCTACTGTGGGACCACATTTCTTGCATTGCCATGCGTAGTCTACTTAATGTTCAATCATCCAGTAGTGAGTTAACAACATTGTTACGTCAGAAGTCGCAACAAACCCATTACTATTTTAGAATTGCAATTAAACTTGCAAAAACACATCAAAATCTGTTGTTGCAATTTTAATAAAATATCGATAATGAGAAAAAAATCTGTGCTGCAAGAAATTTTGACCTAACGATAAATTTTGACCTAATGATATATTTTGACTTTTTTTGACCTAATCACTTTGGAGTGGCTCATGGTATCAACGTGAAATTTGGTTTGTGAAGGTTTCATAACCTTTCGAAACGACAGAAAATTTTTGACTTTATTGACTTTTGGTTGCCCTGGTAATCACCGACTATCGGGGAACCACTTGAAAAAGGGGCCTAAAACGTATTACTCACGGTTAATGCAAACATTTCAGAGTTCGCTGAATAAAAGGCACTGTCGTATCTACTGACTGTCTGAATAGATAGTTAGGTTGCACAATAATTTTTTATCCTAACGATATTTTTCCCATGCCACCGGCAATGGACCGTGTCTAGAAAGGGGCGTGCCGCTATTTAGTCGATGACTTCTTTGCTATGCCACTGGCAATAGACCGTGGCTAATCAAACCAATGGCACTGAATAGTTGCTGGATTTTAGCTAGCATATGGAGCTCACTAACCTTCTTTCTTCTCGCTAACTGTCACGAAGTTTCAGATAGCTGGACGTCCTAGATGCCAACGGGACTGTCTAGCTAGGATATGTCAGAGGCCACACAGTTCATCTAGCTGCTAGATGTGAACGCGATTTTCTAGCAGCGGGTTTTTCGGTTTTTCGTTACCAAATGCGAACGCGACTTTCTGGTAATTGAGTTTATTTCCGATTTTCAGCCATATTTACAGCTGGTAGGTGTTTTTCTTTAAATGTTCTGTTAGGGCTTCCGTTGACACACTTCCTCCAAGATATCTGATTGGCTACTACATATCAGTAATTTTTATGATTAGTCCTTTCATTTTGTCAGGAACCTTCTTTCCGTTCCTTGCATTTGGCAGTTATTCTCTTTAATATCTTCTGTCGTGGCGTGATGACGTAGTTATGTCATCATGATATCACGTTTAGCTTTCCGGTTTCTGTTTTGTTGACTTTGACTGGTTTTAACCGGTTTGAGCGGCTTTTTGGGTTCAGATGTACAGCTTCTTATTCGTATTGTTTCATGTTGTTTTTTAGCTTAAAATAATTGTTGTTTTTCTGTCTGAATTATTTATCTTCTTGTTGGTTATCTTTACGTGAAAGTTTGTTGAGGCAAAACTTCCCTGCAACAACTCTCATGTGTTCTTTCAAACACGCACACATTTGCATTAACACAAATGCGAAGATGTGTTTAAACCCTTTGTTCAAATAAATAGTAGTTTTGTTATAAATAGACTTCTTTGTTCTTGTTCAAAATAGACTTCTAGCAAGAAATTCACATAGCCTATGACTTTTTCAAAAATAGCTGAAAACTTCTGATTTCTTATCTTTTGCACTCATACTAAGCAATGATGAATCGCAAAGTAAAGCACAATTTAACACGCAAAGCTTCGGGGAAAATAAGACTGGCTACCATGCTGAAAACATATATGGTTTCGTATCTTTACCATGCTCCCTGCTAACAGGATGACTGCACAGCTACAAAAGCTATGGATATTTTATTATATACCTACTCATTACAGCTCAGTTCTTTTTAGATTGCTGCACTACTGATCCGGTGTCAAGCGAAATTTCTGACTTCTGCGAAATTTCTGACCTGTTGCTGGTTTTCAGTTATTTTGCTTCTCAAAATAAAGACATGAAGTCTGGCAATTACTTTTTTGATGTGTGTTGTATAAATTAAAAATTTTTGTTTAGATGTCCGATATGCCCACAACAAGCTACAGTACGGGAATAAGTAAAGCTATAGCACGGGAAAAATTTTAACCATTGAAAAATTTCGGTCTTTGTCGCTGACCTGAATTATTTTCTGTTTCTCACCCTGACCCGACACACTTACCTAAACACGAATTCCTAAGCCCTAATAATGAGTTTTATCAGCATATTTTCTATGTACAATATCATTCTGTGCATGCGCACATGATGTGAAGTCAGAAATTTCGCAAGTAAGAAATTTCGCTTGACACCGGTTTGATCATTCTACACTACAGACCCGGTTGCTGCACTACAGACCCGGTTTGATAATTCTAAGAAGAAAGTAAGATATTGTGGTAGATCACGTTTCTCTTGCTTCTACAACAGTGGTTCTCAACCATTTCGCTGAAGGGAGTAAATCCAGACCTACGATTTTATTGGAGAGCCGCACTAAAAAAATTTACCACAAGTCAATTGACACGTTTTGTTTTATTGCACTAACGAAGTCTGTTACACAATATATGTGTTACTGAAAGACACTGTCTATTGAAAGGAATCCTTTCCCAGCAAAGAATCAGACACTAAGCTCTTACAGAGTATATGTTGCGCCTACAAAGTAGGCATCATCAGCTCTTATTCAAATGGAATATGTTTCAGAAAGATTGCTAAAAGACGCACAAGGGATGCTTGGGAGCTGCATACGGTTCTTAGAACAGTGTTTGAGAACCATTGTTCAACAAGTAACACCACGCCTGCCAGCAACGATGTCACAGCTTTAGCGATTACTAAAACCAAAGAAACAATAAATGCTGGCATATCCATTGTTGTAGTCTGGTGTCGTAACTCGTAACAATCGCGTTCAGTGTGCTATAAAGAGCACACGTAAGTTTATTTGGCAAACCAATTAGTATCTAGGAAGCAGTGATGGAGTCTCGAGACGTGTCTCAAGACCCGTTTTTTGAAATCTCAGTCTCGGTGTCGATCTCGAAGGTTTCACGTCTCGTCTCGCTCTCGAAGTATTTCGGTCTCGGTCTCGAGCTCTTCGTCTCGAGATTTTGCATAGGTTATTTTTTATGAAGTTTCGCAAGAAGTTCCATAAAAAGCAATAAAAAAGGATTGTTCAAAATTTATCCGTTCAAAGAGGTCACTGGCTAAGCTTGGTTGTTGTGTTATTTGCGAGATGGAGAAAACAATTTGCCCTCTACCCTGTTTAAAATTTATACTGAATTCAATAAATATGTGTATGTACCAATGAAACCGCAGAGCATAATCTCTGCAACGAGAGGTTGGGAGTACTTTGCTAAGGACTATCTTTGAATTCTTTTTCCAGGAGTCTGTTATGAAACCCATAGGCTTATTCAAAACAGGTGGGAGAGTGCCAAAAAGTTTCTTTATTGAGAAGCCGAACAAAACGATGTCTTTTTTCGAAGTGCTTTCAAAGCACTCTGTTAGAACACGTTGGTGAAGTTTTTTTTGTTCTGCGTAAGGCAGACTTTTTTAATTTCAAAAATGCCTCGGAACTCTCTTGAGGAAAAGTTTTGGTCATAAGAGTTTTATACAGTTTTGTACAGAGAGCAAATAGGCTAATGCGTCATGGCTGATCAGTTACTTTGACGTACTGCTACAGGCTTTACGGCCTTTCTGCGTTTTATAACCGACATGTGGTGTTGCGAAAACTATAAGTGTGGCAGCAAAAACGGAAATTTGGAACAGTTGTGAATATCAGTTTAACGTAAAAGTCTGGAAATTATTAAAAACTTTAAAATATAAAAACTTGACAATAAAACATAGCAAATCTACAGTAGGAATTATAAATAGAACCAGAAAATCAACGGGAAGGCGCTACACCATTTCGTTGCTAGTCAACTACAGCGGTAATCCCGAACTTCGCTGATTCTGCTGCAGCATGCTGCATCCCAACAATGCCTGTCGAAAACATCTAATCCTTTATTTTTTTCAGAGAAAGAAAAAATCTTCAATACGAATGCAATGGTTAACTGCAAAAGATCTACCGCAGTTGTAAAAAAACTGACAAACTACGAGCACCTTGCTCTAAGTAAAACGAAAAAGCAAACCCAAGTGTCTTCAGGGCTTCATTAGCCATGTGCACTTTGTTGTTGCCATGGAAAACACATCGAATCCACGGTGCCAACTGATTTACAAGCAATGGCAAAAAACAAACTTTCCCACTGAACCACAGCCTAGCATGTGCCAACTGTGCTATATATTTAACCATACATACATGCAGATGTGAAGAAAGCAAAAAAATAGGAAATGTAATGACGAAAAGGGTGGCTAACAAGCGGAGAAAGCAAGATCCATAATCGAGAATTAAAAACAAGACTCTTTCCAGTTTGTGAGTATTTTATTGTGATGTTCAAGATGCTTTATTATTACTTATTGTTACAATAAGCATGATAGCCACATGATTTTCTCTCATTTTATATTGTTGTAAGCAAATGTGAGGAGCGGAAAGAGGAAGCATTTTATACTCGGCCCTGGGCAACAGTTAACATCGCTACGCCACTGCAGTAGAGCGGATATTACATCGCTGGTTCAAAGTGTAAACCTAATTTGTGCCAAAAAAAGTCTATTACTCAAATAGGCCTAAATAATTTTTTCGTTGCTTCAATAACAGAATCACGAACAAAATTTTTAAAACTTTTTTTTACAGAATGAACACGTTTGAATGGATGAAACAATTACTTACGATTTTGCTTTTTGAAATTCAAAGCAGTGTTTTCGTTTTTTTTAATATCTAAATTTTTCACCTCTTAATTCTAAATCTTTGAAGAATTCTTAATCAATTACTTGTCGTGTCAGGAGAAAAGTGACTAAGGAAAATGTTGGTGACGTTACAAAAATGGCAAAGCTTTAGTCAAAATACACGAATTATGTGGCGAAGAAATTTGAGTGACAGATCCAAATGCTCAGTGTTAAAATAAAAAGAATGTAGTGAAAGAGGTAAGCGATAGATAGTAAAAAACTTTAAAAGTTTGTTACTTCATTGGCAAGTGATTTAAACGACGAAACACTTTGGAAAAAATTGAATGGTGGAAAGCAACCTTTCCTGTGGAGTTACCACTTTACTGCGTTGTTTTGACTAGTACTATTGAGGCTGTGTACACTCGCCTACAATGACTGTACTTGTTTAAAGAAAAAAAGAAATGATTCCCTCTTCTCCACTTTCTCAAAAAACGTGGTGTTGCAGTTGACTGCATCGCCTGGCTTTACTGAGGCAAGCACAATAGAAAGATGGCAATTCGGGGCATTAACTAACAGGAAAGCAACCAGCAGCAACAGAGATGCCTCACTGAGTTCACTCTACTAATACTAGGTTGCACTATCATTACATAGGGATAAGAGAATTACAATAATTCGCTTGTGGTGACTATCACAGTGACTTGTTGCTCATGGGCACCATCTAGCGGTGACCATTTATTTAGATTTGGCGCCATCTCCAGACCGCCACAATAGGCCTACTAGATAGGAGACCAGAACACGGGGGCTTCACCAGGGCCTCACCTCCTGTCCTTACAGAAGGATTGGTATTGTTTTGTAACGAACAAAACAAAACATTTTCTGAGTCAAAACAAATTTATTGAAGCATGGCAACGGCAAACACCTCCAATATTCAATTGGTTCACCAATGTTTTTCGAGTGAAAGATGCGTAGACCATCTAAACGCTGCCAACATTTTCAATTTCCATGCATTTCTTCAAAGGAATTTGTAAAGAAGGCCATCGGTTTGAGGTGGCACTTCCTAAGAGGAAAGTGACAATGAACGTTTGCACTATTTGGCCGTTTGTACAAATTTCGGATGATTTTTATTATCTTGGTATTTGGCAATGTGCCAGATATTTTGTTGCAGCATTATTGAAGGAGCTAGCTTTAATTAGGGGAGATTAGGGACCTTTGGGACAAAATTTACATTTTGTTTGATGCAATCCCGGTTGCTTGCCGCAAGTGGCTGAAACTTGGTTTCCGAAAAGTGCAAAGGGTCCTCATTATTTAACTACAAAAAATATATATATATATATATTATAACATCTGAATGATTGCTCATTAAAAATTGTTGAAAAAGTGGCCCAAAGTTGCCTACCCTAAGGGACCATTGGCCCATCGCTAAGGAACCTTTGGATAACGTTGTTTTGTCGGGTAATTTCATGACAATCATTACAGAGAACAATCAAATTTTCGTTTATATACGATGAGAATTGATCCTTTTGCTTATTTGCCATAAAAAAGAAAAACGGTAGTTTGCATTTCTGCAATAAAAACATGAAATGCAGTGGAAATGCAAGTTTTTTCACAACACGTGTTTTTCTTAGCAAAGAGCATCTCTACTGTTGCATTTTTAGGGTTATCCTGACCCTACACGAATACCTACAATTTTAATAGAAACTATCATTAGACAACGATTAGCCCAGTGGTTCCCAACCGGGGTGCCGCGTCACCCCAGGCAGGACCGTCGCCAGAATTTAGCAGCAGGTGGGGCCAAAAACAGGAGGAGCCAGAAACCAGAAGGGGAGGGGCACATTTTTAAAATACTGTATTGCATGTATGCAGCAACCAAGGGGCCAAACGTGAAATGGGGGGCACATTTCAAATGGGGTGGCCGGGCACCACTAACCCCCCGCTGGCGACGGCCCTGACCCTAAGGTGCCATTTACAATATTCAGGGGTGCCGCGAGCTAATTCGTTTTTCAATATATCATTAAAAATACTATTTTCAAAGTGTCATCAAATCTTAAAGCAAATTGTTATGCGTTCGCCACTGGGTGCCGCAAATCTGATTTGTCTCCTGCAGGATGCCGCTAGCCTAAAATGATTGAGAAACACTGAATTAGCCCATGGTCCCTCCTGTGAACCACGTTGAAGTCGCCGACACGCCAACGTCCGGAATCAAAGAAAGTGTTTCCCTTCAGAAAAAGGCGAGCGACAGGACGAACTGGTTGAGTGAGAGAAATTTGGCGAAAGAAATCATTGCAAACAACATCGTGTCTATGGCGACACAGTTATCACAGAATCAAAACAAAATATTCCCTGGAAAGGTAATTGTGTATATTTTCATTCCTGAAAGTTTTGTTTTGCCTTCAGTGCACAAGTTTTTTTTACAGACCAAAACGCAAACATCATCAATTCAAGCGAAATTACATTTTTTAAAATCTTCTACAGCGTAATGGGTTATCGTAAACAACATCGTGTCTATGGCGACACAGTAATCAAAGAATCAAAACAAAATATTCCCTGGAAAGGTAATTGTCTATATTTTCATTCCTGAAGTTTCCTTTTGCCTTCAGTGTACAAATTGTTTTTACAGACCAAAACGCAAATACCATCAATCCAAGCGAAATTACATTTTTTCAAATCTTTTCCAGTGTAATGGGTTATCGTAAACAACATCGTGTAGCTGGAGAGACAGTTATCACAGAATCAAAACTGTTTCCATTACGTGGTAGTAATATTACTGTGTAGTTACTTTCGTGGATTGTATGCATTTGAAAGATTTCGTCATTGACAAAAATGCTTCTTGAGATTTGTAATCAGACGTTCAAATGTATCATTAACATCTAGGCTATCCATCAAGGGGGCCGCATAGAAAAATCTTTTTTCAAAATGGGGCCGCAGAACAAAAAAGTTTGAGAAGCCCTGGCATAAAGGATTAAAACACTGTATTTTGTATTGCTTGGAAAATGACAACTTCAAAACGGCATAAATAAGCTCTGTGTCCACTGAATGGATTGTGCTTGTTTGTTCAATAAAATATGTGGTTAGAAATAAAAGGAGTATACATACAAGCACAAGCGCAATTTTTTTGTAAAATGTGTGGGAGACAGCTTGGTGTGAAACTAATATATTACGAAACCTAAAGATAAAATGTGAGGGACATGGCATATTATGGCAAGGGCGTAGGCAAGGGGGGGATTTTCCCTGCGAGGAAAGGGCGTACGCAAGGCGGGGAGGATTTGGGGTTAAAACCCTCCCCTTGAGCTTGATATTTTGCGAAAACTTTTTTACATGCGCAAAGGAAATTAATTGTTTTCGGATGCGTTTTGTTTGTTCATTTGTCGACTTAATGCAAATACCACGGAATGACTTTGCATGCAAATTTCAAGGAACATTATAAATGGGCCAAAACGTAATAATTAGGTTTTGGTGGGAATCTGGATTATCGTCTGCATCCAGGAACCATCGCACCACCTTTTGCATACGTTTCGTCCACTACGCATTTAAGATTGGGTTCTGCGACAGTTCACTTTATCGGACACAATTGTCATTGTTTTGTCTGCTATGGCTGATCAGCGCATGCGCTGACCGCATCGGCTACATTATAAATTTCTGTAGCATGGTAGAACTGTTACACGAGAACAAAAAAGCAGTTGTTAACATAGAAGCATTCAGGCAATGTTTCAGCAGGGATAAAGTAAATTTAAAAGTTTGCTGCACTTCTATATATCACAAACAACCAACGATTTCTTGCGTGCTTGATGCTCATTCTCAATTCTTGTGTGGTTTAGCAAGGTTCGATCTTGCAAATCGGGGTGTGCGCCAGCCAGTCCAGCCGCACACCTATGCGCGACTGCTCGTATTCGACGAGACATTAGCGCAGCCTGATTTTGCAGTTGTAAATTGCTCTGACGCAGCGTTTTAATCCCCTGTTTCAACACGCAGCCTGATATTTTTGCAGATATGAACTGCTGTGTTGTTGTGTTGAGTGTATTTTCCTCCGATACACTAACTTGGAGCGCTGGTAGTTTAAATTCAGTGCAATGACATATAAAACAAGGAACATGCATATTTTGAGCCATACTTGTTTACTGAGCCCATACTTGTTTGCTGTTTATTTAGATGATTTGTCCAATGAACTAAACAACATTAAAGCAGGGTGTTATATTGGTGAAGTTTTATTAAATCACTTGATGTTTGCTGATGATATTTGTG
>Ga0210059_1009328_pt1 | contig 15345 bp, 10 predicted proteins | sample Ectturendosymbi2_FD_188042 | JGI IMG/M metagenome (GOLD analysis project Ga0210059, IMG submission 188042) | Ecteinascidia turbinata endosymbiont from Florida, USA - Sample 2 (SPAdes) (version 2) | ecosystem: Host-associated > Tunicates > Ascidians > Unclassified | place: Key West, Florida... | reverse complement strand
AGGAGGATTGTGGGCGAGTTATCAACAACTTTGCACGCCGCATTCAAGAATGCCTTCGACAGAACGGTGGACATCTGGAGCATGTACTCTAGGACTCTTCTTGACATATTATTTCTGATTTGAGGAAAAACAGTTGCAGATTATAAAGTGTTATCTTTTCAACTTTCAATAAATGTAATCATCATTGTGGTATCATTTAAAATCCTGGATTTGTGCCCAATCGCTTTGTTTCAACAATTGTGAAACACCCTGTATGCATGTGCTGACGACCTAGCAATCATGCATGCTGATGAAGACTGGCAGGCAGTGGAAGGGTGCTGAGCAAGGACATGGAAACCGGAGGTAAATACCTCCAGACTTGGAAGCTAAAGCTCAGCACTACAAAAACGGTGTCGGCAGCCTTCCACCTCAACAACAAGGAAGCTGAATGTGAACTCAAAGTCAAATACAACAACGAAACTCTGCCCTTCTGCTCCGAGCCCAAATGCCTCAGAGTAACAATGGACAGGTCACTCACGTATTGCCGACACCTTCAGTCACTTCACAAGAAGCTGACATCACGCGTCGCGCTCCTGCGACAGCTTGCTGGCTCTGGCTGGTGTGCTGGAGCAACAACTCTGCAAATAGCCACCCTAGCCGTGGTGCACTCAACCGCAGTTTACTGCGCACCTGTTTGGTGCCGCAGTGCTCATACCCGCCTCATCGACCCCACCATCAACAACGCCTTGCAAATTGTGACTGGATGCCTGCGTCCTACACCAGTGGACAACCTACCAACCCTCGCAGGCATCCAACCTTCTGAGCTTCGTCGCATTGGAGCAACACTATCTCTAGAACGCCATGCCATGGAGCCTGGACATCTGCTCCACTTAGCGCTCAACCGCCCATCGAGTGCAAACATATGGAGCCTAAAATCGAGACACCCATTTGTACCCACCGAACAACATCTCATCAGTTCATCTGACAACAACAACATACGTGCGGCTTGGTGGGCGGATTACCATTGCAATGCGGAGTGGACTGACAGCCCCACAAGACTCCGCATTTTCATCACTGACACCGGCAGCCAACCCCTGGAATAACCCTCCCAAGATGAGCGTGGGTCCGGCTCAACCGCCTCCGCACCGGCGTTGGACGTTTCTGCTGTTGTTTGCACAAATGAGGTATGACCTCCTCTGCGGCCTGTGAGTGTGGCGCAGAACAAACCGTCGACCATGTTGTCCTCCAATGTCCAATCCATCAACCTCCCCATGGACTGCATGGCGTGACGGTTCTGGACGATGAGACAATTTAATGGCTGCTCAACACCTGCCCCGAGATCTAGTGCGGCGAAGCAGTGGTTTCAACAACTCACTCAAAAGAAGAAGAAACTATACCATTTCTTTGCAATATTTAATGTCTCTAGACCTCCAGCCTTCGAGACCGAGACGAGACCTGAAACCTTCAAGACCGAGACAGAAACTCGCAAAAATGGATCTCGAGACTCTTCTCGACACCGAGACCAAGTCTCGAGACTTCTGCACTGGATGGTGAATCCACAATCTGGATGTTGATGGCTATACTAAAATCCTAAATGACCGGAAAATATTTCTAAAAACGCAAAAACACGACAACCTACTAAAACCAAAAAATGCTTAAATGAAATATAAGCTAAGTGGGGATGAACTTTCAATATTTAACTTTCCAGTGGAGGAGCGATTCGCCCTTTTACCCCTACATCAGTTGTGCCACTGACAATGTTATCGTCCAGTTCCACTGTCAAACGAATCGACCACCTCTTGGTGTGCATTGCCTGACGGTCCTGGACAATGAAATGATAGAATGGCTGCTCAACGCCAGGCCTGATATCTAGTTCGGCCTATAGCAGTGGATAAAAAGAACTCGCTCAAACGAAGAACTGCTAATGAATTGTTTGTTTTGTATATCTGTTGATATCGTGGTTTGATACATGATACATCCTGAGTTTAAACATAGCTTCTCAATGCATTACTGCTAATAGTTATTATTTTTAAGTCTTTGCAATGTTATTTGTTATGGTGTGAGCAAAACGTAACGCATGAGTTTAGTTGAAGTAGTTTCCGAACTGGTTTTTATGTCTTCTTTGAGTTTGGATTGCATATAGGCCTAGCTTTCTTGCTGTACAGTGATAGGAAATTGGATTTAAACAAGGTTCGTTTTTTAGATTTAAATTGGATTTTGAAATAAAATTGTTGGATCGGATCTGGATTTAAGAAACAATATACGTTCATCTCTACAAAACCACAAAGTGAAAGTAGGCTGTGCGGGTGACTGTCATGTTCACGTTATGTAAATGCTACATTTAACCATTATAATAATAATATTAGTTTATTTCAGATTCGTGATCCACGCAGACACGATCATAGACACAAGAGCACAAAAAATGGTTAGCAAGTAGCAACACAGTAGGGCATTACAGAATAAATTTTGGACATCATCAACATTGAGAGAAGCAAAACACTTTATCATCACCAAGCTGTATTGTCATTCTCAAGAGCACAAAAATGGATTGGACATACAGCAGCGCATTGCAGAATCGATTTTTGCACATGACTAATATTGAGAGCAAAACCCTTTAACAGCATTTCCTACTTTATGTATGCTTCGTGTGTATACATTGCCCACACATTCTTCCTTTTTTACTACACAAAAGCATTGAGACGCGAACATCGAAACGTTTCACCAACAACTACTGCATTTGTTCTCCATCATGCAAGAGCGTTGAATAATTGAGGTAAAATGAAGATTTATAAAAAGCATCTGACATTTGAAGCGATCGAATAAAAACGTTGGATGAAGACGTGCATCGTACACAACATCGATACAAATCGTTTCTCAGCAGGGCATCAAAGGTCCTGACACAATGGCTAACCTGGTGTGGGCGAACACTTACATTTCTGGTTATGTAATGCATAATTTGGTAGGCATTGTTATATGCAGCTCTTAAGCACTTCATACTGGTCTGTGTGTATTTGCTCGACAATTGGCAAGCAGTCTCGTCAATATCAGATTGCTGCCTTCCTCAACATCGGATAATGTCAGATTGTTACATTAGGCTACAGTTTCATATAAGCGAAATCAGTGGTCCATAAACTTTCAACGCCTCAATACCCTTAAGCAGTTTTTTTAAGGTGTTTTAGAGACCCGATTCGGGTCCCTAGAATTGAAAATCGGGTCTCTAGAATCAGAGAAAATTGTCATCAGGTCCCTAGAATTACTGAAAATCGGGTCCCTAGAATCAGAGAATCGGGTCCATACCAGGTACCTAACATTTTGCTTAAAAAAACCCTGCCCTTAAGTAAAATTTTTGTCAATTTGGTACGTGTAGCATTTCGTTTTGATTTTTATAACAGTTCCTCGAGAGCACTGGTTAATTTAGTAGGAACATGTCCTAGGCACGCCCAAGTGTACAACTAAGAAACTTGGACCAGCCCTTTATCGTTCGACTTTGCGCTCAGTTAATCACAATGAGAAAATTGTATTCACTTATGGTTTTATTAATATAGTTTTAAGCAATGCGTCATAAATCATTTGCAGATTAAAATAACATAAACATAAACAGGGGTTTTTAACATGAGTTCAAGATTCTTTCATGAAGGAGAGAGTAACCTGTAGTATCCCAAAATATCAGGGCTGAAACATGCTACTAGGCTATAAATCTCTTCTTGGTAGTCTAGTCCAATGGCAAGCCCACTTGGACTATCTATTTCAGATTGTTAAGCTTGGTACGCCCATAACTCAACTTGCTGCTGCTCAGGCAGTGGCCACGAGCTAGACTAGTTACTACTTAGACGATGGTCTAAGAAGAACTGCCTGAACTTGGCGAATGTTCGAGTATTTATACCCAGCGCCACGTCGGTTTCCTCGATTCTCATTGGCTGATTTTCACGTCTCGAAACGTCACTCTTGTTTTCGGCGAATCACGTTCGAGAATGGTTTTCCGAAGGTACCGGTGGTTCCGTTTACCGTTTTCGCCGTAATCCGGAATGTTTTCCGTTGTTGTTCGTTTTTATCCGTTTAAATCGGGAATATCATTTACAAACTTATATGGATTGTTAATGTAAATAGTTTCTATAATGTTTTGGGTTACTCTCTTCCTAATTGTGACTTGCGATTACATGCGGAGTATAAATACACAATGGTTTAAATAAAAACACATTGCAATGTTCTTGTAGACGAAAAGTTTTTAGTCGTCGCTTTGTTCCAGCTTCGTTCTTTCAGAATTCAATCCATCTTGTCGTGTGACTTTAGTGTTCCAGTATTCTTCCCAATCGTTACTATTTAATGAGAACATCGACAAGCTTCTAGGACGCTTTCTTGATTTATTTTTGAAGTAGTTGAAGTCTTCCTTTATTTGTATTTCAGAATCGCAAGACGTTTCATGTTGAGGATGCAACGCGAACTCAACATTCTTTCCCACTCTATGAAATTGAAGATGTCGGGTGTCTTGGTAAAAGTGAGATGAAGGGAGTCGAAAGATTTTCATGAAAGAAGACATTGTTTCACTGATCACTTCCCAAAGTGTATTCCTCGTGTAAAAACGATAATGGGGTAATTCTTCTCCATATACGAAAGACGAATCAGATCGAAAATCTTGATCAAGTTATCTTCCAAAATCGCTCAGATGCTATGTTCCCTTTAGCAACGTGCAAAATTGTTCCCATAATATTATTGTCTTCCTGGATACTTAAAGTGAGATCTTTCGTTGATGATGTAAGGTCATGTGAAGCTTCCTCCTGAACTTCTTACAAGAAGTGATGTTGTCTTCATGAAGTACATTGTCGAACTCACATTTATGTGTGAAATAGAGGAAACTGATTAAAGACTTTATAAATTTCAAGATGATTTTGCAAGAACCTTCTTTTACTGATGAGACTCTCAACCCATTTTACTGAACGATGTTACCTTGCAAATAAAATGTTTACACTATTTATCTCTTGAATGCAAAAGTAAAGTTTTCTGGAAAATTTCCAAACTACAAACTAGATGCAACGGCATTCGTAGGTTTTTCGTTTGGTTGCCTCATTAGCGATGTAAAACAACACGTCTGCCAAAAACGGCAGTCAATGTTGTTTGGCTGATTAATTTATACGGTTGGGAAGTTCTGTGATACCTTAAAAATAAGCACAGGTTGGTCATCAATTTTCATGATCTATCCGACTAAAAGGATGACAAAGAGAACTTATGAAAAGAAATTTTTGTTCAACTTCCTTTTTGTCAACCAATCTCTCCCATCTAGGTTGTTTTCCATACTTAATGTTGATAGAGATTCAACGTTGCAAATGACGTTGTATCTCATCTTTCGAGTTTTTTTCCACATTTCAGTGAATCAGTTTGTTTCAAAATTAGTTATCTTAAGAGTTTGGATTTTCATACCAGATATAACCTTTTTTCTCAGCACTTTTCAACATTTGTTTTGAATGCTTGGTCACTCTGGATATGGTCACTGTTAAACTAAACTATTTCAAAATACATCTGGAACATATAAAGCAACATATTATCATGAAGAGATAGAATCATCAATTTTTCAAACAAAAGTTTCTAGATCGAAGTTGATGTGATACAGGAACAATGGTTTTACACTTGCCGAATTATAATTTTCATCAAAAAGAGACCCTTATTATAGGTTTCCTCGGGACTTTGTTTGATGCATGCACAATTGTGAAATTTAGGATATTTCTCAATTATGCCAACATTTTATTCCCCATTGGGGGAGCATGCAGTCTTGAAGGCCTTTGTCATCATTTTTAATTCAAGCACCTGGTACTTGACAAGTGCTAGAAAAATACTCATGTCGTTCTATCAGGATTAATAGTTTCTACAGATATCAACGCCATGTTTCTAGGCATTTGTGGTTGCAATATTTTTATAAGTGTTTGAATAATATTTGTAATCTTGAAATTCAGCAAAAGATTGTACTGCAGATTATGAACATCCCGCTTAAGCTATTTTTCTACCTCACGGGGTCAGTTATGTTTTTACAAAATTTTTATCCTTACTAAGGCCCCTGTAATAATATCAAGCGTTGAATGTTAATATAGAAGTTTTCACAACGAAACTATTTTAAAACAATTTCTTAAAAACATTACTAACAATGAATTAAACGATTTTATATATAGTTGATAATCACAGAATAAAATTTTAACCGTTTAACTGGGCCATTGCATAAACGAATCCAAGTACACTACCCTTAGGTATAGTGACTCTATCTAACACTGCTTTCTTCGTAAAACATAGGTTTAAACCATTATCCTCATCCATATGGAATTTGTCAAATGTTCCCGAATATTGTCGTTTGGGTACAAATCGGAAGAATATACTGTAGAATTCATTGATTATTAATCCTGAAAGTTTCAAACTAATTTTTGTTTTATTATTCAACAATGGAGGAGCTTTATTAGAGCACAGGGTGTCAATAAAATTTTTTCCATTTTGAAAAAGAATGGACATCTGAGCTTAAATCATTGATTACAATTTGTCCAAATGATAGACGAGGGGTCATCGGTTTGAAAGGAAAAATAACTGTTCTTAGTGGCTTTAATTGTAGAAGTTGTAAGCTTCCTGCTTTTCGCTGTGTCCTCTTCTGTATCAGAAAGGTCCTGAACTACTAGGGAATATGATGTTCCTAATGGTGTAGGGTTATCCTTCCCTGGCAATGGAATATTTTCCACATTCAAGTTTGTTAAACATATAGTTTGAGAAAGAGTTAAATTTTTATCTACTCCCTGTTCGGTATTCGGTGGGTCGATTTGATGCCATTCTCCCAGATGTTCTGGTTCCAGCATCAATATCTGTTCAGCACTGGATTGTGGTTGTTTCTCTATTTTCCGAATGCTCTCCATAAATTCTTGTTGGTCCTCTTTATTGTAACCGGACCATTTTTCCAAAAATTGATGAAGTTCAGCATTCATTTTCACCTGATAGTATAAACCTGATTGGTCTGTAACAAAAAACAATCTCTTTTTATCATAATGAAATAAAATATATCTTCAGCTCGTATAGTATTAATTAAACTCATGGCTCTGAATTTTGCAGGTTATTAATCTAAGTAATAAAATATCACCACAATTTTTAACAGCTTCCTTATGAGATAAATTATAAGGATTACAAAATCGCTTCCTTAAGATATCAAAACTAAAACAAAATGGGTAACCAAAGATCCTACTATTTACTCGTTCCTCAACTATAAATTACTAGGATCTACTTTTTCGATACATCCTGCCTAAAATATCCTTGTTGCGGGCATCATTAAAACTAAATTCAAAGGAAAAGGAGTGTTTGTTGATGGTCCCCCAATCCTTTAGCAAGACGATCTCTAAGCGTGACCAAAGAAATCTCCATGCCTGGTCATGTGGAAATGGCGAGTGACAAGTTCGCCAATGCCCCACAACCATTTGGGGATTGGAAGGACATTATGTAAACTTTCCATAGTGGCTAAACTTCAGTCACTTTTGTTATCGGTCTATCGCGCACAAGGGATCCTCATGATACACTCCAAACAGCGCCTGAATCAAGTCTGAATCTTGGCACAAATCTATTTCTTCTACAAGAATTACCTAGAGGTCACCTACCTAACATAAAAGTTCGTAAGAATTACTAACTATGATAGGAATAATTTAATTCTTCCTGTATACTTAGTGATTATTCCTTATATCAATCGATTTTACCAAGTATTCGTCATTCCATTTTACAATCGCTAATCTATTTGCAACTTTGAAGATTTGAAAGGAGGACACTTAGTCTCACTCCTTTAGAGATAGCACATAGTTTTTCAATCTCTTAGGTGTCACCACACACAATATAGACACTTTCGCTAGTTCACACATGGTTGTCACACAGATTATCCATGGTTCAGTTCATACATGGTTGTCACACCGATCATTCATGTTAACACTTAGTCAGTTCGAGTTACTTGTTTTCATGGTCTTAACCACAAACAATTTTAGGGATGAAAGTTAGGAATAACATACAAACAATATAAAACGCAGTTTATCCTTAACACTAAATCGTTCACTGAATGCTGTCAAGGGTTACTTTCCTAAAGGACAGAATTCTATCAACTATACGTATTGTTTTAACTACTTCATTTTATTCCTGAAAGTCACTTAACCCTTACGGTAATTTACTTAGTCAGTCAAATTAGCAATTCTATATCGACTTATCCAGTCACATTCCCTCTGAAATTAATCTCAAAGACATTTTCAAAATGTATCCATTAACGTGGAGATAATATCTGTCTCATTCTTCTTATTTGTTACAAAAAGATAAGTTGGTCCAGTTGTGGCTTCTTTGACTATGTAATAAATAGGGATAAGGATAGAGAGGGTAGGAAAACCGAGAATTAAGAACACAAATTCCGGGCATCCATTCTGACATGCACGGCGCCTTTTGCGAAATCGTGAGGAGTCCAAAACGCCTATAACAACCTTATCATTCGGTATCATAGGTAATGGAATCGACAATTTAAGACATATTTCTATTTGCATAGAAATAAACGGTAATCTTTTTACAGCCACGGGACGCAAGTTTCCACCATGACCGCCAAGTAGAATACTCGCCCCAGAATCTGGTCAGGATCTGAAGGGGATAAACGGTAAGGGCCAAACCAACTGTAGTAACAAGCAGAAGGTTAGTTTTACACTATCTCAAAGTAGAGATCTAATTATCCTATAGTTACAAGTAAGATATGTTGCATTATCATAAAGGATGGAAATTCGAAAGACAGAAAAGCTTGAGCTATTTTTCACTAATACCTAACATATATATATATATATATATATATATATATATATAGCTCAACTTACCTCTACCATAAACATAAACATAAACACAGACATTTAAAATGCAATTGGATAAAATTAGACTAAGAAATTCATACATATACGACTTGAGACAGATACCACTCCTGAATAGTTTCCAAAAGTTTCACTAGTATTTTCTCTTGCAAAAACCGCTTATAGAATTTTATACTATCAATTTCTACACACACAAAAATATAGAAGGAAGGTGACTGGTCCATCTCAGCAAATTAATTTCTATAACAGGAGACACAATTTACTCTTGATTATTCCATTTCTTGTAGAAATGTGACCTCGTGCTCACTATTCTTACTGAAAACTTTACAATTTTTGTAAGGAAATAATAAACAATTCTAAGGAAGACCCCTAAAAACACAACGATTGGGATATTTTTCTAGCTATCTGACTTACACTACTTACTTATTCTTGTATTACTTGGAAGCATCTACAAATAAATAAGACTGGTTTGCCTTAACACTCTTCTCAAGCCCAATTACAATTCAGTTAATCTACTCCATTAAAAACATATAACAATTTGTTTAAATGAAGTGAAATGTGACTACATTTCTCACTCCCACTGTGTTGAAATGAACCGAATGACAGAAGACATATAACAAAATTGAAAAATTTGAAACACAACCTGGTGATCTGAAAGAAATTTTTCTATTAGCTTGAAGAATACATCCGGAATATAAACCTTAAACAATATGTAGTTACGATATAAGATAGTCTCGATGTTAAACGAAATGATATTAAACATGAGTAAACAATATAGGAAACACGCTAACCCATATAGCTGTTTGAACATGATCTGAGACTTATGAAATAGTGGTTTTGTTCAGATCCGAGGTTAAAAACCTCACATCAAATGTGGGGGGTAACCAAAGGAAGAATTGTTATGGTGGTTACCTGCGAGTGTCTAACATCTATCCTCATCTATAAGTTCAATATTTAAACTAGGAACACAGGATATCTATCATGATTCAGCGAATCTCACGGAGTTGCTACTATTTTCTCCTTGTCAAAGCATCGATATAGTGCTCAATACCCAAAGTTCTGCGAAAACAAACAAAAGTCCCACAAATCACAGTTACGAAACAGTGGGATCTCAGTGTGGTTATGTTAATTTCATACATTTTGCCATGTTTACGGAGAATTTCTAGAGCCTGTCTTGGACTAAACGGAATTGTTGAAAAACAACATTCTATGGATGAAGACAGAACCTCCTCATAAACATCACCGGTGTCGTTATTGTAAGTCGGGGAAAATATGGTTATTGTGAGATGTTTATCAAGGATGTTACGAAAAAATTGTCTGGGGCATACAATCTGTCCCCTATGTAACTTGAAAGTTTATCCCAAGATTGACGGTAATGGAAACCAAATGAAATAATCATTGCCGGCTGTAAGCCAATTTTAAGATGAAAAGTTTGATAGTACGGTTCATGTTCAACATTTGCGGTTGACACTGATCGAGATTCAAGTTCTTCGTTTTGGTACTGGGTTTTCGTTATCGTCGTATCTGGTCAGCAATTAAGCGAATATCGATTTCTGAGTAAGGTCTAAGCCCAACCTTCGGTCTAGTGAATATGAACATTGACAATTCATCGCTTTAAAACTCAAAGGAGTGCATATTCCTGAAAAACAACACTAATTCTTCCTACATTGTTAAGAGGGTTAAGTGCTACAAATCTTGCAAAAGTACACTCGGAAAAGTCGTAACGTATAACTGTTGGATATGCTAATTCTGGACTTGTAACTAAATTTATTTTAGTAAACTTGGAGGTAATGTTGGTCGAAATTCACCTATACTATTTTAATACTGTAGTCAAAGGAGTGTTTAAGATATTTGCCGCGGGCACAGTTAAAGGAATCTTCCAATTCTGCGGCGTTCCAAATATGACGCCCTTCAATTTCTGCAGGGGCCGGGTAGTCAATGATTGTGTAGGTCCTGATTGGATGATATTGTAATTTTTTTCTAAACCAGATAATGTGGTATCGGACGTTAGCAGGTGGTAGCCTTGCGCCTGTGCTGATTATTTCTTCTTTGGCCATCTTTTCGGCCGAAATTTGATTGATCACTCTAGGACTGACCGCCAGCACCTTTTTGTCTGCATATTTCTCCCTCACATCTGCCATGTTGAAACCAGCCATTATTAATATTTTTATCCTGTTCTACTGAAATATAAACCGAAATTGCTTTAAACAATACAATAGACAAGGTACAGTATATGAAGTACAGTGTATTTCTCAGACACATCTACTTTCTCCGCAAGTTTGTACTAATTCCCAGAAATCGTTTTTTTACATTGATTGACGTCAGTTAACAAGATACCGGATTTAAAAAAACAGGTGAGGATAAAGACTCAACATCGTTTCCATAATAAGTGTCAAATCTTTACCATGTAGACTGTTACCAATCAAATGGTAAAAACCCGTTCGGACACTTCAAAGTCCCGAATAGTGACCAAAAAACAGCTAAACTAAAAAAAAATCATATGTCATTTAAATGGCTCCTGCGGGTCTTAATTCTTGCAATGGCAGTTTATTTTCCGATGACACTCGCACTGCACAAGAGTCAGGTTCACTGTGTCGGTAACACGCAGTTATGAGCTTGCAGTTTACTAAATCCGCTTCTTTGCCTGCAGAGCCAGGTTGCGAAACTTGCGAGCGAATTGTTCTTCCATTGACCTTTGTTGCGAACAATAACATGGTGACAAATCTGCGAAGATGCACTTCAAGCCACGGTAGTATGCGTTTTGCCGCGTGTAACTATTGAACGCAGGTATCTTGGCAGGTGATGTAGTAAGACAGTGACTGCTGACAGCGGTAAGCCGCTTAGGTAGGCGAATTGCGGGTCGACGACATATTTTGTGTGGCTCTTCTGGACTACAGCAGATGAATAGCAATATCTCAGATTGATAGAGTTGTTGCCTCATATTTAACGTTTGTTTCATTTATCGATGTGTTTACACAAGTGCGTGAAGTCAGTCAGCAGGAGTGTCCCTGTAAGAACATTTTACATTGAGCAACTGTTTGCTTCAGTGCGCATGCAATTTCACAACCATGTAGACCAGTGGTTCCCAGCCTTTTTAGACTTGCGACACCCTACAGAGAGAAATATATAGTACGCGGCACCCAGTGGCCCACCTATTTGCTTTAGGGTTTGGTGACAGTTTGAAAATGTATTTTTTTAATGATACAGTATATTGAAAAACGTATTATCTCGCGGCACCCCTGGGTATTGCAAATGTCACCCTAGGGTGCCGCGGCACCCCGGTTGGGAACCACTGGTGTAGACACACAACCAGTGAAACGTATCGAAAGGGCTATGCGATGTATATACGATATCAAATTTGAATGCTGCAAGAATGAGATTTCACTGCGCACAAGCTCTGGTGGTTCTGCGCAGTTGTGCACCTTAAAGGAACGCTGGTCACCAGGGAGACGGCGCGATTTGATAACAACGACAGTAAACCTAAATTGCAAGTTAGTCTACACTCCCTTTAGCAGAGAAGGAACGCCGGAGAAGCGGCAGAAGGGGCCTATAAAGATATTGAGGGCAGTGAAAACTTGTATAGAACAAAAAAGGTGTGGACAGTGTACTTGTTTTTCTCGAAAAATAGTAGCAACTGGAAGACTGTTATGAACGTTCCATAAAGCCAGCAAACATATAACGTACACATATATAATGTAAATTTGTTGGTAAAAGAACGTATGATGTACACATTTGTTGGTAAAAGAACAAGCAAAACAAACTAATAAAATTAAACATTCTCTGTAGTGTTTACAGGTTGAAAAAGGCATTTCTGCTCCCGTTTCCCCAATTTGAAAGAGCAGGGAGAGCAATTCCCCCGTCATGACCCCACTCTACAGCGGCCCTGGTAATAAAAACAAAAATTGTTTGTCAATCACAACTTTTCTTTTTTGTAGCAAATATGTTTAGAAAAAATTTGTTCGTATGGCGCAGAACACCTTTCAAAGCATGACTCATGTCACTTGAACAGAACGATGACGTTTGGAGCCTGAAAATGTGTTTTTACTTTAAGTTTTCTATCTCTAAATATTTTTGATTTAAAGTTTGGGGTTAAAGTTTAACCTCTTTTGAAAGCATTTCACTCTCCATTTCTAGGAATGCAGCCGTAACTGTCGAATCACGGCAAACTTCAACATCTCGTTCAACAGTTAGCGTTTTGGCAAAAGAGTAGTATACTGTACTTCCTTCACCAATGTGCCTTATCTGAAATGCCAAGTTTTGTCGCATCTTCTCCATCGGTGGTACGTCAAGCTATTTCAAGTACCACTGTGTCCTATTTTAGACTATTAAGTGCGAGAAAGATGAAGTGATCTGCTCTCGTGTATGAGTGCTCTTGTAAAATCTGCTTCATCGTTGACGAATTATGCAGACAAGTCGGCCGCTCTTGAACATTGTTGTACTTAGTTCGGCTACACCAAGCTGCTCACGATGCAGTCAGTCACTAAAATTTAGTGACTAAACTTTCCTCCGCTTCCTACCACGATTGGTGCACAGCGTTGCTAATCGCCACCACGCAGTTATTTTGTTTGTAATGCACAGAAGTCCAGTTCATTTACTCAGCGCATTCGAATTCTGATGACTACACTCATTTTGACACCTTTCTAAATATCTCTGCTGTTGTTCTGATCAGGGCTACTCCAACATTGCCCCCCATCAAAATGCTGTTTTGCCTGCCGTTGCAAAACCAATCAGTGGCAAGAAAACAAGAGGCTGCATCTACAGAAAAGCACGTTTATTATGAAGAAAGATAATTGTGGTCTGCAATTTCCTATATTAGTTTGAGAAATCTTGCTTTAGTTTTTCATCATTTCATCCGTAAACTTTTGCTTACAATTTGTAGGTGTGAAGATGCTTAAATGACGCGAAATCGATTTCCTAGTAAAACACTGTACGAGCAGGTTTTGCTATATTCACCCTTGTGGAACATTGTGATTGAAATGTAGACAGGTGCAGCGGAATCATCGCAAAGTTATGAAAGCAGAGCATGGCTGACAGATTCCTTGACAGAAGCTCAACATCAATTAGTTTGACTGGCAGAAGCTCAACATTGACTGACAGATGCTCAACATCAATTAGTTTGAGAAATCCAAAAGCAAAAAAAAAGTTAAGAAAATGTTCCTCTTTAAACTAAGGCATAACAGCACACACTAGTAGCCGTGTTTCAAAAGTTTATTAGTAAGTGTAACTTTTTAAGGCATTGTTCTGCCTATAACGTCTTTCTGAATAGCCTCAGCGTAACACAAGCAGCGAGTCATCAAGCAATCACAGGATGTTACACCGAAAGCGTTGCTCGATATTATCTCTGGTATATTCGTAGGTTTGCAGTTTTGCAAAATGCTAGATTGATCAAGTTAAACCAGTTTTTTAGAAACTGCGTTTAAGCCAATTTTTTAGATCTCTTTCAAGTGGGTCTAATAGCATCGAGGCCATATTTTTTGGCCTAAATCGGCGTTTAGATGAAAGAACCCAGTATTTCCAACTTAATTTGGAAAACACATTCGTAGTAGGAAACATGAACAGCCGGGCAATGAACGTATTTGACAACAGAACTCAATCCAGCCACAAGGCTCAACCTATTGCATCTCAGTACCTCACGCATACCCAGCAACGGTATTCAAAAATTGCTTATTTAGGTACAGGTTGATTCTTATGCGATCGGACTGACCTAAGCTGCTCACCTGCACCTGGCGTTCTGAACCTGTTGGAATTAGGCCTGGCACAATTGAATTTCGTGTAACTGTAACCAGGCCCGTAACCAGCTTGGAACACCAGGCGGGACGAAGAGGAGTTTCCTGAAAGAGACCGAAATTTTTTAAACTATGTCCAACACATTCTCCAGGGGGGCGAAAAATTGTCTAAAGGGCACTTCGCCCCCCCTTGTGCCTCCCTAGTTACCTACCTGACTGTAACAAATCCGGAATTAATTGAACCCGGCTCATTTGATCTCACCACGGTTGCATCTTGTCTAAGTGATGTAATACAGTCCCTGCGAGAGTTTCGCAAAGCCCGCACCACCGAAAGGTCAGTTTATGGTAAAACTTGATTTAGGGCAGATTGGTTTATGTCAGGTAAAACTGATGTTCGGTTCACGGCACAGCAGCGCCACGCCAAGTTATGAGCAGGTGCACATATGCATTACTGTTGTTGCAGTCACAATGCTGTGCTGAACTAAGTCTTGTGGGAAAACTCTATTGCTGAGTCGCCCTGAGCCAACTAAAGAGAGAGAGTCGAACCGGCGACCCTCAGCATAGCATACCAGCAATAGAAGTTCCCCACTCGACTAGGTTCACTCTGCTCTTCTTGCTACGAATTCAGAGTTTTATCTGGCGCAGTCACGCCGTTTACACGATACACTCACGGGCGTAACGACGGGGGGCACAAATGCCCTGGCGCCGAATCCCTATGGGTCGCCGAATGATTGTGAAGGCGCCGAAAAGTCCCAATACTGTCACAAGTACTTTCTTCAATACAGTGCATTTGGTTCCGAATGCAC
>Ga0210059_1009327_pt1 | contig 15346 bp, 12 predicted proteins | sample Ectturendosymbi2_FD_188042 | JGI IMG/M metagenome (GOLD analysis project Ga0210059, IMG submission 188042) | Ecteinascidia turbinata endosymbiont from Florida, USA - Sample 2 (SPAdes) (version 2) | ecosystem: Host-associated > Tunicates > Ascidians > Unclassified | place: Key West, Florida... | reverse complement strand
GGACGTATTTTGAAACCATTGGACATAGTTTAAAAAACTGTCCCCTCTTAGAAAGCTCTTCTCCCCTGCTGGTGTCCCAAACTGGTTACGGGCCTGGAAGACCAGAAAATGTTTAGTTTTCCTTCTTCCCTGCTGAGACATTATCAAATGCCGGAATGCTTCTATGTTAACAACTGCTGTTCTTGAGCTCATGCAACAGTTTTATCATGCTGCAGAAATTGCTAATGTAATCGATGCTTTTAGCGCTTGCGCTGATCAGCCATAGCAGACAAAATAAAGTCAACTGTTTTAGATAAAGTGAACTATCGCGGAGCACAATCTTAACATGCGTAGTGGACGAAAGATCTGCAGAAAGTGGTTAGATGGTTTCTGGACGCAGACGATAACGAAGATTCCCCCAGACCTGATTATTACTTTTTGGCCCATTTACAATGTTCCTTGAAATTTGCATGCAAATTCATTCTGTGGTATTTGCATTACGAGGACAAATTAACAAGCAAAACGTATGCGAAAATAGTTAATCTCATTTGCGCAGGTAATACAGTTTTCGTAAAATATCAAGCTCAAGGGGGGTTAACCCCAACCCCCCCTTGCGCACGCCCTTGCTGAATATAAACTACCAGCCATCCAAGCTAGCATATCGGAGGAAAATACAATCAACGCTACGACACAGCAGTTCATAACTGCAAAAATATCAGGCTGCTTCTATGTTGAAAACTGCTGTTTTCGAGCTCATGCAATAGCTCTATCATGCTACAGAATTTGGTAATATAGCCAATGCGGTCAGCGCTTGTGCTTATCAGCCATAGCAGAAAAATTAAAGACAATTATTTTGGATCAAGTGAACTGTCGCGGAACACAATCTTAAACATGAGTAGTGGACGAAAAGTCTGCAAAAAATGGTGAGATGGTTTTTGGACGCAGACAATGACCCAGATTCCCATCAAAACAATGTTACTTGAAATGTGCATGCAAATTTATTCTATGGTATTTGCAATAAGTCGGCAAATTAACAAGCAAAAAGTATGCGAAAACAGTTAATCTCCTTTGCGCATGTAATAAAGTTTTCGTAAAATATCAAGCTCAAGGAGGGGGATTTAACCCCACCTTACGTACGCCCTTGGTTTCATGAAGACTCCGTCGCTGTGGCAGAACTATCTTCTGGCATCATGCAGGTCAGGAATGCATCCACACTATAACAAACACTCTGATGTATACAAATTTTGACCCAACCAATAAAAGCAGACTTCATCGCAATTTTTGACGTACTTGGCTGAAAACAAAACTAGAACTTGAAATTTTAACTACGCAACAAGGCAGTTTCGAGGTATGCAGCATGATTAAAGATTTTTAATTGAGCTGTTGTTTCAAAGAAAAATTTTAATAAATCAACGACCAGATATTGACTGGAGCGAAAAGGTTTGCAAAGATCTGGGATGCCGTGGGAGATATGATTGATTGACAATATCGATATTGGTCCAGAAGTGTTTTTGAGACTTGACATTCAGACTGAAACTGAAACAGAATGGGTATAATTTGAAACCGGTTCCAAAGTAAATCTCAATTAATAAAGAAATGGGTGAAAACGTCTTTGTCAATTCGTGAAAGTTTTGAAGTTGAGAGGAGTGAAGAGGAAAAAAAGCAAAAATATATGGTGCTTTCATTGATTTTTTGAAAAATCTCAAAAATCTTGATGAAACAAACAAAAACAGCCAATCTATCAATCGTCAGTAGAGATAAATGGTTTCTCTTTGTTGCTGTATTTAAAGATAACGCAATCTGCGTAGTTTTGCAAGGTTAGAAAAGTACTGTATTATGATTTCCACTGCGCGTAGCTTGCCATTAATTGATATTTTGCAATTATATGTGATCTCGTGAACGTGGGTTGGTGACAATAAAAAAAATCACAATTTGCATTTTTGAAAGTTTTGCAACAAGCTTTTTTGAAAAATTTAAGTTAGGTCTACTGCAAACCAACATATACGTTTTGGTAGTGACCCCAGTCAATCCAGGAGAACAAGGCCTGTCCAGCAAAAAAATCATATTTTTGAAAAGTCTATGTGTACTTCTCATCTTGATGTAAACTTGATTCACGTGTATACTGTACTGCGACAATCAACGAAAAGCAACACTCTCGTAGTTCGTTACTGCAATGTAATTTTATGACACCGAAGTGCGTTCAAAATTTTCCTGCAGTGCTTCTAGAAGGTCTCCCGCACAATTTTCGTGACTTTCAGAGACGTTCATGGCGACACAGTCAGTCTATTAGTAAATCTTTTAAATAAAAAATCGATTTCACGTTACACAACCCATTCTTAGCCCTTAAATCTTATTCAAATATGATTCCATTTTTTTAGAATTCTTATGTTTGTGATGTTCCTATGGGCAACTCCGGTTGAATAACAGGAAACTCGAGCTACACTCGTACAGCATAGTCAGAAAACTACTTTCGTCAGATTTCTAAATGTATTTCCAAGCGTTTTGACGGGTAGTATGTGCAACTGTCCACCAACGCGGGGCAACGAAAAAGTAAAAACCGGGGCATCAACGAAATGTTAGGCTATTGTGAGACTAAAGACAATTAGTGACATCGTCATCAGTTTTACAGAAAATTTATTTTCGTCACACAGTGTAGTGTGCATCTTAGGATTGTAATTAGCCCGGTTTAAAGCGAACACACTGTTGCTCTTTTTAACATGGAAGTAAAAAGCACTTTTAGCTTCCTTCTTTTTGCTAACTCACTGCAGTATTCTAACTTTAATGTGCTCGGTGCAGGCATTCAGTGGGTATAAGTTTTTTTCTTGATTCTTATAATGAATAACTTTTGTTATGATTTGTAGCCTGCATTATTTTAAGTTGGTAATCAAAAACGGTTTGATAAAATTCTTTCAAAATTATGGTGTGCTTGGAGATTTTTGTATCGGAACCATCTTTCTCTAATAAAATTCCGACAGTCTTTTCTGGTTGCTCAAAAGAGTTTCAAAAATTAAGTATTCGTCCATTTTATGATAATTTCGACAAGGTTGGTAGTATAATTTGACCTGTGAAGTGGAAGGATTTAGTTCTAACAGGTAGTGCAGTGGAATAATTTTTCCTGCTTTATTGCATCATAATATCAGTATCAGTTTATTTAGGAACAACTATAAACAAACATCAAGTCATGCCACAGAAAACAAACCACATTGGAACAGCGTTTATTTTGTTTCCAGGACATCTGAAATAACCATACTGTTTTCTAGTCAGATGCCCGGAATATCTAGAAAGAAAAACTAAAAATAACGCCCTACAGCATCAGACTAAAACGAAAATTTGCTCAGATCTGGAATGATGTGATACTGCCTACCTCTGACAAGATAGCATGACAATACCATTGATAGCTTTATACTTTTCCAGAATTCATGGAATGCTTCCCTAGATCCCATAGACTTTTTCTGAAGTTTGTAAAAATCATTGCATACGTCATGACTTTAGAATATGTTGGTTGTTTCTACTTATCTTTTTATGAGAATAAACACAATTATATGCATGCATCACTGATAATATCAAAAAGAATGCACACAAAGACGGTGTAGGTCCCTGTTAACTAATTTGTGAAAGTGGAAGTCGTTGTTGCTTGTGCGTCTGAGGGTTGAAGGAAAGCACACTGGCATTCTTTCTGGGGACCACCAGATTTTTCACTGAGGACCCCGTAAAGAACCATTGCTTTAAGCCTTACGCCCCTCGTGCTGCCACGTTGTAATTCAATGCTGCACTGCGTTGTCCCCGTTGGTGGAGTGAGATGTTGCACAATTGCATTTTAGGTCATAATTCCTTGAATAATTCTATTTGAATTAGTAGTGTTACAAGTGTTATAGTAGTGTTATTAAGTTCTCCCTCTTAATTTCTGAATAACCTTTTGACCTAAACACTGATGTAACAACAGACCCATCAACATCAGTTGCGGATGTGGAAGTATACTCACGCACTAAGCACTATCTCTAAATGGTTGTATTTGTTGAGGAACAATATGAATAATTGGCTCTACTCTCTGCAATGCCTGGAACAAGTAAAAAATGAAGCCATTGTCTGAGACCTAAAGAAACAGCAAAAATTGAATGCAATTCCTGTAAGCAGTGGCTCTTATATTGCTGCGCTGGCGTATCGGCAGGCGGCGAGGTTGTAGTGTCGGTAACATTAACAACCCCTTTCTACTGCAACCAATGCTCGTCCACTGGCAGGCAACAGTCAAGCTCACAAACCACAACTTCACGTCACTATTGCCACAACCCAACAGACTCAGGGAGGAAGTTTACGGCCCAATGCTCCAAATGTAGCCGGTCCGTATATCTTGCGTAAAAATGTCAAAATATCAGGCTGACTCACTCCCTGGTTGGTTTTGCAACACCTGCGACCCCTTAATTAACCCACCACATTCTTCAAGAATCCCAACCTCGAACACCCACCCGCTTGACCCCCCTTCCTTTGATGCTCTCATTCAAACCCTGAGATCCCGTAACCACCCCATCCACCACATCCCCAAGGGAGCACGCCCCTCTTTTGCCCTAAGACTTAGCAAGCTCGTCAACAAAGCCATATCTTCAAGCACAATACTGGAATGGCAGCGTCTGCTATGTTTCCCCTCTCTGTCATCAGGTCCTGGACATAAGGGAATTTCCTTGACCGCTTCCACAAAGTCAAGAATCAACGCATACCTATAATCCGAAAGCCTTCCGAAGCCTGAACCATCTCCCAGACACGCAACCCCACAACCGAACAATGCCCACAGGGACCCAGCCACAAACATGAAAAGTCTGGTAAACCAAAAACTATACGACTTCAATATCAAAGGCGCCTTACAAATTCTGTCAGGTGATAGCTCATTTGTTAACCCTAGCAAAGAATCCCCGGATACCCTTCAACAAAAACACCCCCAGCCCCACCCGACCTTATACCACCCCCAACCCTAAGTGCTATCACTCCACCAACATACTTCAGTCATGCCCAAATACATGCTGCAATCTCTTCCTTCCCCATGGCTCCGGGGCAGGCCCAGAAGGTTTGCGACCACAGCATTTGAAAGACTGCATATCAATCTCTGCAGGTGATTTCCCTCCTCACCAGCCTAACCGAATTAGTTAACCACCTTGAAAGACTGCATATCAATCTCTGCAGCACTTCCCTCCTCACCAGCCTAACCGAATTAGTTAACCACCTCACGAATGGTCATCTTCCAACTGCCCTCCGGCCTTTCCTTTTTGGTGCATAACTCCACGGACTGCGCAAAAGCAATGGAGACCTGAGACCAAACGCCGTAGGGTGCACCTACCGACGCCTGGTTGCAAAGGTTTGTTTGAGACCTTATATCCCAAGGCTGCGCGAGTTACTCCAACCCTCCTAGGTTGGGGTAGGCAACCCCCAGGGCAGCGAAGCTGCTGTCCATGCCTCACGTTCTTTCATGGCACAAACGCAAGGTGAAAAAGGTCAAATCAGACCTAAATATTTGGTACTTTGATGATGGATGTATCGGTGGAGACCTGCAACCGTGCTCAGTAACGCTGCCATCATTAGGAACAGACTATCCTCAGTTGGCCTAGAAATAAATAACGCTAAATGTGAGCTGCTCATTGTCAACCACACAACCAGCCAAGAGCGGTCCCAAACAACTACGCTTTTTAAGGATGTATTCCCATACATCTCAATATCTCCTCCCAATTTATGGTATTTATTAGGATCCCCTCTGCATCAGGAATCCGCCCCACTGCATCTAGAGGCAAAAACTAAAATGTTTGACAACATCATCAAAAACCTTGAGCTAATAAAGCCACTTCAAGCATTTTTTATATTGAAAAACTGTCTTTCAATCTCCAAACTCATATATCTATTGCGAAGTGCACCATGCTTCAAGTGCAAAGAGGAACTGGAGGTGTTTGACACAGCCATAAAAACCAACATGGAAAAATATGCAATGCGTCTCTTGGAGAAGAAAACTGGTCACAAACATACCAACAAATCAGACATGCAGGCCTGGGCTTCGCTCCGCTGCAGATATGCCCCTGCCATGTTTCCTGTCATCGTCTCATGCTTGTAAGGGCCTCGTCAACCGTTTACTTCCCTCTCTCAACCTGGAAATCCCTTATGGAGATGTAAACGATGCAATTGACGATTGGTCAGAACACCATGACTCATCACCACTACAAAAAGGAATACAACCAGCTTTGGATGATCTCGCCTGCAGAGATTCACTCAATTCCCTGCTAAACACCGATAACCCTTGGAACCACTGCCGGTTACTTTATCCTGCACAAGAGAGCAACATTGCTGCCTGGTCAGAAGCGTTCCCAATTGCCAGCGTTGGAAACCTGCTCAGCCCTGATGAGCTCTGTATTGCAACCGCCCTCCGAACTGGCGCCAAAATCTTTGAAAGCACAAAATGCCACTGCGCCAAAGTTGTTGATGAGCTGGGGCTCCATGGCCTCTCCTGTACTAAAAATGCAAACCCCTTCCCAAGACATTCAGCCATCAGCTCCATCCTCAAGAAGTCTTTGACTCGCATTGGTCTCCCCTCTACCTTGGAGCCTGTCGGCCTGACAAATTACGGGAGGCCGAATGGCCTGACTCTGGGTCCCTAGTACAGAGGCCTAAGCCTAGTATGGGACGCAACAGTTGTGGACACTTTTGCTCAGGGCGTCTACAAAGACTCTGCCAGACAGGCTGGTTTCGCGGCTACAAAAGCTGAGGCCGCAAAAAGCCAAAAATACCATGACCCACAAAGAAATTACCATTTTCAACCAGTGACAATTGAGACCACTGGCGTGTATGGCAAATGCACTGGCATTTTTTGAGTGGTTTGCAAAGAAACATGTTGATGTGTCTGGCGACCCAGGGAGCGCCAGTGGCTCCACCAGCGTCTGTCCCTGGCTGTGGTCAGGGGAAACGCTGCCAGCATATTGGCCTGTGTGCAAGTTTGATCTGATTTTACCTGTTCTTCTTCTAGTTACTTTTAATGTACTGACCACCACCGCTGCCTGCCACTTACCCTTAAATCAATGTGTAGCTATTGCCTTCCGAATCCTCGTTCTTTCTGTAAGATTCATTGCTCCTTCAGTTGTGCAGTGTTACCTTGTGCATTGGTTAAATATCTTGTCAATCGCACAGCCTATTCCTTGAACTAATGGAGCACACTCAATGCACTTTTGAAAATCAGCAGCAAGTTGATTGCTAACGCACATCTATAGCTTTTTACACGCTGCATGGTGATTCAATCAGGGCATCAATTCCGACAAGAAATTCATCCACTCACCTTTATGTTGCAAAACGTCGTTGCAGACATAGTTCTGTGGCATCACGGACTGCACTGGCAACAGTCCTGAAACTCATTTTTCATTCAGGAGGCTTCTAAAATCTTGCGTCAGTTACAAGTTTCTCCTCCTTTCAGGGCTGCCAACAGGCAATACAAAATGAACCTGTAACAACAACAGACCAATTTTGCAAAGGCCAGCGGCAAGTCGAGAACTGTGCTAGCGAAGCGACATTATCTAACCTGAGTAAAGCTGGCAGTTCTCACGCGGGAAGGAAATGACGGAAAGGTAGTATTAGTACGAAAGAATGACATTGTTCATACTATTCGATAATACTATTCGATTCATACTACTGTATTCGAAATGTTCATACTATTCGTACTATTCGAAATGTTCATACTATTCATACAATTCGATTCATACTATTCGAAATGTTCATAGTATTCGAATATGGTGGCTGGGTAAAAACCGTTACGTAAATCCTGAGTTTAACGAAGTGTAAAGAATTGTTTAATTTAGAGCAGTGTTTTTTACCCAGGGCGCGCCCCCCCATGGGAAGTTAATAAATTTCCAAAGGCCCTTACGCGCCCTACAACATGGAAATTACTAATGAACACATTTGTTTTTACAGATTATTTAAAGTCAGAGGGACTTGAAACAAAGGATAATTGGTTAAGGGAGGCGTGGAAGAACAAAGGTTAAGAATCATTGATTTAGAGTATATTTTAATCTGTATGAATGAACTTAAATGGTAATAATCAGACACGAAGTCCGTATTAGTTGCTTGCTCATCTCTGTTTCTTCTTGAATAAGCACCAAAGGGGCGAGTTTATATCAAAGGGACGTCATTCAACGGGCTCCACGCGCAACAGATCTTTGAGGGGACATTTGCCCCAAACTACACCCCTTGGATCCGCCGCCGGCTCTAAACTTGTTACTGCAAGGTAATTCTATGACACAACAGTGAGTTCTGAATTTCCCTTACAACGATTTTAGCCAGACTCTCGCACAGGTTTATGACTTTCAAAGTTCATACTTTCAAAAAACTATTTTCCACAAACGTTTACGGCTTCATCAATAATTTCAGCGAAACTTTGTACTTATTTCACTATTTGCTCAATCTCAGTTTCACCCCTTCACTGTGGTTGTTCTTTTGTTTTTACCTTGGCACATGAAATGTTAGCTTATTTTTTGTCATATGTTTCCGTCGACTCCCTCTTTTTTATTGTTTTCAGTCTCTACGTCGCACTATTCATCACGCTTTTTTTCTACGCCAATATTTTATTGATGCCAACTCCAGAGCCGTATCAGCCGTCCTCCATACCCCCCAATTGGGGGGTCCAAATTGTCAGAGGGCCCCAAAATTATGTGATCTTAGTGCCCAAAATAAGTTTCAACACCACAAATAAATCGAAAGATATCAGTGACGTTTTTATCAATCCGTATTCTATTCTGACCTGTAATTTATAGACAGATCAGAACCTGCCGCGTTTACCTGGAACAACATCGCCTGATCATTCTAATACGTTTGTGAGGTAATAAAAGTATTTGAAGCCTGAGCGTAAACCGTCAGCATTCACTGCTTGGAGTGTTGAATGTGAAGGTAGTCTATGCCTAGGTGTGTACGTCCAGAAGTTAGATTCCCACATGGTAAATGTATTTTGTGTAGTGATTGTTGTGAAAAAATGTACAGTACTATCATAGTACTGTATGGTTACTATGGCTAGCTCAGGTAGTCTTCTCGTATTCATAGAAACAAGATACCTTTGGTGCTTACGACCAAACTTACACATTTGCACAGCCTGCTGTTCAGACAGCAAGATGGAGTTAATAGTGTAGTTAGAAGAGTTTATTTAGCAATCACTGCTAAGCTTGTCCCAACAGAATTAGTGCAGTTAATGGATTAAGGATGTTAACCATGTTGCGTCCACGTAGGCCTTAGTCTATATTTGTTAACATTTATCGTTCATTTGAGATATAAAATGTTATGAATTTAAACACGTGCCATGCACCAGGAGATATGAGAAAGGTAATTCTCGACATCAGAAAGGTTTATGCGCATACGTATTTTGGCCAGTTGAAAGTACGATGCGAATATATTTCAAGCAAAATTCACTTAAGGTCATGGTAAAGTTTAAAGTTTAACAATTTGTGCTGATGAAAGAAAACGTTCGTCAGGGCGCACTGCTTTGACCGGCCTCAGGTTTGTTCCTTCGCTAACAGTGTTTTCATAACTGAACGATAGGCTTGATTTGCCGCAAATTTTTGTCAAAGTTTGCATTTCATCACAAGATTTCTAGACGATCGTCGGTAAGCAAATGACAATGATCAAGACATAATTAATTGTGCTAAGATCGTTCAAAAAAATTTAGTTGCAAACTGCGAACCTATTATGGGTATTTGCAGAAAAATTTTGATAATTATATAAATAATTCGCACAGTTTGGAAATGCTGTTGTAGCGAACACACTAGTGCTTTAATGTTTTGTGCATTCTTGCTGCGTAATTTCCAGTAATATTCCATTCGTGATTCAACGCAATGTACTTCTTTGCGACCATTCCAACAGTAGACACGTTAGCTTGCAAACCTACAACACCGCAGTTGGTTGCTGTTTACTGCACGCATGTGAACGCACAATGCCTTTGTTCACCCCTAGTCTACAGTCTACACCAGTGGTTCCCAAACTTGTTCGAGCCGTTACCCAAATCAAGGAGCGATTATGTCTTAATTACCCTCAATATTTCGCAGTGATCGCTCATAATATAGAACAACATTGTGGTTTTGTTTCCGCATTACCCCCTGAAGAATCGCATATTACCCCTGGGGGGGATTTTCCCCCAGTTTAGGAATAACTGGTCTACATCAAGGGTCTCAAACTAGAATTTCTCCGTGGGCTAAATGCGGATTCATGAAGTAACCCGAAGGCCGCATATGACGCAGACGCAACAACGGCGGTACCTAGCTGAACCTTACCAGAAACAGCTTTCACATCTTACTTCCTGTTAAGGGTATGGGGGGTTACAGGCAAATCATTTCCAGCCGCCTCTACGTTCGTTCAAAGCAAGGGTGGATAAACGTTTTGACCCGAGGGCCGAATTCGCGTCTGCCTGGCCACTGGAGGGCCGGATACAGTGGGATTTACGTAATATATGCAAAAACAAGTTGTTAAAATGCATTTGCAATACAATAATAACAATAAATCACACCAGTTTTTTACACTTTATAGCTCCGCTTGCAGCCAATTGCTGCTGCGACTGACAAGTCAACAAGAGACAGGCAGCAGTCAATGTTGTTGCCCTGCTGTCCATACTCGGAAACGTGGTGCTTGAAAAAAGTGTGCAAGATATTTGGCTGGCCGGATTAAACTTGTCGGCGGGAAGGATACGGCTCGCGGGACGTACTTTGGTCACCCCTTGTTTAAAGGGGAACTTGCTCACTCCCTAGCCGAGCACTTTCAAACACCGTTGAAAAACGATATAACGTAAATATTAATTTTTTCAACATTCTGAAACAGCATCGCGGTCCACACAAAACGCACTCGCGGGCCACATGCGGCCCGCGTGTTTGAGGCCCCTGCTCTACACCCGAACCGTTTGACGTTACGTTGTTCTGACTTCACATTCAAGTGTATTGAATTCCGACTTCACAACCAAGTGGACGTTTTGTAGTATATCTGATTATAATCGAAAGAAGCAAAGAACTGAGAGTGCTACCGGAGAGTTATTACCGGACAAAGTGGTGAGAATCTTTAATTCGTCTTGCATTGACTGGGCGACTTCAAGACGTCAGCTTGCGTAGTTGGGAGACTAATGTGCTCCTGCAACAACTAGGTTGACCCCTTAACTACTAGAGATCAGAGGTGAGCATGGACAGGATCATGATTGGATATCCTGCAGGATACTTGCGATTTTTTTGGATCAAGATTGGATTTGGATATTTATTTTTGAAAAAAATTGGATCAGGACAGAATCAGGATATTTGTTTGATTTCTATAACGAAATTTCCCTGAAAGTGATTCATGATGTCACAAATGATTGTGGTAGTGTTTTGCTTGCTATGGTGTTTATATTCACGAAAAACGCAAAATTATTTTTGTCAGTATGTGCTGCACTCATCACAATCAATGATAATTCGTTTTACTTTATCGTTATTTTTTTCTGGCGAATTGAAAGTAGTAAGCTTGTGTTATAATGCTGGTATGCTGTTTTGTTGTGGTGAGTGACATATGTGTGTTGTGTAGGCCAGTGGTTCTCAACCTTTTTACACTAGTGGACCGGTGAATAGCACATAAATTTTCTACGGACCGGTAACATACAATCGCAATGAATGCAAAGATTATCACTAAGGCAACCAATTTTTTGACCTAAAAACTTAAATTTTTGTCTTTATAATTTACAAATTTTGACTTTATTTTGACCTATAAATTTTCTGCGTTTGCAACTGCAAAATAATTCAGCTTCAGGTGGTTGAGGTTAATCCAGAAGTGTATTCATGCACTCTAAGCTTCGAAATTAAGAGAAAAAAACTGTGCTGCAAAAAAGTTTGCCTTACGATAACTTTTGACGTAATGGATAAATTTTGTCTTTTTTTGACCTAATAACTTGGGATTCCCACGTGGTATGAGCGTGAAATTGGGTTTGTGGACGTTTCATAAACTTTAGAAACGCCAGAAAAATTTTGACTTTGACTTTTGGTTGCCTTAATTATCACAATCATTTTGTTGTCTAAAGCTGTTATTTAATTATAATTACTGCAACACATTACGTTGATAAACATACAAAAATAGAAGTTATTTATCAAAGTTACTTGGAAATTTGCTACTGCGTCATTGCTAGTATGCGGCATAAATGCGGCTGCAATCAAGTGGGAGAAAGACGAATTCTGCGTTGGCATCCAAACGATTTCTCTGTCTGGTTTTGATGAAAGCTAGTGCTGAAAACAGTTTCTCATATATGTGGTTGAAAATACCACTAACATTTTGATAGCTTTGTGACTGGCCGGCGGATATGCGTTTTCAATAGCTATCCAGAATAGAGACAGGGATTCTTTTTTTTATATCTGAACAGCAAATTAGTATCACACCACATTTTGAGCCGACTTTTTCAGAGATGAAGTTCCCATGTATTTACATCTTCGGTGAAAGGATTGTTTATCCAAAGATTTCAATTTCAGTGAAGTTCATGGTCAGGAAAATCATAGTCAAAATTGTTAGCTAAGTCCGTGAAATGCTGACCTATGATGTCTGACAACTCTATAGCATTAACATCAGCACTTGTCAACAAATTGCTTAAAATCAGAAATATCTTTGCAGCATCTCCCTTCTGTACAAAGCTATCCCAAAGCGCCAGCGTCTTTTTGAATACGTCTGTCGTGGTCCTCAGAGCAAAGATATTTGTACAAACCTCCTGCAGACATTTACTGTATTAATTTTGTTCACATGGCAGATACATCCCTCAAATACGCAAGCTTACTCATCCACATTTCATTCAAAAGTAATTCTGCTAATGGAGGGTTACTTTTTCAAAAACTGTTTTGCTTGTTCCTTGGCAAGACGCTTGCTTGTTCCTTGGCAATTGCTTGTTCCTTGGCAAGAAAACAAGACGCGAAAGAACTCGTTTTCTTGACAGCCATCTTATCTCCGAATAGAGATGTTCATGCTGCGAATCCACACTTTCATGCAGTGTTTTGAATAGTCTGAAGTTCAAGAGTCGACTTCTACGTTCACTAACAGTTTTCACCACTTTTTAGCACGTTTTTGAAATCACTGGGAAGTTTCTTTGCAGCTAAATGCTCCTGATGGATTATGCAAAGAGGAAACAACATTCCTTTGTGCGCTACTTCTCTTTATTTTTGGAACTACACCAAGGCGATAGCCACCAGTCATGCTTGCAGCTCCATCTATGCACACTCCGACACAATTTCACAAGTCTATATCTTACACATTTAAGTATTCGTTAAAAAATCTCAGTATCTCTGACCTGGTGGCATGTCCTCGTAAGTAATGCAACATAGAAGTTTTTCCTTGAAATCTGCTTTTACCATATAACGCACCAAATGAAGAAAATGGCACAATTACGTCAGTTGATTCGTCGAGTTGAATTGCAAAATACCTCGACTTCTTTACTCTTCATAAACCTGCTCTTCGACATTTATTTCTGTAGCTTCAATACTTCGCTGAACTGTGTCGTTAGAAAGTGGTATACGCTCAAGTTTTTGAGCTGCTTGAGGACTCAAAGCCTTTTCAGCTACAAACAGGACACACGATTTCACCAAGATTTCCACAATCGCGAATGTTTCTTTGTTTTAGATATTTCAATAGAAAATAGATACGATGTATTAAGAAGAGACTTTTCGGTAGTTATCATTGCTTTTATTTGATTTTCTTGATTAATAATCTCGCTGAATAGTCTTTGAAAATAATCCAGGGCTTTCTTTGAAGATTGCCGTACTTCGAATGAAAGTGCAAGAGTGACGAGCAAGCTTGAAAGGTTTCATTGCATCATTTGATAAAATTTGGGAGTCTACTAAATATAAAGACTGCAGTGGTTGTTTACGATATGGAGCTACAGTAAAGCCAAGTTGCAAATGTTTTTTATTATATTGCCTGACATACACTCATTTTCGTCTTTTTACTTCCTCCTGCTACTGTCAACATATCTGCACATATTCTTTTTCCAGTTTGTTGTAAATTTGAAGTACTGGTAATTGCTTCATGTCCACTTTGAGGGTTGTCCCTTTCTGAAAGCTGACATTGCCCTTGTTAAAAAACTGCAAAATACCCTGTTGATTTGATGGCTGAAATTTAAATTTCCGCAATATATATAATGCAGCTACTGCCAGTGACGCCCTATAAAGTTTATGGTAAAAATTTCAGACAATCATCTCTGAAATTTCCTAGCGGTCACCTAAACTAAACATCATAAACCTGCTCACTACCAACAGCTGCCACTGTACTTTATCAAGTACAAAATAGTTATGAAACTGCACAAGAGTTTCATTTTACGTAGTAATATCCAGTCTATTCAAGAACAAACCACATGCCATTGTCCAGTATTTTGCCGAATTCAACATCAACGCTAACCATTTTCAGTTACTTGAAGGTACGTCACAAAACAAACCTAGATTTTTTGCGGACCAGCAAAAAATCTACGCGGACTAGCACCGGTCTGCGGACTGGCGGTTAAGAACCACTGGTGTAGGCTAATGTGGTCTGTTTATGGGTGGCCACGACTAGGATCGACTAGAAAATTTCTTGATAACTCGCGATCGACCCGTCGATAATAAGGTCACAAATACAAATTGCCGAAGTTAAGCATCGTATGTGCAAATACACTGTACCATCGCCTTTGTAAGTGATGCACAGACAGAAGGCAAAGTGTGTGTTATATCTAAACCATGATTACCGCGCAATAAATAGGCTAATAGAAAAACGTATCACAAAACCTCTGCGGCATCTGCCGAGCTAGCCTATGGTCAGCTCGCAAGAGGCACCAAAGAGTATACGTGACCAACCAATTGATAGGTAATTTTTGTGTGCTTTCTGGAATATTGATAGAAAAATGTTCTTTTTAGGCAATTTGTCTATTCAATGCAAAATCAGGTGCAATAGGCCAAGCGACACTCGGCGATCAACCGGTTGATGCGATCAACCAGTTGGCCACCCCGGGTCTATTCAGTGTTCAAGCTGCATTTCCTTTTGGTTAGAATTTTGAACATTCTACCTCAAGTTTTATGCAGTCAACCTTTGCTGAAAGACAGTTTGAGTTTGCAGTTTTTGTAAGCTACATAGTTTTACTGTATTTTATAATGTGATGTACTGATCTACTCTCAGAGTTACAAAATCTATTTTCTTTATTTTATCAATTGATTGAATGCTGAAGCTCTTTTACAGCATTAACAACTAGTTAGATGTTTCAGTCATTTATTTATTTGAGTAAACGTGTTTTTAATTTTTGAGTAAACACTTATTTCATGAGTCAGTTTTTTTGTCGCCACTTGTATTCTTGACGTCAGGCAGTTTGTTAAGATGTTATGATTTATGAGCTTGTATTACGAAATTTCGATTGTAG
>Ga0210059_1009325_pt1 | contig 15349 bp, 10 predicted proteins | sample Ectturendosymbi2_FD_188042 | JGI IMG/M metagenome (GOLD analysis project Ga0210059, IMG submission 188042) | Ecteinascidia turbinata endosymbiont from Florida, USA - Sample 2 (SPAdes) (version 2) | ecosystem: Host-associated > Tunicates > Ascidians > Unclassified | place: Key West, Florida... | reverse complement strand
TTAAATTGGGTGATTTCAATTGTCAGGAATGGAAGCTTGCTTGTGAGAGTGTACATGGAGAGATTTGGAAGGTTTAAATCACAGAATGTGGTAACACATTTACAACAGGCGAAAATTCAACCAAGTTTTCAAAAATACTCACAAAATGCTAAATGATCAAACTAAATATTTGCGGCCACATCGCTTCTGAAAGTGGCATATTTTTCCTGTTTTGCTGCAAAAAAGACCAAGTATCCAGCCTTGCTTCAAAATCTGCGAGTGCGGGTTAGAAGTTTGCTGGTGCGGGACAGGAACGGGCAAAATTTTCAACACGCACAGGTCTCCAGTGCATGCACCTGAGATGAGAAGCACCCGATGAGAGTGCGCTCTTGCACCGGAAGTTTTTGAAGTAAATTCATGCTTCGCCTCAGACTTTCCAGCTTGTATGAGGCAGGTCTGAAGAAATTCAAAGTGGTTCTAACCTTCAAGATGAGGATATTCGTAAATACGGGACTATGGAACTGCAAAGTAACTGAGACAACTACTTTCGTAAACACTTCGCTCTTACAAAATTAAAAGCTGACCGAATTGTGACTGAAGAAGCTTATTGTTGTATTCCAAGAGTTTATGAAAGTGTAATGGAGTGCTGTAGGAAACAACATTGGTGTGATTAAAAATTGCAAGGTAAAGTTTTTTTGGAAGTGTGTCCGACTTGGAAAAATAGCGTGCTAATTAGCGAAATTATTTTTGAGCAAAAAACGACGAATGTTGTACTCCTCTTTGTGGTAAGTTTGACAGATTGTGTTGGATATAAGAGCATTTGTCAAATCGTTTTTACGGAGTCAGTGTCCATATTTCCCTATGAGTCAACTGCTCTGCTGGTGTTATTTATCTTTTTGAACATGATTGGTTAAGGTGGCTACGTGACAAACGTGATATGCAAAATGAAATTTTCTGTATAGAGCAGAGGATTGTGAAGGGGATGAGGCTTAGGGATTTAGTTTTAAGCCTAGGGCATACTCTGCTCTGTTCCCCAGTTAATAAACTTGCTGAACATCCTGGTCAGAAATTCCAGTTTGTGCCAAGCATTTATGGTAAGTTCATTTATAAATGTTACATAGCAGGCGACAACATACTAGCTTGATGTTTTTGTTTTGCCTTTAATTTCTTTTCATGTATGCCAGTGTCGCTACAAACTATAAGACAAAGCAAACTGAAAAGTCAAAGATCTAAACTCACTGTTAGGCCTAACTAGGCTGAAGTCATTTTGTGTATAATTGTTGTCTGTTAGAATGTGAAGTGAAAGACATATTCCTTTTTAATGAAAAAAATGTTTTATGATTTCTTAACAAGTCTAAGCTAACTGAGCAAATACAGCACACCACATGTGCACGTCAGTAGGCAATCGTAAGTTGTACTGCAAGTAGATTTGTTTGTTGTTTTTTTGGAATGTTTTATGCCAACTCATTTCACAGATTATATTACATTGTAATTGTGCTTTCCTTTTGCTGCAAATATTTGCAAACAGGGTGTGGTCAAAAGCCTGCTTGGACAAAATGTGCGGCATAATATAACTACCATCTTTTTGTTAATAATTTGATTGTTACTGTGTCTTCTGGCACATGCCGGAAAAGTTGTTACACGCCATAAATTTGGCCTCAGGAATTTTTAGATGAGCTTTTAGATATTTTTCATATTTGAGGTTCAAATCTTAATGATAAACACACAATCTATTCCAGATTTCAAGTCTTGCACTGAGCAAGACCTGAAATCTAGATGTGTGTTCATCATCAAGATTTGGTAGTTTTATTGCTTTAAAATGCATATTAAAATTCACGCATGACAAGGAAGTATTTTAATTTTGAATAAATGATAAATGTTAGTTTGGGTTTGTCAGTAATTGGTTGAAATAATATTATGATTTTAGCTGGAAGTTACAGTGTGTGAATTGAGTTTGCGATTAACATGAACTTGATCAAATCTTATTTCAAACAGTTTGTGAGTGTTTGGACACAGGCATCTTATATGCTATAGATGAAAACCTGTCCCTGTAAGTTCCCCCCGAGGCATGGAGCATGCGTAACAGCATTCAAACGACAAATGATTCTGACTTCTATACTTCTTGAGGCCAGGGTTCTTTGACCTTTGTAAAATCAGTGAAAGCTTTGTTTTTCTTGCTAAGTGTAAAGGTTCCCATGTCATAGCATTATTTTCTTTGTCTATGTGTGAATGAAGAAAAATCCGATATTGATTAGATTTGTACGGATGTCAAATTTTACAAGTCAAGCCATCAATCTCTTTGCAGAGAGTTTCAACAATTTTGCGGAAAATTTATCAACGAAGGTCTTACATTTGCCAAGTATTACACCAGGTTGGCACTTTTTGTAGCCCCAGGTTACATTTTCACATTTTCATGCAAATAGACGAATACAATTTTCATCAGGAATCATCTGAGGCTACAAGTCAAAGTGTTGGATGTGATATACAGACACAGGTCAGAAATTTTTAATTTTTGAAATTTTTGAACTTGCAATATTGCTTATTTTGCAATAATTGTGTTTTTCCTTGAAATATTCTGCAAAACAACGTGCAGCACTGGAGATATTTATATTTATGTTCATATCAAGATGCTTTGTAAAGTGCTTTCGTGGATCTCAGCATTTTTAACTCCTGAGGTATCACATCATTATTTTAGAGGATTCTGTACTCAATGCCGTATTTATTCGATTGTAGCCACCCTCGATTATAAGTTATACGACATGGTTTTGAAAAGTGAATATAAACCGCGCCCATGATTGCAAACCGCACTTAATACAGGTTACCTGATCCTCTGACATGCTTTTGCGTTCTAGCACGTTTTGCGTTTTTGGCAACCCTGGTAATGATGTTTACCCCACCACAATTGTCTTCCGTTCATCATAGCCCCTCCTGTGATGGATGTGCATGTGATGCTGAATAGAAACAGAATGAGAAAAGAGAGTTGGGTCAGCAAAAGGTAGCCAAGTAAAGGCTGAGCGTCATCGGGAGTTTTAAATAAGATAAAAAAAAGGAACGTAAGCCATACTGCAATTTAATCCGTACGAAAATATGAAAGAAATATTATATGCAGCGGTTTAAAATAGTATAAATACTCTACATCATCTCTTTAATAAATACTGTGCTACATTTCTTGTATTTGTAATTATGTACATGTATTTTATTTGCTCTTTCTGAATGTTGTCTATGACAAAGAACAGGACAGTAGATAAATCTGTTAACTTACTGGCTTCACAACCGGTGATACCTTCTTGTTATTTTTGATAGTATACATTAAAAGCAAAAACCACACTACTGCATCACGTTTCTCGAGCTAAGCTTCAAATTTAATAAAGTCGTTTTTGAAGTATTGCTCTATTGCAGGTCTGCCCAACTCAGAAACTTGAAAGGCCAAATTGACCAAAATAAGCACCAAAACCTTATTCATTTTGTTTTAGTTTCGACGAAATTCTGAAACCACAATTGATGGTATGTTCCAAGTCGGCCTGTTGCAACATTTTCAGCAATTGCGAAATCTCATAGCGGCTGCATCAGGCCGTGTGTTGTGCAGGCCTGCTCTATTGCATACTACTACACACTTTTAACAATACACAAGAACAGGGTCTCCAACTCATAATACTTCACTATTGGAAAATAAAATATGTGTGTTTGAATAAAACTAGTGTACATTTTTTTTCACAGCTGGATTCCAAAACTGATTGAAGAAAGCTTTTCGTGAATAATTTTCTTCCAGACGTTTTCCTTTCACTGCAACACACGGGATGAGTCTCATCACAATGCTGTTCCAACTTATACAAGCAACAGTGGTGTGCGAGCATTTAAAGGTATGAAGAGTGCTTGCCCAACTGCTTCCCAATTCCTTTCATCATGTGGAATGTGGAAAATTATGCTGTTAGCATTCAACATAACTTGTTGAACAATGCTTTACTAAGTTGTTAAACTGTCTTCGTAGGTACCTTTTAAGGTGTTAAAAGCCAAAAACACGAAGAATAAATTTGCTGCAATTTTAGAATAAAGTTTTAGGCGAGAGTTGCACAGCACTGCACATCTGCTACGACAGGACGTTTCGACGATGGTGGTCGCAAATGTTTTATGCGAAAAAAACTGTTCTTGAAATACTTGAAAAGGTTAGAACACAATGGATGTGTCGTGGTATCGTGGTTGGTTTGATGCTGGCGGCCATCTGTATTGCGAGTGTTCGTTAGATTGCGGCGTACGAAGTGATTAGTAGTCCTGTCTTCTTGCTTACAGTGAGCATTTTGTCTGTCAGTTGGTCTGAATATGTTTTTCACATGTCGCTTTACTTTGTGTTCTTATTTGTTCAAATGTCGTGTTTCAGCGAATTAAACCCAACTTAAGCAGTGGTTTAACGGTCAGTGTTGTTGTTAGGTTTCTTTTCCCTTTTCGTTTCAGAGAAAGTGAACTATCGCGGAACACAATCTTAACATGCGTAGTGGACGAAAGATCTGCAAAAAGTGGTGAGGTGGTTTTTGGATGCAGACAACAACCCAGATTCCTACCAAAACCTAAGTATCACATTTTCGCCCATTTACAATGTTCCTTGAAATTTCCATGCAAATTTATTCCGTGCTATTTGCATTAAGCCGACCAAGTAACAAGCAAAAGTATGCGAAAACAATTAATCTCCTTTGCGTAGGTAATAAAGTTTTTGTAAAATATCAAGCTCAATGGAGGGTTAACCTCCGAAACCCCCACTTGCGTACGCTCTTGGCTAACTGTATGTGAATTTGAGTAAGCACATTCTCGACTACCGGAAAAAACAAACGGGAACCTTGCGAATCAGCGAAAACGCAACTTTTACACACGATGACGTCATGAATAACGTCATAGGAGTTTTCCAGTAAAAATTTCCCCGGCCCCCCCTACACTTTAATCCGGCTCTGGTCGGTCCGTTGCAACATTTTCTGCAATTGCGAAAGCTCATAGCGACGGCATGCGGGCCGTGTGTTGTGCAAGCCTGCTCTATTGCAAACTGCTACACTCTTTCAAGAATGCACAAGAAGAGGGTCTCCAACTCAAAACACTTCACTACTAGAAGATAATGTATCTGCTTTTGAGTGAAACTGGTATAATTTTTTTAACACCTGGATAGTAAAACTCATTAAAGAAAGTTTTTAGTGAATAGTTCTATTCCAGAAGTTTTCCTTTCACTGCAACATACGGGATCAGTCTCATCACAATGCTGCTCCAGCTTATACAAGCAACAGTGGTGTGCGAGTATGAAAATGTATGAAGAGTGATTGCCCAACTGCTTCCCAATTCTTTTTATCATGTGGAAAATTATGCTGTTGGCACTCAACATAACTTGTTGAAGAATGCGTTACTAAGTTGTTAAACTGTATTCGTAGGTACCTTTCAAGGTGTTTTTTGAACTCTGGTTGTGTTTTTAAACTGTTTCTCACCTAAAATTGTCTTACCTTTCAGTGTTAAGCAGGAATTGCTGCCACAATGTTTTTGCAGTTCGTTAATACCCTGCCAAAAACCCAAGAATAAGTTTGCTACAATTTTAGAACAAAGTTTTAGGCGAGAGTTGCACAGCACTGCACATTGTGCTGTGCTTGTTGTATGAGTCTTGGACAGTTCGGCTACGGGACATTTAGGCGACAGGACGTTTCGATGATGGTGGTCGCAAATCTTATGCGAAAAAACTTTTCCTGAATACTTAAAAGGGTTAGAATACAAGGGATGTGTCGTGGTATCGTGGTTGGTTTGATGCTGGCGGCCATATGTTTTGCGAGTGTTTGTTAGACTGCGGCGTACGAAGTGATTTGTTGTCCAGTCTTCTTGCTTACAGTGAGCATTTTGTCTGTCGGTTGGTCTCAATATGTTTACTACATGTCGCTTCACATTTGCTCTTATTTGTTTGGATGCCGTGTTTCAGCGAATCAAACCCAACTTAAGCAGTGGTTTAACGGTCAGTGTTGTTGTTAGGTTTGTTAATCCTAAGCCTGAAGCTAAACTTTAAGCCTATAACCAGTGAATGTACAGAGCGTATGGAACGCCTAAAAATATCACAAGCATCAAGTATTTAAAAACAATCATAGAGCTGCGCGTATATGGAAACTGTTCTCGTTCTCGTGTGGTCCCGATGACTCGTGTGGTGCCAGGGCATGTCAAAAGCCACGTGGATCGTAAAAAATCCAGAAAGCAGCAAAGTCAAACGCAAGATCGCAAATAAAATATTCAAACCAGCCATACACTTTGCACAGCAGTTTGAAAGGCAATGAAGACATTTGACGAATACAGATCACTCAAATAATATTGACCTTGCTGTAGAGGAGGAGGGTTAGCCTGAAACAGCAACATTGAAAAATTTTAATTCTAGTGCACAATTTTTATCATTCTGTGTCCAGAAATCTGCCAAAATCATCTTCAAAATCTGCCAAACCGACAAATTCAAACTGGTGGCAAATGGCACGATGAACAAATCTTATTTAGCCTATTTCCCAAACTAAGCAAATGCAACAACAAGAGTTATCAATAGGCCAAAAACTTCAGTTGATCATGAAAAGCGAAATTCGCAAAACTGGTGACGTGTGGTGTTTTACAAATTTTCACGACACCAGGGACTTTAACGCTAAATCGCCTTCGTGTTATGAACAAAGGGGTTATCTCTGGTAACAACAACTTTGCTGGGGAAACAGATAACAAACCTTGTGCCAAAACAAGCAAAACCAGTTTGCTGACAGCTGAACTAACTAATGAACAATGGTTTAATGGACGGAGGACACGTCCACGCATCCGACAGATCACTGCTGTTCCAACCTAACCTAACCTAGCAGCACAACGGCAAGTCCATAATAACGGGCGAGAATAAGTTGTTCAGAAGTTATTTCAAAACGATGTCACTGGGTCTGAACAGTTTTACTGCTTCAAACCCTTAGCATGGTGAATTTGTAGTTAGCAAGATGGTGAACTGTGGCTGGTTATGTTGACGAGATGACTAAGTAAAAAACTTGATATTTATACGCAAGTAAAAACAATCTTAAATTTGTGGGAAAATTTATGCCATTAAATGGACATGCTCTTTGCTTACCTTCAAGGTTGAGAACATAGATATCAGAAAATCTTGTGTCAACATTATGCCGTCATAGGGCCATCTTCTGTCAACATTATAACGTCATACGGCCATTCATTAACCGCCTGTTTGAAAGTCTTGGTTACACGTACTAGTTTAAAGTAGGAATATTGTAGACATTTGCCAAATCCAGCTAAAGCAACAATCTTGCCTGTGGTCCTAATTATCTCCAGAACAGCTACGCAACAAGGAGTTGCGCTGAAACAACGCGCATGAAACACCAACTGCGTGCAACAAGTGCAGCACTCTATGCAGGCCTGTGCAATTCTGAAAGCTTTATTCTAATAATTGTAACAAACTTAATCTTGTTTCGCAAAGGCTATTTTTTCTTTTTTACTTTTCGAATATAAAAATTCAGCTTTGAAAACGTGGTTTATTTGATCACCCGGTCTGTCCAAGCCGAAAGTCATCGGTTGTCGTTGTGCTGAAGTTAGAATAGCTGCATGGCTCTTCGAATATGCTAAACCTCGTTTTCAAAGTTCAATACTTGCATGCTAAATGTAAAAGCAAACACCCTGTGAGAAAACAAGAATGAATGATGGTGTTATATTGAGATAGATAGTGCTGAGTTAATTGCTGTAGATGCACTCTCTAAAACAGCAAAACGTTCACACAAAAGTCATTCTGCCATTTACGTTCTGAATCTTTAAAGTATACAAAGCGGATGCTCATTTGATAGTAGATACTTTTCCACCAGTTTCAAATTGCTCATTCTTTCCGTACGTGAAATGTCATCTGTTTTCTTCTTAGTGCTCGAAGAAAAACTGTCATGACTGTCAACGCCTCCGTAGAAAACGTGATGTTTTTAGTCTTAAAAAAATCTTGGTTGGAAGTAGTTGCAGCACCCTCACGAATCACAGTCACGATCCGCCAATGCATGAAATACCATATATTTTCCACTTAGTCGTCTCGCCAACCTCACGAGCGAGTAGTCACCACCTCTTCATGACACGCTGACACTCACTGTTATTCTCGCGCTGCCTTGGATCGTTTCCAATCAGCTTCTCGACAGGAAATTACTGGAAAGAGGAGGGGTTGTTCTGCTGATTAGTAAAATTTCGCCCACAGCGTGAAAAGCAAGAACGCGGCCCATCTACAGTGCGACTGATCTGGGGGTTTGACCTGAGATGAATAGAAGAATCCTGTCCATTGCAAACACGAATATTAACCAACTGTGAACTCAGTGCATAAAACGACCAGATCCCATCTAAAAAATAATCCTGATGAGCGATTTGTTGTTGCCACCGGGTTGACGTAACAATTGTAACGATGACATATTAGACCTATGTTCTTGTAGTAAGGGGTTTATTGGACGAAGTATATCGTTTATTTCAACATATTTGTTTGAAAACCTTTCCTTTTTTACTAATTTTATGCTAAAGTGTACATTTTCAAAAACGTGCCTGCACAGGAGGTGGAACAGAGTAGTAGACACCATGCTTCAGTTTTGCACTGTATGGATAAATATTCATTGTATGTTCAATTGAGACGCTGCAGAAATACAGTGGTTTGCTCGATGAAGTGCAGATTCTATCATATCAGCACAATGTGCTAAACTGTATGTTTCTCGGCTATTCTTCATCTTAAGGCTCAATTGGACAACGAAGAAGTTCTCCTTCAAATTACTTCTATGTTACAGACAAACGAATTCTGGGGAAAAAACGCAGAGAAAATGCAAAGTTTGTCATTTGGAAAAGAAACGTGTAACCCTATAACTTTGCTTCATGATATATGGAAGTAATTTCTGATCAGTTAATCGTTTCGCTTCACGTTTCTAATTCTCAGTGTGAATTGATATTAAGTAATAAGTTCTCTATACTTTGAAATGGTGATGATTGAACTTGAAGATATATTTCTTCGCCCTTGCGCTCCTGAAGCTTCAATATCCAACATAAAATTGCTTGTTGCGAGTTGTTTTCCTGAAACAGTTTGCATTCAAGTCATTGCTTTCCACAATGGCGACGGATTTGAATCAATCCGCATTTTGTTAAAAAATCCTTCGCAAATGTTTTATGAAACTATTTCTTTGCTTCTAGTTTTCCCAAGGTGACTGTGGCAATGCTGCGTTTTGCATTTGCAACTTGATCTGCCAAGAATTGCAGCAATATACTCGTGATTCAGCCTGTTGAATTGAAACAGTATAATGCAATCGTCTCTTCAAGAATATCAGACAAGAGTTATTTCATGAGTTGTTTTTTATCGCAATGCTTAAAACATTGCTATTTACTGGAATAAAACAGTTTTTATTAATTTATACAAAAACCAGGCGATACATAAATAATTTTCAGCAAGCAAGAAAAATTCTCATCAGCATTTTAACGCAGTCAAAGCAATTCAGGAACAACTGACCTACAATCGTGATCAGACGTTCCTTCCAGTGACGTGTGTTGTCCAAAATAACTCAGATTGTGTTCGTCGACAATGAAGGTATTTTTTTCTGTGACGACAATTTGCTGCGAAAAAAAGGGCTGAACAAGCTCCAGGAGCAAAATTTACTGCGAAAAAGTAATTCTCAGCAACTCATTTAAGAAATCTATAAAAAGGATGTGTTTGAAAAGCGATGCAGTAGTTGATTGCAACGGAGATATGGGTGTAAAAGTAGCCACAGTGTTAAGAATGGGTTGAATGTTTGTTTAATAAGAGTTTTGTTTCTTTACAAGAAATTTTGTGAAATGATTTGAATGGTCTTTTTTGCTTCTTTTCACAACGTTAAATAAAACAATGCCTGTAGTTGTCACGGGTTGATGTTATTGAAAAAAAAATGTTGAACCTAATTTTTTGAAGGCGTTTTTACAGGTTTCTCAAGAATTTCAAGTAATTCCAAAGATATGAAAGTTTTACTTTTCCAAGTAAGCTTTTATTTGATTATAGCTTATGTTAAATGTCAGAATTGCAGATGCATGTCAGTCTGTGATTCTGGAGAGCAATTCTTGTCTAAGGGACAGTTTTGGGTCAACCGAGGGGTTGACCGCTCTAATCAAGTAAGAAATGGCAGCGTCCCGGGAATAATAGGCCCCCCAGGGCCTGTCGGGCCGCCTGGATTGCAAGGTCCGAAAGGTGCAAAAGGCGATCCAGGTTCTACAGCAGGCGTTGAAGCTTTTCAGCAAAGAGTCCTGAGTAGTATTGATGGTAAGCAGGTAGAAATAAATACTTTTGTATTGTTTATGATATTTCATAATGTTGCTAAGATGTCACTGAAGATATTGTTGCATCACCAAATGCTTTGTAACATCACTGTTTGGTTGAATGCTGAGCGAAGTCAGCATCTACTTACTGTAGACCAGTTCTTTGACCTGTGGAAGGATATGAAGATGAACGCAACTAATAATTTCATGATAATGCTGTTGAGATAGATCGATATAACAAGCAACGTAACGTGTGCAAATGCTAATGTTGAATGATTAAAAAATATATTATGTGGGGTAAACATTCCGTTCACCTTTCATTAAGTTTAGTCTCTCTGCCCTTGCTTCAGCATCAAACGCCCATAACCACTGTTTGTAGATTTTAGCACTGGTGATGCGTAATGGTACATGAAATCGATTTTCTGTTTAAAAAATTTGCTCTTTTTTCGTTTGTGTTTTGTGGAGACTATTACTTGGATACAAGTATGCGAATGTTTGAATTATAAAAAAAGAGCCAGTGGCTGGATTCCTCGAAAGCTTACAGCAAACCTAAAGCTTTTAATCAGGGTTGGGAACCTATTTTCTACCAGGGGCACATGAATTGTGCATTACGGGCTGCAAAATCAATTAATTTTCTTGTGAAATTTTTTCTTTACCTATCTACCTGAAGAAGAGTGACTTCTCTTGACGTACTATCTAAGTACCTGCTCATCATGGAGCTTCGTTTTGACGCGAGGTTGTACTTTAACTTGGAGATCGAAAATTCTGATGCGATCCATATCAAATGTTCACGCGGGCCGCATTTGGCCCGCGAGACGCAGGTTCCCCACCCCTGCTTCAACTTAACATCCTGCTTCTGAACGTTTATGTCCTGCGATCGCACAGCTAATAAATGTTCATATTTACGAACTTGTATTTAGCTGAATTGGCCAAAACATTGTTTTTGTTCTTATAATTGAAGCACTTGCACAAAATATGCAAAACAACGTGTCTTGAAAATTTTAAGGAGGATACCGTGTTTTTTGCGTATACTCAAGAAAAACATAAAAAGTTCACATTTTGTTCATTTTCCGTTAGAACTCTGCAGTTTATTTAGTGAAGAAAGCATACAAACAAAACACTGTGTTCCACACAGATTTCAAGAGCAGGATATGGTTAGTGCTTTCCCAGGAATAGGTTTAAGTAGCTATTTTGCTTTTCAGCCTTTAACCAATCCCTCTCATCTCTTCAATCAAAAATGAAGACTGCAAACAATGATCTGCAACAGCAACAGCTGCCCTTGCTTCCAAATACGTGCAGGGGAAGCTGTTGTGAAGCATCTAACACAAACGGAGTTCGAATATTGAGATCGGGAGAAGAAGTGCATTGTCATAATGGGTGGCGAGTAAGTTGAAGGAAGTGGATCTAATTCACTACAAAAATATTTTCATATGAAAATAACGCTTTGGGCATGTGAGGTGCACAATGCTTACACCAGTAAATCCTGGCAACCTCGAAGATTTTTATTTAATATCGAGTCTCGCTTCGATGAAGAGAAAACTACTTTTCCATGATGTTGAAGAGTTCAGAGATATACATGTTGCTTTATAAAAAAATACTGCTTTTAGGAAAAGTAATTCTTTAGGCATTCTCGTTCAATTCACAAAATGCTTCGGAGGTGAAAACCTAAACAAACTGACCAAAGGTATTTGTTTCCTGACTGATCTTGCGTCTTTCAAAAAAAAGAAAAATTTCAGCATAAAATGTAGCTTTTCTTCAACTCAGAACAACTTGCTAATTGGTTAAATACAAAATATTTAATTTAGATTTTATTATTTAACGCAAGTGTTTTCAACTCGCTAATAGTAAAAACTAATGAATGCAAAGTTATGTCTGGCTTGACAGCACTTCTCGTGACACTATAGGTAATCTACTAAATTTCAATAACGAAAAAATTATAAAATTGTTTCAGATACTTTTGTTGTTTGTTGCCATTTCCTGTATTGTTTTAGGTTTTTCAACGGCGATATTCTGGTCAAGTTAGGTTTCACAATAGAATTTGGATCGACTACCAATACGGATTTGGAAATTTATCCACTGAATTTTGGATTGGTAAGTCAATTAAATTAAATTGAAATTCAAGTTCTTCCATTCAAACAATATTGATAGTGACTATTTGAACTTTACTCTTTAAACTCGGGAAAAACCCACACCACCTCTGCACAAGCATTGACACGAAACATTTTTTTCGTTGAGTGCCATTGTTCACCGTTTCGTATGATGACGTATTTCTATTCCCTAAACTCCAATAACATGTTTCAGGTCTTGAGAAACTTCACAACATCACTGGAAACAAGCAATGCAAACTTCGCATTGAATTGGGTGGATTTGATGGGAGTTCTGCTTGGGTAGAGTACAAGTGGGTTTAAAAATTGATATTAGCGACTTTCAGTAATTTCGCTCACTTTGCTTTGTTGAACAGTAGAAACTATTTCACTCTCTTTAAAAAAACGTTCGTGTGCAGAGTTCCCAGATTGGACCTATTAGAACAAATTTCAGAAATCTGGGCTTGTCTCAAGTTGGTTGGGGTTAAAAAACTTTGGCTTACACCGAAAAAGTTTCCTCTGAAGAAAAATACTACTATTCCATTTTTTTCGGCATGGTCTTTGCAAAATTTTGTGATAACTGCTATATTAGACCGACGCCCACCTGCTTGTGCAGGTACAATTTAATGGATGCGAGGTTCGAAATAAACTTTTTGCGTAATCACTGGAAATTCATGCACTGTGAACCGGAGGTGGCTGGAGTCAAAGTTTGTTTTTTCTGACCGTTACATAAACAATTTGGTCCTTTCCTTGCGATTTTAGCACAGCTTGGATTTTAACTGATTGACCGCCAGTCCACGGTGTATTCGTGGCTGCTGTCTGATGCTAGAACGCCGGTATGGTTTTCCTGCTGGCGCTTGAGTGGCCAAGGCATTGTTTTAAAAACGCTCTGGATGGAAAACCTTGCGCGATAGAAACACACATTCTTCACAAAAACGTTAGCCATATTGTTTAGTTTTTGAAAATCGAAATAAAAAAAATTTTCCATTTCCTTTGGAGAGAAAAAACACCTGAAAACAAGGGTGGATTGCCTGTTTTTTTACTTTGAAAGTTTATTGTGCCTATTCCAACAATGGGAAAAATGTAAAAATCGCAGAAACGGTTGCTATAGCTGTTACAAAGCATCCTGCCAAGTTTGAAATCAAAAAATTGTAGTGAAGAAAAGTTATGACAGTTTTTATATCACCTGGTCCTAGACAGCATTCCTGCTTTTCGACTCCGTCCGAAAGCGCACATGCGTTCAGCGGCCCTATGCCAATCGCTAAATAACTCAGTTTGGTTTCAATTTGCAATGTACAGCACTATTTGGTTTCAATACGTAAAATCTTCATACATATTTTCGTTGCACTAACTGAAATCCAAAAAACAAATTTTTACACACATTGTACCACAAAAAAAAGCAAAATTTTATTTTCGCATGAAAAAGCCACAGGAAATTTTCTTTGCACAAAAAAAACAACGCAAAAATTTTACTTGCACGTGGCCTGAGCATTCGACAATTGCCAGTTCTTGGATGCTGAAATGTAACGCTTCTGCTGTTGTTGTTGTTGTTGTTGCAGAAAAAAATGTGAATATCACAGAACATGTTGTGATTACCTTGTAGCAGCCGCATGTCAAGATGGTAATGCATGAAACGAGTGGAAAAAACTTCAACAACTTTATGAGCTGGTCGTAACTGTTGCGGCAGCTAGCCTTTTAGTTGCGAGCCCTGGGGGAGCTAGTCCGCAGAAATTTGAGAAACGCGCCCTGACAATCTTACGCCTAAAACCTGGCCCTTACGAATCTGTGCATCAACTGGACTGCAGTCTATTGTTTCCTACAGCAACGGCCAACAGACTTGTAAGCACTCAGAAAATTCCTTGTTAGCAAATCCAACAAACAACAAGCTTCAGCGGCGATTGATCATCAACGCGGTTTCTGTAACACAACAGAAACAAACTAAAAGCATTCTACCAGCGCAGCTAAAGTACCAAGACAAACTTCGTCAGATTAGCTGAACGTGGGACAAGCAATAAACAAACAGACAAGCGCGCGGCTCACCCGACTGCGGCTGTTTACATAGATCAATTCGCATTAACACATGACTGTAGTTCAACTAACTGCGTTTAACTGCGAAGAGAACAGCTCTCGTAATTAAGCAGATGTGCTAGAATGACAATTAAAGAAGTAGTTAGCGCCTGGCGTATTAATTCAACAGTTAACAAGACAGGCACTTGGCTGCGACTATTTCATCGAATAGACATGACTCGAAGACGCAACAGCTAACTTGCACTAAGCTTTACTGTGCTAACACTTAAACATGAACAAAACAAGTTTACGTACCAAAGCGGTGTGATCACCACGGCTCAGACATTTGTCTTTGTAATCGGAAAACTTGCTGTTGCGGTCGGCAGAAATTTGGTATATTTACGTAAAGCCAAATCGTTACTAAAGGTCTGGATTAAACCGACTTGCATTTTATCATGCTTAAGCGCGGCAAAAAACAGAAAAACAACTTTCTTTGTTACGAGTTTTCGACACTGCAAAGCAGACGAATGTCTGACCCAGCATTCTGTTCGCAGGCGCAAAACGGCGACAAAACGGGGGGAAAGAGTTAGTCAGCTCGGCGTGTCCTGTAAATGACTGACGCCGGGGAATTGCAAAGGGTTGCTACTGTAAAACGTCAACGCAATCCATCAAAGCGGTCCATTAATATTAGACTTTAAGGCGGCGTTCAAAGAGTGAATCACACCCTTTGGGCGTAGCCAGTTGCACGTGTTAAATATTGAACACCGTTTGCACAGCTTGAAGCGGTTAAACAAAGGTTAAGGCATCTGGTCGCTGCGCGCCGTTACAGTAACTATGGTTTGAGATTTGTGTAAAAGCTAAGCACGCACGCTCAGGTGCTTGGCGTTGTTGCGATGGGAAAGGACGAGGGGCAAGGGTGCAATGCAAGCTGTTGTTGGCAAAAACTTTTATTGTCCTCTGTTGAACTCTGAATCTCCATTGATATTTATTGTTGGGAAGCAGCAAAAACATCACAAGCC
>Ga0210059_1009324_pt1 | contig 15351 bp, 9 predicted proteins | sample Ectturendosymbi2_FD_188042 | JGI IMG/M metagenome (GOLD analysis project Ga0210059, IMG submission 188042) | Ecteinascidia turbinata endosymbiont from Florida, USA - Sample 2 (SPAdes) (version 2) | ecosystem: Host-associated > Tunicates > Ascidians > Unclassified | place: Key West, Florida... | reverse complement strand
CAAAAGCGTTAAATTGCACGGAATTGTTGGAATCCTACTTGGCTGGCGGGAACAGGATTATTAACTGCCACAGGCAAACCAACCGAAATCGCCACAATTGAAATATTTGACACAACACAGGGTCTACGCTTTTTATAAGAATCACATCTGTGTTTTCTTATCTGTATTGCAAAAAAACAAACACACTGCACCTATATAGTATGCGTGGTAGCGTAAAGACTTCAAAACACAACGTGAAGACCACGTTGCAACTCTCTTACCACAGCTGTAAATATCTGACACACACGAGCAAAACACCTCACGTAAAACGCACCCAAATGGTTGTAACTGTTAGGTTCACGATTCGCGTAACTTCACTCCCCAGGTGAAATAAGCAAGGGATAAAAATCTGTCATTGATTCCTTGCTTATTACTGTGGAGTGAAGTTACTGGAATACAGATCTGCGCAAGTTTGAAACATCGCAAAAAAAAGAAAGCAGAGCCCAATCGGCTGATTCCTCTAAAGCCTATAAAAAAACTTCTAGAGCTTTCAATTGTTCACTATCCGCGTGTTTCTTACTTTTTCAGACTGGTAAGAATCGGATGCAACTAAACTTTCGCGTGAACAGATGTGGAGTTAAAAATCAGAACCGTCGCCAGAAATTCTTGAATAGGGGACTTAAATTTTCGCAAGGGGACTTGACATTCTGAAAGTTTGATAAAATCTTTGCTGATTTGTAGTGTTTCATATTTAAATTTGGAAGGGCTGAGCTCACCAATCCCTACCGTGGCGATTGGACTGGTTTAAATTTCGCTTATTTTGTCATTATTGAAATACGTATAAAGAAATAAAAAGTTACAATCATCAAATCAAGTAAGGCTGAACATAACACAGTGAACAGTTAAAAAGGTTTTGTCCTGCCTTCTTCATAGCAAAATTATTTAAGAATTCATCACAATTTGTTTGCCAAAGTTTGTCACTTTTAATGTGCTTAGTGTTAACAACCTCTCCTGGAATATTGCGGCCCTTTAATTGATTTTTAATTCTTTTGAATCTTGAAAAGAACCTTTCGCCTGAGCAATTAGTGACCATCAAGCTAAGAAAGAAGGCTTCGTGTGGTTGCATCAACTAAAAAACATTAATCTAAGGCATCAAACCCAAACGCGCTTTTGTCATTTTTTTGCTGTTTCCGTATCTCGTTGGGGAAGAGTTCTGTGGTTGCCAGTTGGTAAAGTCGCTTTTGCTTGCTATTCAATATCATCAAGATCTTCTTTGATTTGCTTAGCATGGAAGCAGTACAAACTTACGCAAGTACTCAATAGCAATCTCATTTCTGAATGACTTACTGAAGAAAATTCAAATGGAACAAAATCACATCTAAAAATACCAACTGTGCTATACGCGACACAAACGCTGACAAAACTACAGTATTGCTCAGTCACCTAAGAAACAACTATGCTTTTATTGTAGGATACTGCTGCTAGCTCTACGCACAGCATGTATCTGCAGTGCAACCTTGTTTTGATCAGGTGCAGTGACGTTACTAGAGGTTTCAGCCATGGGGAAACTTAGGTGAAGGGTGCCCACTGGCTAACACTCAGAAAATAGTTGAGAAACAATAGCAAATCCGGTATTGAACAGCTATACAAAAACCCTAAATCACCGGAAAACACTCCGAAAAACGCAAAAAACAACAATCTACTGAAACCAAAAGAATAGTAAATACCAAAATACAAGCTACGTAGAGGCCTGGTTTTTACATTTAGCTTGCCAAGGTGGCAGGGGCAGTTCGTCAGTTATGCCACTGATCAGGTGCATTTCAAACATGAACAGCCACAAGTTCTTTTGATAGAGTCACGCGCGGCAATCGATACGATTCAGCAAACGCAGGACGTAGCCAGCGCGCTTTGAGTATATCAACACAATAGTTGGCATGTGGCTTGACCAACCGTCATATTGAGATTCACTAATATGGAAACTCGTTGGAAGACTGTGGCGTTATCACCACGAAAGTTGAATGAAACTAAATGGCGTTATCACCACGAAAGTTGAATGAATAATAATTAAGACATATGTTTTTGACGATGTTTAATCTAAATGATCACATACCGGCCATTGAATCTATGCGTACTCTTGCGATCGGAAATCCCAGCGGCATGTGCGCAAAGCTTCGCACCGTGGCAGCAAGAAACAATAGAGATCACCCGACGAGATCACTCTATTATTGCTTGTTCGCGCCACATACTATATTTTTGTTCTTCGCGCACATCCCGTTCGTGGTGAATCAGACAATCAACGCAACACCACCGGAGAGGTTGCAACAGTACCACAGTTTTTGGAGGCCCCCTTGGATCTTGAGGCCCTAGGCTATAGCCTATAGGTAAATCCGACCCTGAGTCTACACGTACTCGCTACATTCACTGAGAAAGTTGTTTCACTTCATAAACATATTACTTTATTCTGAACTCCCTCGATATCCGAGAAAAAACAGTCACAATGAAACTAATGAAAAGGGCAGCGGTGCGTAATATTCCCTCTCAGGTGCGCCACTGCGCAGTAGCACCAAAAATCATTATCAATTTTTGGCAGAAGTAGAACGCTTTCTGAGCATGTTGCACAGCTAAATTCGGCAATAAACCTGGAAAAGTGTATACTGCATTTATTCGATTGTAACACCCGCTTACGATCAAGGACAATCGAGGGCGACTTACATTTTTTTCTTGAGCTTATCGAAAGGTCTAGATAAGGAGCTCAAAGACTCGGGCCGCATGTGGCCCGCGAGGGCATTTTGTGCAGGCCGCAATGCTTTTTGGGAATTTTCAAATAATTAAAATTGACGTTATTTGAGTTATTCACCGGTAATTAAAAGTGATCGGCTAGGGAGTGAACAAGTTCCTTTGAAACGAACGTAGAGGCGGCTAGAAATGATTTGCGTTGAACTCACATGATACCTTGCTCAGGAAATAAGATGTAAAAGCTGTTTCTAGTAAAGTTCAGGTACCACCATTGTTGCGTCAGCGTCATAATACCAACCTACTAGAAATTCTAACCGGAACACCGCACCGGCAATAATTCTTTTACCGGAACGGCATTCCGGCTTACTTTCACCTCTGGTTACACACGAGATTAGAAGAAAATAGGTTCATGGATTTTCTGTTTAAGTGTGAAATTGTCGACAGATTGCAAAAGTATTTATTAAAGACCTTCCAACCAACACCCTACAATGCTTCTTTGACAGCAAATTTACTTCACTCCAGCAAGCAAGAAAAGATTTTGCTAAAACCATTTCTTCTATATCCGGTAAGCATGAATTCTTTGTAGCTGGGCTGCATAGCATAATCAGAGCATTGTTTGTTGTGGGAATAGAGCTGCAGTCACTGGCCTTATTTCGAATTAATGTTTAAAATACCAAACCATTAACCGAACAGAAATAATAATATAAATAATAATACAAATTATGACTAATAAATATGCAAAGCATGCTTCTCGTTGGGTTCTGAAGTAAATGTAGAAACTCAGTCGTAAACAAAGTTTGTTTTCTTTTAAGAGGACAACCAAGATCTCTGCAGCTGGTACGGAAGTAGAGATACTCTAGAAGGAACTGAATGGGTTAGTTTGTGATCGTTTGCAAAAGACACGTAACTACCATTTATGTGCAGTTTTTTCTGCAATTAACAAAAATAAGACTCCAAACACAGGAAACCAAAACATGCAACTTGTACCAAAATGAAATCAAAACAACTATTGTTTGTATAAGAAAAAGTTACTTTTTTCAGGTGGACTGCCACCAGTGCACAAGATGGTACCACAACGGATGTCTCAAGATGAGTACACCTGAAACAAAGCAAGCAATTCTTTCAAAATTATGGCTGGGGCCATGTTGTGAAAAATATTAGGTAAAGCAGCATTTGTATGTTTCAGGTGCGAAGAAAAGATATAAGCTTCAAGTACTACTAAATTTAGATTCTGATAAATAAACAAATTACAAAATCTGCTCAATAATAAAAGCTTTGTTTGCAAGTGGTACCCTAATTGAAAGCTTTCCTTCCATGTACCAATGACAGATGATAAGGTTGACCCAAGAGAATCGACAAGCATTTTAGTTCACAGGTGAAACCGGTTTGGTCAAATTAAACAGCTTTTATGTCCTCTCAACGCAGTAAGAAAACAATTATTAGCAAAATGTTGAAACTATAGCATGTTTCCTGCAGTCTCGTTTGTTCCTCTGCAGAATATCACTTCATTTGACTTATGCTATGCTTGCATATGTGCTTTCAGGCATTTCAAAGCGCTTTTCCAACAGGCTCTGCTGTTATTTTGAAAATGGAAATGAATCAACGCCAGTCCCATGACATAAACACTTTTCTTATTTATTACAGACGCCGGGACACAAACCAACAAAAGAGCATGTGCGATCTCTCAGATACGAAATATATTTTCCTTGAGAATTTTCATAGCTCTGAGTGCGTTGATGGTGCAGAAATATTTCCAGTATCAACAGCAAATAAAATATAGTTGCCAACATCGCTTTCAAATGGAATCTGCATGAAACACCAAAGACAGTGATATAAAATTTGTGGTCGTGGGTTGTGCGTAAAGTTGTTAAAATTAAAGATCAATGTTAGGTTGTTAGCCGAGATTTGTCTGCCTCAGAGGCTGTCTGTGCAAAAAACATGTTCACTTGTTAGTTTAGTTGAATATATCAGCTGGGTGCGGCCCTGCTTGCTAAGCAAAATAAAGTTATAATTTGTGGTTTCGTTGAAAACCATGGTAATCCAATGCTTCTTTCTTCACAGATCATGACAATGCTTGCTTGAATGGAATTGCCCTGCGTTGAAAATCTGCAGATAACCTACTGTGTAAATTGTCGCAATATTAATATACCTGACTATTGCTGCCAACGAAGCGTTTTTTTGTGATTGTTACCGTAACATGGGGCATTTTCTTGTAGTGTAGAAAAGATTAAGCGTTTTGTGAATGTCCATTTGCACTGCATCGTCAGCAATGTTTCCTCTAAGGTGCGCAAATACTCAGGAACACCAGAACTATTGCGCAGTGAAATCTCATTCTCGCGCACTTGCAACATTCGAAAGCAATGCAAACTGCATCGAAAACAAGGGGACGTTTGAATGAAATGTGTATTTTGTTCGTATTTTGATAAGATTGTACAGTATATTATTACATATTTCACAAAGTTTGTAATTCATTGAAAACTCCACTAAAGTAATCATGCTCACTGAAACAAATATTTGCTCAGTATAAAATCAGTCTTTTTTTTAAGGAAAATGTTAGGTACCCGGTATGGATCTGTAGGGACCCGATTTTCTCTGATTTTAGGGACCCGATGATAATTTTCTAGGATTCTAGGGACCCGATTTGAAAATCTAGGGACACGATTCGGGTCCCTAAAACGCCTTAAAAAAACTGGTAAAATTATCTGAGGGAACACTGATTGTCAGCAATTTAAAAATGATAAACAAAATGTTGACGTTCCCCCCCTGGAAAAACTTCTGTGGACGCCTATAAATGATCGTACCTTCTCGCTTTCGCGCTTTCACTCATTACGAATTGTTTGTTTCTTTCCGTTCCCTTAATTTCGGTTGCAAAATAAAAAGAATCAACCCGTTTCCTGTTATTACTTCATCAAAATTACCTGCAATAACAAATATTTTACACAAATTACTATGGGTGTCGTAGAATATTCCAAACGTCAATTAAAAACTGTAAGGTTCCCCATTTGAAGAGCACTGATGTAAACCGCATCCACGTAACTACGCTCACTTGCTGCAACATACACGCTAAACAGCACTACTGCGCTATGCTGGCTACTGCCACCAGTGATTGTGCTGTAACAAACGTAACCTACAATGAGAATAAGTATTATGTCGTCACGTGAACTTATCATCTCGAGTCTTCGATGTACCTGCGCCGACGCAAGTGACTACGTCTGATCGTTGTTACGTGCCACATTGCTTGTTGGTTCCGTAGCGGTGCAGTGTTAAAATTTGACTAGTTTTGTCACTCGAGCTTCTTCTAAACCAGGGGTGGGCAATTAATTTTGCTCGGGGGCCACTTTGAGAAGGCCGCGTTAACGGAGGGCCGTACCTTCTTGTGGACGTAGAAGCAAGTTTCGATTGATTTATGACCTCAGCACTAACATTTACTGTGAGAAGTTGGAGGAGATCTCAAATTTAACGATTTTCCTGAATGCTTGTGCGGGCCACTGAAAACGTTGTGGCGGGCCACATTTGGCCCGTGGGCCGCTATTTGCCCATCCCTGTTCTAAACCAAGCTTAGACTTGTTTTCTCGTAAATGTACGTATGCGAAAGTGACTGATTTACGCAATATGGTCCTGTGAAGCATTGGGTTCATTGCAAATCGATATCGCATCCCCCCCCACCAAATTAGCCTGTGTCTGCTACTGGTCATTGTACTAGCACGACATTCGGTTTTGTTTTGTTTTTCAGTAATTACTACTCCACAAAGCATTTAATGACACTCCTACCATCATCTTGTCACAAATCGCCCATTCAAACTAATCAACTCGTTTGCTTCAACAGTAACTGATGACAAAAGTGTCCGTTGTTGCGAAAACGTTTTGTATGCAGGCCCAAAAATGGCAGAAAAATTTGACAAACTTAAGCCCGAATCCGCCAGACCCCGAAAGCCCGGCCTAAATTACAACTCTGTTGCAAACGATACTCACAATTACTGCGTTTACATGGTCAGTTTTGCGTCGGCTCGTTACCATATGTGGATAACGAGTTGTCTGGTTCTGAACGTGATTTGCTGAGTCAGCGCCCTGAACGAGCCGATGCGTTGGCCACCTGGACAGGAAGACGTCTCGTTATGAAGAGTACGTGGTCTCGTTCGCGCGGTACTAGCCTAGCACCTAGCACGACTAGCATCCAGTGCCTGTCTCTGGGTAAGATATGACTGCACCGTTATTCTAACTCTGTGTTGAGTTCAGTTTTAGAAGTGTAATACCAACGTAATTACCATGCAGTCGACAAGGCACGTCGACGAGGATGGGTAGTTTTGCTATAGATAGCAGTTAGTCTTTGGGTTGGCAGTGTTACTTAGGATTTCTTGTTTTGAAGGCAAGAATCTTAACCAAATGTTCAGAAATCACCCCTGTTAAAAACTGTTTTCTTCTGCATTTTACATGTCATTAAAGAAAATTGAGTGCAATAATTCCCTGCCATCAGTGGTGATAGAAGTACAGTAGAAGATACTAGCCTACAGTAACTAAAATAGCCTACACTTTTTGAAATGTAGGCTATGTGCCAATTTTAAATATTCCTTTAATGTCTAGAAATGAAACATTACTGAGAAGATGCTTATTCATCACAAAGGCTGAAAGCTGTGCACAACATATGACAAGAGGCTCTGTTTAAATACAAATATATATTTTAAATAGGCTACTGATCAGCCTGGGGTGGCTTGGCAGTGTTAGGAATAGTTGTTTTGGAAGTAAGAACCCTTGTGTGTTGCACTAATCTTCATAAATCAGGCTTGCAAAATAGGGCAACTTTCTGGCATCAGTGGTGAGAGTAGTAAAAGATAAATAATTATTCACTAGCTCCTTGAAAAAATGATATAGGATATATTTAATATGACAAATACTGAATGTTTTGTATTCATCATGTGACATTAGGCAATATGTTTGAGTATCAGTGTAAATTAAAGATATTTTGACTGATGTGTCACCAAAAGTTCCACCTAGGCATTTGCAGACACATGCAACAAAGCAGTTATCTCCAAACTGTTTTTCAGCATTGCGCTTATGAAACCTGTGTTAAATTTTGTTTGCCTGTAACTTTGCACATGCGACAATGATCAACTCATGCTGCAAACGTCAGTGCACGTCTGCAACGGGTGGATTTTACAGTGTGCAGCATGATCCATAAGTGACAGCACCAAGCTCTTGAAAGGCATGGACAGCAATTGCCGAATTCGTGAAATCTGTACATCAGCATACATGCTTTCCAACTCCATACAACCCTTTGTTCACCAGCCTGCGAATGACTTGCAGACATGTAAACCGAACCGGACTATGACGTCAGAACGGGCTGTCTCGTTTATGCGGACCGTCGCTTGACATGTAAACGTAGTATATATGTCACGCCCAAACCAGCCCCACAAACTGCGTAGGATTTCGGTCTCTACTGAACGTTTTCATAAAATTGCATCTAACAAAATAGCAAGCATCATCAAAAACATTTAAGTAAATTCGATGAGCACTATTTTATATTTGGATACAGTCGAATGGAAAAAGCAGAAACAACGAAACAATATCATATTTTTGAACATTTTTTATACGAAACGTAACGACAAACAACTCATAGTATGTGAAACATTTCTTTCTGCAACATTGATTGTTTATAGCGAGACAACATACACAAAATGGACAATGAAACTACAAACCTTTCTTTGAATTGACCTTTCACATCTTTTTCTACATGCCAATATTGTGTTATTCCAGGCGTTCCAATTTGAAAAACAAAAAATTATGGATTTCTTCATTAAATATTTCACAATTACCTAAGCAAACTTCAAGAAGCATTTTTACTTGCAATTTTTCGAAAGTGCGTGATAGACTTAGGACCTTCTAAGCATAAACGATATTTCTTGCTGGAATGTTTTTATTCATTTCAATAGACAAGTTCTAGTAGTGAGAAACATTTGCTGTGTTTCAGAAGATAACGGTTTTAACGTATCATGACCAATGCCGATCCTGAAGTAACAAATAAACGTGGTTATCCTCTGCTCTAACCTGTCAATATCAAGTTTTGGAAATTTTTTCCTAACGATACTGAGAAATAGAGTTCAAGAAGAAGAACTTACTATCAATTTATAATATTCAACAATCTAAGAAAATGTTACCCATCAAAGGATTTGGTTCAGAGTCGTTATCATTTATAAAGATTGCAGTAATTTTAATTTTTTTGTTTATGACCAGACATGAAGTCCATAGTATGAACACAAACTCTCCGCAGAACGCAAGTCGATAAAAACAGACAAAACAGAACGTAGCACAAGGCATCGGAACGGCGGAATCACGGGGTTACAGACGCTTTTTGCAACTGCATTGAAGACAGAACCACAGGGTTACAGATACATTGTTAACACTAATGTTAGCTAATACGTAACGCTTGTTACAACACTACTGCGGAGTAGGGCGCCAATTCCTAAATTGGTCGAGTCCAGGTAAAATGCGAAAGCATTGTGGCATGAGACGCCGTCAATCAAACGGATACTGCCAAGTTCGATCACTCATTCACAGGGTAAAATGCGACTGTAGTGTTCAAAGAATAGGGACGAATACAAACAATCTGACTGTATCAAAGCACGGAACCATATGTTGTTAGTTAGTCCATGTTAATGAATCTCGTGTGATGCCGGACCAGAATATGTGAAGAATTTACTGGAATTTGAAAAATTTATTCGTTGATTCCTGGACGTCTCCAAACAAGTCCGTGCATTTAGCGATGTTGTTTCAAAAACTCTTAATTCATGCGGACTAAGACAATTCACTCGTGAGAATAGAAAATGCGCTTAACTCATGTTCTATGATTCTAACTTTTCGAACGTGAGCTACGCCAGCATTTGATATGAGTTACGCCGAATTTCGTGCAAACTAAAACAATTCACTCGTGAGAACAGAAAATGCGCTTATCTCATGCTCTATGATCGAACCTACGTGACCTCAAGTACGCAGAAGAAACAGAGAAAACACTTGCAATGTACAGAAAACTTTTCGTATGGGTCTCTTTTCTGTCGGTTGGTATGCATTTAGTCTGATTCTGGTATAAGTTCTGTGAACCGATCACAGCAGAAATTCCTGATGATTTTGTAAGGCACCTGGTCCTGCACTGACCGCGATATGAAGTTATTGTCTTATTTCCTGCACATAAAGAAACGTTTTTGAGTGTCATACAAACAATGCAATGCAAAGAATGTTTACTGGGGAAACCTGAAAAAAAAACTATCAATATCAATTCAAATCCTGAATTCGGTGTTTTTTACATCTTCAGGCCTGCCTCAGGTCTGCAGCAAATTCGAAAGTTGGAACAAACCAAAAATCGTTCCCACAAAACACATATGGTTAAAAAAGGTTTACTTCTTTAAATAGTTTTTCCTCAGTCACCACGGAAAGTCTTTTTCCGTCAAAACAAATGCAAGATCCGATGCCTGCCACTTTCCAGCCAAGTTGAAATGAAAATGTTTAGTTGTTCGTACTTGCTATATGTTTCATAAAAAAATTATTTTGTTGTCACACATAAACCTTGTGCACCTGCCAATATGTCAAACTATTGATCTGTGTACAAAATTATAAAGTTTTTCAGCAATTAATACCAAACACAGCATTTTCACACGCTTATACTGCTTGATATCAACATCTGCATTTTTTATTCACTATAGAAACTAAAAAGCATCAACATTATCTGACGAACGTTTAGATTTTACTTCAGTTTTTCACAAAAAAATTGAGTTTGAACAATCCCTGGTCCAGGTGAGTACATGTTTGTCATTGAACATTCTATTATTTGAAAAACAACATCGTGATTAGGTGAACATACGAAATGTAGTCATACAATCAACACCAAAATAATATGTTGCAACAAATTTCAAACGTCCGAAAACGAAGTGCCAACTTGTTCAAGAAACCTGGTTCAAAACAATTTTTTTGATGAAAAACTGTCAATTTTTTTGTTTAATCACCTTAAAAAAGAATAAAAAAGAAAATTATTTTCTCCATTTTGAACTAAAAGAAAAACAAGAAAAAAACGTCTTGTTCTTGATTATGTCCCGATGACCTGATGTGAACGTAAGTTTCATAAAACGTAAGTTACGCAAGTTTTAGCGCAGTAAGAAAAGCGTATCGTTGCAGCTGGTCACAATGTGAAAATGCCAAGATTATACTTACTTACGATCTTCAGCTGGAACAGCCGTCACAACGCAGTTGTTTTGGACCAGTGTGATTGCCGTCAAATTGAATAAACAAATATCCAGGGACCGAGATTGCTAGAAAACTTTGGGGGAATAAAACTTTTTGTGATTTGCATGTTAATGTGCCTATCACACTAATATTTTACTATTGTTTACGCTACCGTGTTCACTCAACTGTAGTGCGACCTTTTTCTAATCTAAATTGATAAAATGGAAGGCAATTTATGGAAATGATATATTTTGGGGACCATGGCCCAAGTGCCTCCGGCTACGCCTATATTGTTATGGCAGTTCCGTAGTTTTGGGCTAGTACTTGAAAATGATTACTAGGTATTTGCTTCTTTGCTAAATGCAAAAAAAACGTTAGTATTAGCACTTGAAGTGTTCTAAACTATACATTGAAAGTAGAATTTATGAACATCTATCCCTGAGATTCAAATAATTGGCTGTTACATAATGCAGTTCCAATTGTTCATATGAGATGCCCTTAACTGGCATGGCTGCGTCCTACAACGGCCCATGACCCGAACGTATACCTAAATAGTGTAGTTTGTGCAACTACACTAATTTTGAGCTCACAATATATGCAAATACCACAACGGCCGAAAGCTGCTCTTCGAATCTTTTTCTGCGGTTTCAACAAAAATCACTGCTACCATTGACCCTGGCTGCGTGAGTTTTGAAAGTGGATGGTTGACGCGCGACAATTAAGGCTTTTGCACGGATTCGAATTGGACGCTGTTCATTCGACGATCTCCATAAAATTGGAACTCTTGTTCGCAAACAGGGCTGTTGCAATGTATCAAAAGTTGTCGGTTTCGTATGTATCAACAAACCAGATTTGCAACACGTCGAGCAGGGGTTCTTAAAGTTTGCCTCAAATGCGTTTTGCAAAAATTCCGCCCATTTTTTCAACAGTGACAGATCCAGGCTGTGTCGTAATTTGTAGGTGGATATTTAATGGCACGGAGTCCTCGAATGAAATATTTTGAAAAGAACGCTTTTTTGACAATGCTTTTATTTTTCGTGTTATTTTCTTTTCAATTTCATGAAACTCCCACAATGCTGGTTTTGAATATTTTCCAAACAGTGTATAAACGTAACGTATGTCAACAGAGTCTATGCTGAGCATCAGCAAACTAATCTATATTAAACGAAAAACCATAGCTGCAAGGTTAAATGCGAACTGATGCGTTTTCCCAAACTCGAAAAATAATGGAATTTGTAAAAGTCCAGTGTTACATGTTGTATATAAATTTCTTGAGCTAACATCTTTCCGTGCAATATCTTAGTACTTGCTTTTCTACGGTAGAATTGCCTGCATGAACACCATTACGTAAGTAATATGTTCTTGCATGGAACATTCACTTCAGTCTGCAGCAAACATTTTCTAGCTCATTTGAAACTCTTGATACAATCTCTCAGTACCTTCTGGACCACTAGGACCAGCGCTGCCACAGGCGTCTCTGCAAACATCACTAGATTCACAAAATAAATTCACTAGATCTCAAAACAATTCACTAGATTTCAAAGTTTTGCGTCGAAGTTCGCAGTTTTGCTTGAAAAGATTTTGTCAGGGCCGGCCTTAGCAAGTGCGGGGCCCGATTGGAAACAAGTTTGCCGGGCCCCACTCAGTGGTGTGCACAGAACTTTTTCAGGAGCATCAAGTCATAATGATAAAAATCGGTGATGTGAAAGAGAAGATCCGCAAGGAACGACCTACTGCTTCACTAGTTGGCAATACTCTTCTAACAGAAGAAGTTTTGAAGCTGTGTCCCATCACTCTCGTTTTCGGGGAAACCTTCTGTTGTGATTGTACGTGATCCTCATTGGGCTAAATAGTGCCTAGCATTCCGACTCATTGCACCTGGCCGTTTAGCAAGAACGTTTGCCTTATAAAATACAATTTGACATGTTTTGAAGTGCACGCGAAACATTTTCCACTGTGGTGTGACTCTTCTAGAGCTTTTTCAGGATTTTCTAAGGTACAGTAGTTCTGCTGCTAAACTTTTGACCAACGCATCTATCTTTTTCCTACACTTAAATCATATTACAGTAAAGCACCGGTCAAGAACACAAACCGCTGATTAGAGCAGGTTTTCCCTGTCCCGGAAAAGTTAAAATTTGCTCTCTTCTAACATGAAAGAAATGTATAAAGTAATTGCAGATTTCCCAGTAACTAAGAACCTTTTAGATATTTTTGAAAACAAACAAGTATGTAGAATTGGCGTACAAGGTGGGGGAGAAATTGTCACCCCAGATTCGGGAAAGATTCAAAAAGTTTGGGCAAACTGCAGAATCATCGCCCTGCAAAACTTTCCAGTTGAAGATTTTGTGTTAGTGGCGTAAAAATTCGGACAAATCGAAACATTTTCCCCCAAAAGCCAAAAGTCCCCGTACGCCTAGGCTAGTAGCCTTCAAAGCTTTCAGGAAAGTCATCCCACCTTGTCACTTTTTTCAACTTTTAATTGGTTACACTATATCTTACGACGCCCATCTGTTTGAGAGTGATGCCATAATCCGTGTTCCGATGGTACCGTACTTCATGATGCAACTTTCACCACAACAACATTATTGGGCTTACTTTGCTCAACCGTAACTGTCACTTCTGTTTCTTTGCAAATATCAATAGTCGTAACCAAATTTTCTGTTTGTTTTTCTAGAAACCACGATTTTGTGCACGGTAATAGTCATTCAGTTCGCATAATTAGAACTGGGTTTATTTGAAACGTTTTCGCCAATCTCCGATTGCCTCTTATTTCTACGAGAGGAAAATTGAATAAGACTGAACAACGAGCACACATTTGCAATTGCGAACTACAGTTAACCTTCAGAAGACAATTAGCAGTAGCTACTGAAACAGCAATAACTATCGAACCGTATCTTGCACAAACTATTGAAACTTGACCTGCCAAACACGAAACCCTTATAATTGCAACAGAAAACAGCTTCAAAACTTAAGCCCCCTTCCTTAGCTTTTGAAAATATGTTTCAAAATGCACCTTCGACTGAAAAAACCTTAATTATACATTACCGAAAAATAACTACCATTGTTGCGATCAAAGAACGAATTGTGAGGATTAAGGGCGATAAAAAACGCGCAGTTAACATTAATTTCCGTTGGCAACGGGCCCCACGCATAAGATTACTGTGAGTCCCGCGCCGGAACTACACAAGCAGCTTCGATTGAAAGTGTAAATTTGCGAGGCTAGCACAAGGCGTAGCGAGGGGCCCCCTTTGGCGCGGGGCCCGATTGGAAGCAATTGGCCTAGTCGGCTTTGGGCTGGCCCTGGATTTAGTTCTTTACTTTATCGCACAAAACCTTTGCATCATTTGCAAGTTTATTAAAATAGATCATACTGAAGCCTGGAAAATGTCATACCAACAAACATCAGGCTTTTTTCAAGAGCTGAAAACGACACCACTCGCAGAGTATTTTAGAGCATTCAACCTAAAACTTAATGAATTATTCTACTGCAGTGTTCCTGCAATGAAATGAAAATACCGTCATGGCCAACATGACACCAATAAACAGCGTGGAAGAGAAAACGATCAGGAACTCAATTTAGAAACACTTGTTCGTTCTGTTGATTGTTGGACGTTAGTGCAAATCTTCACACAACGATTCACGTAATAATTGTTTACGGATTGAAAAGGGCTGAAAAGTTAGAAAAAAGACAACCGATTTTCTTCAAACAGATACTTTGCAAAAATACTAGATTGCATTGAAAAATGACTAGATTACTAGGCCAGTCTAAATATCACTAGATCTAGTGAAAAATCACTAGGCAGGACTGGCGGCCCTTGAGCTAGTTATAATCCGCTGACGAGTGATGAAATAATGTACAGGGCGACACAAGAAAACGGTCATCACCAAAAATCGAATAACTTCCAAGATTTTATTTAGATTGACACAAAACGTCAGCTGCATTAGGTCAAGCCTGTGGAGCAGACATCTCCAGAGTTTCAGGTCTGTACTACAAAAACTCTTTGTTTCACTGGCGCTCAAAAAAATGTGCTCCAAATGAGCTCCACGGCGCTGCAGGCACATTTGGATCCGGCGGGAAAAGTTCTCGTTGACCCTCCCGCATTCCTCCCTTGAGATCGCTCTTATTGCTGCCGTGATTGCTGCCTTCAGGTCAGGGATAGTCTGGGGGTTGTTGCCATACACCCTGTCCTTGAGGTATCCCCACACATAAAAATCTGGGGGGTTCAAGTCCGGTGAATGCGGCGACCACTGCGGGTCACACCTGCGGCTGATCAGTCGTCAGGGAAACGCTGCTGTAACCATGCCAATGATTCGTTTGAGGTGTGGGGGTGGCACCATCCTGCTGGAACCACTGGAGGACCCTGACGACCCCTCTCCGTCGACCAAGTGCTGTCCAGAACTTGCCAAGCATCTGGACATATCGCTCGG
>Ga0210059_1009322_pt1 | contig 15354 bp, 9 predicted proteins | sample Ectturendosymbi2_FD_188042 | JGI IMG/M metagenome (GOLD analysis project Ga0210059, IMG submission 188042) | Ecteinascidia turbinata endosymbiont from Florida, USA - Sample 2 (SPAdes) (version 2) | ecosystem: Host-associated > Tunicates > Ascidians > Unclassified | place: Key West, Florida... | reverse complement strand
CTGTGCACAGCAAGGTTTAAGACAGGCTGTATCGCTTTGCCCAGTTTCTCTATCTTTAAAAAAATATTTCTACAAGTTAATGTACAAATTGTAGTGTTTCTCTGTTCAAAAATAAATCTTACTGGTAATGCCACTGCTACCATACTTTACTGAAATCTCCCCCTTAACGTTACTAGCTAGATCCGCCCCTGGTTACCACCATAGCAAAATTGCATCGAAGTACCAAAATACAAACAAACTTACTTGTGGAGCTAAAGGCATTGAGGTCTTACAAGCTTTTATTAGCTCTGTAAGAAGCTGATGCCGAGCTGCAATAGGAAGCTCTTTTTCCAACAAACTAAGGTTCCATTTCAAAAGTGATGCTGTTTGCAAGGCCAGGTTTTTAACAGTCTTATTCCGTTCATTATCAGGTGGAGGTAAAACTTGTCCCTGATCTGTAATAGGACGATTGGCCTGTAATTTGAGAAAAAAAATTAAATGTTTCAACAACTGCCATCTCAACAGTTGTTGCCCTGGTCTACAGCCAGCATACACACTACTTGAACTGGTGTGACCAGCAGACAATTGGCTACATGATTACATCCAACAAGAAAATTGTCATCTAAGACAAATGCCTCCTCTAATCCCCAACAGCTGCAATCTGCAGCAGTGGTCGGTAACCTGTTTTGCACTATAGACAAGTGTTAGGTAGGTATTTAGTTCCACAGATTAGCCATCAAGGTGTGATGGAAACAATCAGTATTTTTGCTGATTTGGCAAAATCTATTAAACTAGCTTTAGCACACAATACAAGCAGAGAGCTAAGATTTCGGTCACATCATAAAGATTGTAACTTCATTATTCTCGCCATGTGCTCCTCAAATTATATGGAAACTATCTGATTTTTTTGTTTTGGACAGTAATTTATTCTTTCTGTGCAGACTGGCAACAAATGCCTGAAATGCTGCTGAGCGGTGGTTGCCGACGGATCTAAAGAAAACATGTCACCCATATATATAACTGCCACAGTGATGCAAGTTAACATAAATGTGCTGCTGCCTGATACCTATTCAATAGTTTTTCTTGTTATTTTGCATGTACGCAGGTTTTATCAGTTACCAATAAATTAGTTCAAAACACTTCTTCATTTCTGTTTTGAAAATTATGGATAAAAAGCACTCTTTACTAAAAATAACAGCAACTGGAGCATTTGTTTGACAGCTTTCCCACAAGGATGATTTGAAACACATTGATATAGCTCTACAGTCATTTGCATTCCTGAACAAAAACGATGCACTATTAAGTGTTTGACTTGTGTAACACATTCATGTGTTACCACCATGATAGCAATGCCACAAGCACTTAACACAATTCTATTAAAGCAGTTACAACAAAAAAATTCATGTATCTGCAGGAACTTACAAACAGTATTTTGCTGAATATTTACTTGTGTTGTAGTGACCAGGGTGTCGGAGTCGTAAGGAGTCAGAGGTTTTTGGGTGGAGTTAGAGTCAGATTCCTAACAACACTGGGATTCGGATTTTTTGTCTGACTCCGACTCTGGATGTCCAATTGGATAATTTTTTACATGACACTCTTAAATTGGGTATTCCTGTTGAAATGGTACAATTTCTTTTCAAACTTTGTTGAAACAGAGATTTCTTGCTGTGCACCACGATTTCCATTGATTTTAACAGTCAAACTTCATTCCCTTTGCATTAAGGAGTCAGAGTTGGAAATTTTGGAATGGCCAAAGTGGTAGTCAGAAATTTTGGAAAGGTCGGAGTTGAATTCGGATATTTTACCTCCCGAATCTGCAACCCTGGTAGTGACCCCGGCCTGAGATAGACTCAGCTCTTCTGTAAAAACGCAAGGCACTGAAAAAAACAACTTAAACACTGTCCATAAGCGGTTAAATCAAAATTGCTACATACCTGATCAAAAAATAATTTTATCAAGCAACAACCACAAGGTTCAGGATCTGCCTCATTAAGGTGTTCTGGTAAAAGCTCAGGCTTTAAGAGAAACTCATACCATGCTTTCACATTGTTGCTTTCGGCCCGAACATAGGAACTAGGGTATAAAAGATCTGTCATAGACATTATCCACTTGGGCTGCTACCTGAGAACACAAAAATTTTTTGATTTGCTCTGAGTATGCAGAATAGTATCAACAGAACAGCACCGTGTCAACAGCAGTGGTCAGCCCTGCATCAACACAGTCATCATTATTTTCCAAGAGCCCAATGCAAGGCATGGAACTCATGCATAAGCTGTTCTCTGAAGAGTCAAGATATCAAACCGTGCAAAGGCAAGTAGGTGGCTGAAGTGCATGGTCTCTCCCATAAAGATGTGATGTTGCAACTCAATGCAAAGTTGTGAAGCTAATGAGGTTGAAGTGGGGCACAATCACCATAACTGGAAGTCAGGAAAAGAGTGAAACTATATCAATGGAACTGTAGATATGCATCACTATGGTCAGAATTTTGTAAGCAGCTATTATCAATAGTCTCTACAGCAGAATGATGCACATGTAATTTGATTACATCTTCCTTTATAAATGCATTGCATTTTGATGTTTAACAGCTCATCACAAAATCTTTCAATTTGTATTTTTTCACGTCATTTCTTTGCAATCCCAGGTGACAGGTACAGGACTAAAACAGCCACTTGAGTGGCTTTATATTGCACTTCTCCAGACATTGACATGTTAATTTTTGGTATACCTTTTCTATATTAAGCTTTATGAAGTGCCTTATTTTATGCAACTGTCTAATCCACAGGACAGCAGGTTATTATGATGGCTGTTTGAGTTCTTATGTTTGCATGATTCACAAAGTGTTTGTGAAAAAGTTTTATTTAAAAGCATAGTTTTTACATAATTTTTTCATGGCATTAATCATTCTGTGCTACAAAACAAGTGATGAAAACTATAATTCAATTCTGAGTGAAACACTTTAAAAAGTTTTGAGTGTTTCACAGCAATCTCAACTCTCTAAAGAGGTTGTTTGGAGTTTGAAAGCTGCATTTTTGCTAGATAGCTATCATATTTTAATTATCTTGTCTGATTTGATAATATCATATAGTATATACATAACCCTTTAAGTCCCATAGGTGGAAATTTTTGGAGAAATCAAAAAACTCATTCCCTGCATCCCGTTTAGTCTTTCCGATCCAGTTTTTGTGCTTCGCCGACCGTCAGAATACCCAAGAACACCATGTGCTCAACAAAAGTGAGTTGGGCTGTTTCGGGAGGGAAATCAGGGGGAAATAAGTATGGGCTGGACAGATTGAATTCCAGATCACATTTTGGGGTCCAGAAACTAAAGTACAGGGGTTAGTGACTTGGTATGTGGCTTAAAATGCTCTAGGACCTATTCTGAAGCTTTAGAGACCTTGATCAACCTACCAGCCTAAGGGGTTGGAGAGTTACGGCCAAAAATAAACCCAGTAAATACCTCAGCCACCTAGTGGATATTTTGATTTTATTCAAGAATGAAATTTTCCTGTCAATATTTTGTTTTGAAATTTGATGGGATGTTGTAAGACACCCAAGCACGCCTTTTCTGCAAGTTTGGTGGGGTTGGTGGGTGCTGACTAGCATAAAAGTGGCTTGAACTGTGAACCCCCCAAATCTTTGGATACTGTCCCATTGGACCCTCCACCAAAATAAATTACAACTTTTGTGATCATCAGTGCAATGATAAGGTCCTTATGGACATTTTTTATGTAGAACGTTTGTTTCCAATGTGTTTGGTTTGAGGTTTATGGCTACTTGAATGGATGCAACTTGTTTTCCTAGCCTACGTGAAAACCAGTTTTTCTCCTAAAACAACATCACAATGATGTCAAAGGAGGGCGCAACCACCTCAAAAGATGTGGTGCTGTCTCCCGGATCCAATGATGGCTTCACTGACTCTATAGCTCATTCCTTCCAGAAGTTATGGTCGATCGTAACTTCAAATGCCAAAATTTTGGCATGCATGGGGACTCAGAGTGTTAACACTTTCGGCACTGGCCCATGTATATATATGAGAGAAAACATGCACAGGGTACCAGGCGACGTATATATATACATATATATATATATGTTTTCAATGAAAATCCTGGTTTTATGGCCCTGGGAGCCAAAATAATGAGCCATTTTTGTGGTCCAAGTATTTTTTGGAAACTAGGCTATCATCCGAGTCTAATTTAGAGCCCATGATCAGACTTCTAGCTTATCTGGAGCCGAAATTATTGCACACAAACCAAAAATTGGATATAAATTCAAATCCCACAAAAGGTAACCTTGGTCATTTTGGCTAAAAGTCACAACTTGCCAGCCGATTGAACTAGAGAGCTCTTCAAACCCTTTAAAGACTCTGAAAGTCTTGTAGTTTAGAATTAAAAGAAAAGCTTTTAGTTTTGGGTTTTTGGTTGATGATGTCATGAGTGTAGGTTTTGCGTTTTTTTGGATGACATCATTGGTTGATTCAATGAGCCGATTTTGTGGATCAAAACTTTTGTGGATTCTTGCCTGTAATATGAGTCTTTAACACTTTGAGAGCCGGCGTACGATATATTCGTATTTCGATTCCGGCCTAAAAAACAGCATTTTTCGGTTGCCTTACCAATGCCCTAGCTCCTCCGCCGATTGCGCTAGAGAGCTGTTCAAGGCCTCAAACGGATCGGCCAGTCTTTTAGATTGCACTCGAAAAAATTTTTTCGGTTGGGAGGTGCGGATTGTTGTGACTGACGTCATAAGTGAAGTAGTTTTGGGGTCATTTTGGTTATGTTCCCTGGTCTAGGGCCCAACCGCTAGGCCAAAGTATTTTGCTGAAGTCTTTATTGGAAACTAGGCTCGAGTCCAAGTCTTTTGAGCCTTTGATCGACTTTCTAGCGTTTCTGGTTCAAAAGTTATGATCTAAAATAAACAAATTAATTATCTAATTAGTCAAATATTGTTACAAACTTTCATCATAACTTTTGAGCCCGAAACCCCAGCAGGTCATCCAAAGTATCAAAAGACTCAGATTGTAGCCTAGTTTCCAGTAAAAACTTCAGCGAAATACTACAACCTAACGATTGGCGCCCAGGGCCAGGCAAAGTGGGCAAAGGTGGCCTAAAAGTCTTCCACTTATGATGTCACTCATAAAAAAACCGCACCACCCAAGCAAAAAAATTTTTTTCAAGTGCAGACTAGAAGACTTGCCGCGTCTTTTGAGATTTTTACCAGGTCTGTAGAGCATACTGGACTGGAGAAATTCCTGCACAAAGCCACGTGCGTTTAGGCGTTTTTTTTTCCGAAAATCCCCAAAAGCAGCCAGACGCCAAAGTGTTAAGAGCCCTTGATCAACTTTCTAGCATTTCTGGTCCAAAGTTGTGGCCAAAAAATCCCAAATATTTCAGGAATTTCCTAGCGGATTACCAGGGATTTCACTAATTGATTTGCAGTATTTTGGCCATAATTTTGGAACCAGAAATGTTAGAAAGTCCATCAAACTGTCTAAAGACTCATATTGTTCCCTTCTTTCCAATATAAACTCGACTCAAGAAAATGGCTCTTGGCGTTGGCGTCCAGGACCCGATGATGTCATCCTAATGTAAACAAAATATGCATAAACATACTCCCATTATGCAAACATCAATAAAAAGATGACATCCAAATAATTTCTTTTCATTGAAAACTACAAGACTTTCCCCATCTTTAAAGCGTTTGAACAACTCTCTAGCTCAATCGGCTGGCGAATAATGGCCTGTGGTGGAATAGACCCCAGGTTAGCATTTTGTGGGGGTAGAATTTCTTCCAATTTTTTGTTTTTGACCCATAATTTTAGCTCTAGATATGCTATCAAGCCAATAAAGGGCTCTAAAGACTTGGATGGAAGCCTAGATTCCAAAAAAGGCCTGTTGGGTTGGCGCCCAGGGTCAGGTAAACTTGGCCACAAAGATGAAACATGCCCTCATTATGACATCATCCAAAGAAAACCCTAAACCCAAAATGAAAAAAAAATTTCAGTTAGAATTAAAAGACTTGCTGAATCCGTAGAGGGTTTGAACAGCTCCCTAGCACCATCGGCTGGTGAGTAATAGCGTTGCAGAGCTCTGCCAAAACAGTGGCTCTTGCGGTCCTTAACCCTAGGACTACTGAAATTTTTTTCTTCAAGAATTACCAATGGGGTCAGTTGACCCGTGCATTGAATATGAGTGGGTTTTTTGCCCACAGCACACTAGCTATCACATCTCTTTCCTATAAATGAATTTTGAAGTGTGACTTTTGTCTGTGGTGACGTCACAATGAGTTCACTGCTCGTTTTGCGCATGCGCAGTGGCAATGCTCTTGTTTGATTTCACCACCTGGTGAAATTGTGGATGCAAACTGCTCAAACTCTATGCTGCGGCAGGGGCCAAGTTTGCTAGAAACCTTATGGGGAACAAACGTTGCATGGTATGCATGTTAGTGTGCATATCATACAAATATAATACTCTTGGTTGCATTTGGATGACGTCACCATGTTCACTCAACCGTAGTACAACCTTTCTGAAAAATTGGCAAATTATGGAGATGGTATATTTTGACCCCACTGACCTACTGGGTACGTCCCTGGTGTTATGGCAGTTGCAGGGAGTGCCGTGCTAGTACCTAACAATGATAACTAGGAATTTGATTTGCGTCTTTACCAAGTAGGCTACACAAAATTTTAGTAGTAGCACTTGAAGTGTTCTTGAAAAAGTAGATAAAAAGAAGAAGACACTTCAATTATTTTTCAAAAAACAAAAATTACATTAAAAAGTAGAATTTGTGAACATGTATCTCTGAGATTCAAATAATTGGCAGCAACATAATGCAATTCCAATTAACAAATATGTCTCTGGGATTCCACTGACTGGCACAATGACCCAAAAATACGCCTAAATCATACCATTGTTTGTCATGTACATCAGGATAGTATTCAAATTTTGCCAAACATACGGCACCTTACATCAATAGACTTAAAAAATTCCTTGGCAAAATCTTGGCAGTGAAATTTATACAACTATATTGATACCACAAAACATTCTGGGGGACAAAAGATTTTGCGCCCCATGTGCCACAGGTCCCCCATTGCGGAGTACTTACTGTCATTTAGCTTGTGAACACCCAAAAAGTACGTGAAGACAAGGAGGTTACCATGAAATACATGAAGCAAGAATTCATGTTTGTGGATCACTTTGTTCAAGAGGCTTGTCGAAGACATCCAGCAACTTTCCACAAGACGTAGTATGCAAGTATGCGGAATCTCTCGTAGATGAGCGCTCGATAGTGGCCTTGTACTTGTTTTTCACAGGCATCCTATATCTGTTTATCTCAAATGCAGGTTTGCCGTTTTTGTGATATTGTTTGGTCAAAGGTCTGCTCTAGTTTGCTCAAGTAGATTTTATTATCAAACTGACAGAAAAGCTGTGCTCACCAGAGAGAAACTGTAAGGCATGTAGAGACCCCGTGTATAGCATTTGAAACGCATTCAAGGAGCTGCTGAGGCATGTCACTCCATAAAAAGAACCAAATTCCGAATAAGCCAGTCAAACAAAACAAGAATGAAACGTTGCAACTGTTCAAAGTATGTGTGTGGAACGTGTTCTGGCCCTGTGTGCAAATGTTGTTTCGAAATGTAATTGGATAGCTCAACATTCTCAGCTTAGGGGTCAATTGACCCGTGTGGTAATTAATCGTTTTTCCATTGTGAAACACTGGTTTTGAAAATATATATGTTGTCGACTTGGTAGTTTGCTCAAGACACAAAAATAATAAAAGTCAAAACATTTGAGGTTCCTAGCTGCAAACCTTTTTCTTAAAATTTGAAAAGAAAATCACAAAAGGGTCAATTGACCGCTATGGTAGTCCTACGGTTAAAGATAAACCACCCCGTATCCGTGGATATCGCTGCAGGGCATCCACCCGGAACCGAAAGTGTTAAACATATGACTTAACAAATTCCTGAATTAATGCAGACAAGAAAATCTGTTCACTTGTTGTGTTCAGATATATTTCAACAACACTTTAAAACTTGAATGAAATCACATTGCACATTTCAAATAATGAACCTTCACTGATGATGAAAACTTTGTTTATTAAATTATACAATACAATTTCATTTGATTCAATGGTTGCTGTGTCACTGTATCTCATTTGATTTTGTAAAGCTTACAAGTTTTACTAATATTTAATGCTTAAACCAGAGTATTTTTAAGGTGTTGTAGGGACCCAATTCGGGTCCCTAGAATCAGAGGCATCAGGTCCCTACAGGTCCATACCAAGTACCTAACATTTTCCTTAAAAAAAACTCCTTAAACATAATTTTGTTAAAACTGCAATAGCAACTTCTTAATTAAAGGGTACTTTCAAAACACAAGCATCTCATTTGACAGACCAACAAAGAGTTCATCAGATCAAATATGCTATACTGATGGTTTTACTGAATGTCTTTCACCTATGCACCTGCAATAGAAAAGGCATAATACCGCCTTAAATGAAAAAGTCACAAAATATCAAGTAAATATCAGCTTAATAAAAAAAGACAATGTAAACATGAACACTTAAGCATCTGCTACACGAGTTACATTTTGATTTTGCTATCAAGTTGACATTCATCGAAATTCCATTCAGTAATTAATTTCACACCTTCGCAGCCAGTCTAAATCAAGCTGTTCACATGTAAATCACGGCATTTGCACATGTCTTTGCCATCACAGCATTTGCACAGTCCACAGCTCCTCCGCTGATTACGCTAGAGAAAATTTGAGCAAAACACTACCATCTAGGAGTTTGGGCCTAGGGCCAGATGAAGTGGGCCAGAATGGCCAAAAACCCACCTCACTTATGTCACTCACAAAAACACCGAAAACCAAAACCAAAAAATTTTTTTTCATTGCAGATTCAAACACTTGCAGAGTCTTAAGGGTTTGAACAGCTCTTTAGCGTAATTGGCCGAGGAGTTGGAGTTTTGCCATTGCTAAGACACATGAAAACTGCTTGATTTTAGGCGATTTCAAAGAACAATATAGTCGTACCCTAGCAGCCAATGTGTTAATAACCTCAAACAATTATTGATAAAATTCATGCAAATGTCCTTAAGGTAATAGTAACACGCTAAACCTGATTTAAACCACACGGTTCAGATATTACAAATTTCATGAAAGCCGTTTTCATAACATAATAACACATGGCAACATTTAAGTTGATCATGGTGCAAAACAATTAACTAAACACCACTGTTTCATGCGTTTGTGTTGTTAAAACCTCTTTGATGCACTTGACCATTCATTTTGTTACAAAAAGAGAAAAAGGGAATCTACCAAACACCAACTATAGTATTTAATTGCTGGTAATGCACTGTGTTGTGTAATGAATTGTTTTAAGCTGAAACAGAATTGAAAACATCAAAACAGTCATAGCTGCAGTGTCCTTTCATACAATGATAATGTGCTTTGCACCACAAATAACTGATACACATGATTTGCATCACATCCCAACTGCAGTATCTGTTCACAATAAACATTTTTGTAGAGCACATTGCTCAAAAGCACATATCGGACAATCACATAAGATGTTTGACAAATAGATATGCAATTAACAGATTTTATCTGTAGTTTAATGTAAAGTAACCAACACATCAATTTCGCCTGTCGCAATCAAACTTTTTCCCTTGCATTACACAACCAGAAATTACTGTAATGATCATTAGTTTATATTTATCTCAACCAAATCCAAACGAATCCTATAGAAAAAAACTACTGTTCACAACAAGCAAACACAACTTGAACATATATGAGCAATCTCACAAATCTTGGTTCTGAGGATGTAAGTGTATTACTGCTTACTGTTTACAACTGTAAATTCAGGAAAGTAATGTTGTGTTTCTTATTGCAAATGGTACAAATAAAAAATGAATCTGACAATATCCTATAATGCAAGGTTCATGAAAAAAACTTATTTTATAAAAACTTGCATCAACTTTGCTGCATGGTGCAAATTCAAACAGGCCCATAGCTAGGTCTTAAGATTTGGGGGGCAAAATACATTTTTAGGGATACAAGATTATTTTTTATTATGCATTTAGTAAAAACTTTTTTGAGCACAACAAAAGTTGTGGGCACAAAAAAAATTGAGGGACCATTGCCACCGAATGCCCCTGTGGCTAAGGGCTGAGTTCATTGCAAGTCCAGTGCATGGTCTTTGTGCTACTTAGTTTTGTTTATTTTTCAAAATTGTAAAATGTTGTTTTCCTACACCTAACTCTCCACAGAACTCTAGGGGATAAACAAAAAAATTTTATTTTCATGATAACAACTTCAACATGTTCACTGTTGGTATCTGAATATATCGTACTTTGAGCTCCTGCATTAGCTTGCTATTCTCAAGCCATTTTGCAACTCCATAACTCGCCAAGTGATTGTGCTAAGAAGTTGTTCAAACACTCAAAAGATGCGGCAAGCCTTCTAGTTTGCAATGAAAAAAATTTAGGTTTTGGGTTTTCGTCGGTGACATCATAAGTAAGGTCGGTTTTCGGCCATTTTGGCTCAGGTTACTTGGCCATGGGCCCCAACCACTAGATGGAATTTTTGACTACAGATTTTATTGGAAACTAGGCCAGAATCCAAGTCTTTGAGCGGCTTTTTAGCATTTCTGATCACAAAAATTATGGCCTAAAAATAACAAATTAATTAATTATCTAATCAGGAGATTGATCATTTTGTCTTTTAGCAATTGCTTTTGAACCAGAAAAGCCAATCAAATGCTCAAAAGACTCAGATTTTAGCCTAGTTTCCAAAAAAATTGAGTCAAAAAACTCCATCTAGTGGTTGGGATCCAGGGCCAGGTAACCTGAGACAAAATGGCCAATAACCTACCCCACTTATGATGTCACCCACAAAAAACCCGAAACCCAAAACCTAAAAATTTTTTTCATTGCAGACTTGCCAAGTCTTTGAAGGGTTTGAACAGCTCTCTAACTCAATTGGCTAGCGAGTTATTGAATTGCTGAGAGACGCCAGAAACCAAGTTTTAATGCAAACTGTCCCAGCAGCAAAGGTGTTAACTAATAACAAGCATTACTACTATCTATCATGATGGTAAACTGGTAAAGGGAACTTGTTCTTAACACGTTCGCTGCTAGCGTATGAATATACTGTACCTGAAAATCAGCCTAAAATCAAGTAGTTTTCATGTGTCTTAGCGATGGCATAACTCCTCCATCGATTATGCTAGAGCTGTTCAAACCCTTAAAAAACTCGGCAAGTCTTTAAGTCTGCAATGTAAAAAATTTTTTTGGTTTTGGATTTGCGGTTTTTTGTGAATGATGTCATAAATGATGTAGGTTTTTATCCATTTTGGCTCATGTTGCTTGGCCTAGGGCCCAACCACTATACAGAAGTATTTCGCTGAAGTTTTCATTGAAAACTACAGTAGAATCCAAGTCTTTTGAGCCTTTGATTGACTTTTTAGCGCTTCTAGTTCAAAAGTAATGATCTAAAAACAACAAATCAATTAATTATCTAATTAGTGGATTAATTATTTTGTTGTTTTCAGGTCATAACTTTTGAACCTGAAACCTTAGCAAGTCATCCAAATTCTCAAAACACTCAGATTTTAGCCTAGTTCCCAAAAAACTTTAATGAAATACTACTATCTAGCAGTTTAGGCCCAGAGCCAGATGAAGTGGGCCAAAAAGGTGTAAAACTGCTCCATTTATGATCTCACTCACAAAAAATCAGAAACCCCAATTTTTTTCAGTGTAGACTTGAAGATTTTCTTAGTCTTTTGATGGTTTGAACAGCTCTTTAGCGCAATCGGCGGATGAGTTATGCTGTCACAGAGACACATGAAAACTGCTTGATTTTGGCTGAAACCAAACCGGCTGCAAAGGTATTAATTAGTAACACGAAAATCATGACTTGATTACTGGTGCACCAAAACTTTTTACAACATGTGGTTTATGTTTTCTGCTTTCAAAAAATATTTTTAGGTGAACTTGAAAGTGTGACCATGGCAAAGTCAAATGCTGACATCACTTTCTTTGTCATTATCCTTGTCACCATCATAGAATTCGTTGGCTGGTTCAATTCGTTGCTCTTTTTCCTCTTGTGTTTCTCTTGTGTCAGGGTTATTAAATTCTTCATAATTGTCAAATGACAACAAATCAGGTGGAACTTCATGCATTTGGACACTAGGAGAATGATCAATCATTTTTAAATTATCTAATACCATTTGTCGCAATTGGTCCAGGTATTGTTTTGTGTTTTGATTTTCAATCCCTCTGCTTGTATCAGGCTTTAAACTATAGTCTGGTCCAAAGTATTCGAAGTATTCATTGTAAGGAAGATCTTCAGATATATCTTGACCCACAATAATTGATGTTTCATATGTCCAACAACGAGCCACATTTCGAACAGTATAACCACCTCCTCCAAGAAACATAAGTGGTACTCCAAATTTTTTCATGAACTTCACACATTCTCCATGACCTTCTATGGTTAAATTAAAGCAACCTAATCTATCACAACCCAAAGAGTCCGCACCACACTGCATCACAATGCAAGTTGGTTGGTATGAATCCATAACTGCTTGCATGATTGGTTTAAAGAGCTGGTGATAAGTTTCATCATTTATTCCATCTTTTAGAGGGACGTTGATTGAGTAGTATCGACCACTTTCAGCACCAAGCTCATACATATCACCTGTGCCAGGAAAGAAGTAGTTACCATACTTATGAAAAGACACTGTCATGACACGATCAGTGAGATAAAATGCTTCTTGAACACCATCACCATGATGAACATCAATGTCAAGGTAAAGAACCCTAGGATGATACTTGAGAAGTTCCAAAATTGCAATAACAATGTCATTGACATAACAAAAACCTGACGCTTCAAACTTCTTTGCATGATGTAAACCTCCAGACCAGTTTATTGCAATATCACACTTGTCATTATTCAGCATTGTAGCAGCTTGGAGTGAAGCCCCAGTATACATTGAACAAAAGTCATACAACCCACTGAAAACAGGACAGTCATCTCCAACATTAAACACTTGAAAATTCTTGGTGAATCCAGCTATATTCATTGGAGTAACTCTTTCAAGAAAGTTGATGTAATCTTCTGAGTGAAATCTGCACATATCATGACTTGTTGCTCTATATGGCTTATACATCCGTAGTTTATTGTGCAAACCATAATGCAATACCAATGTATGTGTCAATGCTAAACGGTGAGGTTTCATAGGATGACCAGGTCCATAATGAAAGCGAGAGACATCCATATCATAAAAGTATGCCACTTTTTTGCCATTGCTTTCCATGGCATCTGAGAAATATTTGACAGAAAAAAAACAGATACACTTCTTAATAAATCTAAAATCTGAAATCTTAGAACATCAGTGGTGGAAATATTGGTTGTTATTATCTAAGATCAAAAAATTTATTAGTACTATAAATAAACAATCATCTTTTTGGGATCCTGGTTCAAAAAAGCTACTCAAACAAAGTATAGAGATAAGGCATTTATTAGGTAGCTAACGACACTAGTAGTATCTCAGAGGATTCCCACAAAGCACACAATTATTAACAACACTTGATATAATATTTTTATAAATAATTCATTCATCAATTGTCAAATGATGATGTAATCAAACACGAAAAAGCAGTTAATTATACCTCTAATCTCTGATTAATGTCAATACTATGGCGAGCTGCAAGAAACATATTTGGCACTTCAGTTTTTACAAACCAAATATTTATTTTGAATATCATCAATATGTAGGAAAAAATACAATAGTTGATTCTACATCTCTGCTAACTGCAATAGGCCAATGTTAACCCAACAAAACAATATTCTGACCAAACACTTATGGTTTAATAAATGGAATGTTGATCAACCTTTTAGGCAAGGGGTCATTTGAAATTGTCAACAATATCACTAGTGTTGTGTGCTTTTTCACTGTATGATGAAAAGGTTATTTATATATTGGCAAGTTAATAGTCATACTTTGAAGGAAAGCAAATACAACCATCAATCTAAGTTGAAACACAAATTGGCAATCAGCTTGTACAGGCAATGATATACTACAAGAAACCATTGGGTCTAAATTTGTGTTTTTTTCACAGTGAAAGTAGTGTCACCTTACTCTATGGAATACAGTAAAGCTATAGTTTGCACATGTACTCCAAGAGTGATGTCTTTACCAGTGACAAAATCTCAAGGTGTAGTCTCAGTCTTCAGATGTGTAGACCCATTTTGTGAGTCTCAGACTCAAACGTCTTGTGTTGGTCATGGAAGCTGCAGGTCTTCATCTTAAGCCTGTTCAAGGTTACTAGGTCCTGATGGACAAAAAATGCCAAACAAACCAAAAAATGCCGAAGCCTGTCATTTTTTAAATCTGAATGAGTAATGACAAAAATGCAGTGTTGCTATGGAACCAAGCCTAGAATTATTCTTGCTGTAAATAAATGGTTAATTATCCCAAAAACTACCATAACCATCTGCTCTTATAGAGAATGCTTAATAAAAAATACCTGGAAATATCTGGAACAATAAAATGCAGGTTGTGAAAATACAACACAAGTATGCATCATGCCAGTTTTAATTACATCGAATCTGGTACACAAGCATTTGGCATGGCAGATATGTCACAATTCCAAAAAATTCACATGGACCAACTGCACCAAATCACCAGACAGAATATGCCATAGACCAGAGCAGGGATGGGGACACGGGTTCGTCCTCACCGCCGCCAAATAACAGAGGTGCCACATAACAGAGGTGCCAAATAACAGAGGTACCTAACAGCAGGGGTGCCAGAGAGCAGAAGGTGGAAAAAAATAGTAGTTCAACCCAGAGTTGGTCGGAGTTACTTTTTCAGACACCGATTCCGCTCCTGTTTCAAAATTTTTGGATCTGGGTCCGGCTATTCTTCAAATTTGAGAATCCGACTCCAGTTCAGACTACGCCTACAATCATCATTCCAACCGTAATTTACCCATGTTCTTACCTGAGAAATGACCACACAGACTCCTGCCAATGCCGAAATTGAAAAGTGACCCGGATCTGCGTCCGGTTTTTCACAAATTTTTGACTCCGGGTCCGGGTCAGAACAAAAACCGCAGAATCCTGCAGGAGTCGACTCCGGTAGTCCGGATCCGGTCCCAAATCTGGTTCAAGCATGCAACGTAAATATCGAGGACGAATGGACACAGCGCACAGCACTAAGCACAATATCCAAAACAAAGATAAAAAGTGAAACATTTACGTGGGTAATGGGTAATGGGTAATGGGTAATGGTTTATTGTTTCATATGACTCAGCCAATAAGCAGAAGCACCATAAAAGCCATCGCATGCAGTAAACCAACCATTAGCGAA
>Ga0210059_1009321_pt1 | contig 15354 bp, 9 predicted proteins | sample Ectturendosymbi2_FD_188042 | JGI IMG/M metagenome (GOLD analysis project Ga0210059, IMG submission 188042) | Ecteinascidia turbinata endosymbiont from Florida, USA - Sample 2 (SPAdes) (version 2) | ecosystem: Host-associated > Tunicates > Ascidians > Unclassified | place: Key West, Florida... | reverse complement strand
GGTGGCCTTCCCTCATAACGCCACCAAGACTCAAGGTTCCTATCCACAACGATCCGGTGAAGCATTGAAACTTTCGCAAGGCTGATTGGAAGCGCTTTTGCCGTCTCACAGGTGAATCCGTCGAGAGATTGCCACCTCCGGACACATCAAACATTGAGATGGCATACCAGGATTTTTACGTTTAAGGCTATGAGCTTTCAGGGCTTGCACTGGTTGCAAACGTTAGGGTCTTGTAAAGCGTCATTTGGAGCCAAAGTGGTGTAGTAGGTAGGTGCGTTCAACACTTGACTAGCACTCATATGACACTTTATTAAACCTTTTTGCTAGGCCGTGGTACTGGGATCAACCCAGAAAGACACTGAAACGTGAAACAGTCTTCACGCTTCTAAATTTAGTTAAACACTATCAGGAACCGAAAATCCAGCTAAACAACGTTTTTTTAAGAATGTATTACGTTAATAATGGTGATCCGCTTTGCCCCTAACAAAAACATTAAGGTCATAGAAGAACAAGCGGTTTGACGAGGCACTAACTGTTATGTCAAGATTGCTCTTATCAATTTGAAAGTTTCAGCAATATGCACGGTTCAACAGTACCCTAATGTTATAAAGTTTCATGAGGGCAAATTGAGGCCTGTCTTAAAAAAATAGTACACGAACAAATAGATAAAAAATGCCTTAGAAAATACCAACATTTTAAACTATCTACCAAGTTTTGACACTTCCGGCATATTTGTGGTTAAATACCAATCATTTACGAAATTTTCGATCAGACAATCTGTCTCAAGATAAATCTAGTAAGTAGATAATTTACCAGTAGGACAAAGAAAAATTCCAATAAGATTTATTAAAAATGATTAGAATATAAAATTTCATTTTTATTCTTTGAAAGTTTCAACAAATGTCAAAATTGTTATGCAATGTTTTGAAAATTTCGGGGGGGCAAATGCGCCAAATGCCCCCCTGGTTGCGCGCCTGCTGTGAAATACCATTTAATAAACAGACCACTCAGGTAAACGGAAATGACATCACCATTACCGCTTCGACCATGAACATTTTAACCTGATTGAGGAAAGAGTTTAAAAACAACAAACTGTTTGAAAGTTGCACTATGTTCTCTTGCTGTTGCGAAATATCAGCTCATAATTTTTTAACGCACCCGGCCTTATTTCCATTTTGATCCCATCCAAGGTTATTAAGCAACACAAGAAGGTGCAGTTGCAGCGGACAAAGCGAAAGGAGTCTTTTTGAGGCTATAAAATGAGGCAAGATAATCTTGAAAAGCTGCAGCCTACCATGCCTTACTTGCAAGCAAGACCAGAGAGGGATTTTTCAGCCACGGGATTATTTGTCACAAAACTCAGAAACAGAGTGAATGATGAAAGTGTGCCTTGATTGTCATGCGTCAGTATTGCAAACATCGTTAAAAGCTGTGCTTAATTAGTAATTCGCTAATAAACTTCCCACTGACCAACAGTAGCAGCTTCAAAATGATATTGAGTTTTTCTCGCGCAAATTCACATTTATTTCAAAACCCAAAAAACTCGGAATTTCCCGTTTGTTTTCTCAGCAACCTTAAGTCTGGGTTTTAAAATTTTGGCCCGAATTGGAAACAAGAAATTGGCAACAGTACAACGTAGAAATAACTTTTCCAAATCTTCTGAGAGATTCTGACATGGGCGTCAACCACAAAGCACGATGCAGGACAAGTTTGTTTGATGCAGTGAATGCTGTGCTCACTAGCGTAGCCAGCCCCAAAATTTGGGGGGACAGAATGTTTGATTTCAGGCGAAGAACGCTATTTTGTTGTTTGGGATAATCGCCTCTCAAAGCACAAAATGACGACATGTTCTGAAAATTTTTGGGAAGCATGGCACCGTAGGCCCCCCTGTGCCTTGGCACCGTAGGCCCCCCAAGCATGGCACCGTAGGCCCCCCTGTGGCTGCTGAGCAATTGTGTTTCGGGGATCAATTCTAAGAAGTATTCAGATACTTCGGTTTTTCTCTTTAAGAGTCGCAAATGACCCGCTGGTCGCATCCACTCTTTCAAAGTATATGCTTGAAAGCGCAGGATTAAAGTGTGGCTATAACTTTTCCAAATGCAATGTTGAACGTCAAAGAACATCACAATATGTCCTACGATTCATGGAGCTTTTGCAAAGACATGCTTAAAGAAGTAGTCATTCTCATGCGAGGCTCAGGAATATCTTGATTATCACCACGGGCGCAATTTGGTGGGGGACACTGGGGACGTGTCCCCCACTTTTTTAGACGGTGGGATAAAATATGCCATTTCCCCAATTTTTCTCTTTAGGCTTTCTATTTGGAAAGGTTTCAAAAATAAAAGTGTCGTTTATCACATTTTGTGTGAAAAGCTTTTCATGTTAGATGTTACACAATACACAAAAACAAGTTGATGTTGAAACACAGTTTGGTGTGGTATCACTAATTCTGATATCTTTAAAAAGTTTAGCTTCGATAAAATGATATTTAGCATTTTGCAAGTTTCTAGAGACCGCGAAAGATTGTTAACTGCTTCTGTCCGACATTTTACCCTGTGTGAAATACTGCAAGTAAGGTCATTGCCTTGAAACAGAGTTTTACAACTGCACATGCAAGAGACCGCAGTACAGCCATGATTTGTTTCGTGCAGAAATGTAACTAGCTTTGCTGTAACGTTGTTTGTCACGTATTCAGGAACAGATAGCGTAAAATTTAAAGATGCAAGCTGATAATGTTAGAAACTTGTATTTTCAGGCAAATCTCTGCGTGTAGTCTATCAGTATTAAATTGACGGCTGATGCTGAAACTTGAATGTTGACATGACTACAGCATATGGCGTTATATGTGACCACGCTGTACGTTTGTCAAAGTCTGGAATGCTGATCATGCTGCTGAACTATAGTACCGTGTCCAGTAACATATTTTAGTAAATTAATTTGTAAATCATCTGTAAGGATAACGCAAAGCGTGATTAGTTTTGCTTTCGAAACACCTCTAAAATCAAGGTTGGGAATCTGTATTTACAAAACTTCACGTCTACATCGACCCGATGACTATATGGTTTCACATCAAGCTGTACCCCCACATTTTACAACAAAATTGCGCCCATGATTATCACTACCCAAACCATAACTTAGTTACCTTATTGTTTAATGTCATTTATACGGCCAAATCTTTCTTGAACACCACATCTATTTCCACTTGGTATAATTTTGCAAAAATCTTTTAATTACATAATCCGGAACGTATGCTGACTGAACATCAGGCAAACGTTTGCATGTAAGCTACGTTGGATAACAGGGTTCACAATCTGATCGCGAGTCAGGATTTTCTTCAAAATGAGTTTAATAATTATCCAATAAGAACAATAACATGCAGTTAACCATGCAGCTAACATTAAACAAGGTTAACGAAAGAGTAATCTCGATACAAACTTATGTGTTTCAAGGAATAAAGAGCATAAAGGTAAGAAGCGTTAAATTCCCAGTTCTTTTGCATCACTACTAGTCCAAAAGTATTTCGCAAACAGCTGCGTGTTCTGATGAGCTATCGTAATGAACGTCTTGGCTTCGATAGTCAGCTCAGCTTAGCTCCGCTTCTGTGGGCAAGTCGTGCTGATACTTTTTTACCTGCACCAGCTGTGGCATATACATTGCTGGAAACTTGACACTCACTTTTATCAGAAGATGTCAAGTATGTAACGTTTAGTGACTCGACGTTAACCGCAGTCGGAAGGAAGCATGACCACCTGGTGAGGGGTTGGCGAAGTGCGCAAATATAAAGGAAACAAACAAAAGAGAGTAAACATTTTCACATTCTGTTGTTGCATGACATCTCAGTTTAATGATGTTGCCTAACTAAACAACTTTCTCTTTCGTCGCATACGCTCAGCGATACCCCTTCAAGTCTGTTCTAAGGTATCTCGTCAAGCACGTTATTTGCTGTCCAAGCAATGCACTACGCTACGCTTCTCTATACCGCAAGTGCGTGCAGTGGTTCATATCTGGCTGATTCAAGTCAGCAGATGGACTGCTTCCTGTCATTACGTCATAAAGTTTCGCGATACACGTTTAGCTTTCCCGTACTTTGCACAGCATTTCGCATGCTTGCCGGCTTGCGGTTGGGCGCTGTGATAAAAGATTCGTCACTTACATTGTTTTTAGCAGCTGCTTTAGGTTGGGTGTAAACGTGATGGCCGGCGCTGCAATGACGAAGCCGCCGAAAGATGGACCTGGCATTTTCTAAACTTTCTGTACAACGAAAAATTTGGTAATGAAGAGTAGGATTTAAATTGACGGTTAGCTTTATTCTCGTTTCAGGCTTACTACAACATTTTTATTTTTGCACAAGGCTGTAACCTATTGTTGACTGGGGCTTGAAAAAAGCCAATTATTCGCCCTAGCTCTCGTGTTCTTGCCCTTGAAAATGGCGTCAGCTCAAGCAAAGAATATCGGTTGGTGCCTGTTAGAGAATGGAAGTTTTCCGAAAGTTGTCTGGTGTTGTCCAGTATCCAGCCAGAAACGACGACAATATGCAACTTAGCTGGCCTCTCGACGTGGTCTGCTGCTCAATGTCGGATAATGACTTGACCGCTGTGAGATCGGGCAGCGGGAAAAGTAGCGTATCAAATACGCAACAAATTATTTTCTCGTTGGGCTACTTTCTAGGCCTTCAGCTTTAGTCAAGTGCATCCACATGATTTGATGTCCTCAAATGTCTGGTGAAAAGGTGTTGCAAAACTAGCGTGCACAAATTCCACTAATCCAGAAGATGGCCGGAATGAATTAACACTGCTCAGGATCAGGCCTCCCATTGCTGGGTTTTTCCACCCAGTTCTGCTTTTTTGTGAGTCGACCTGGGTGTCTAGGTTTAATTTTGAAAAATTCTATCAAATCTGGATTTTATTGAAGATAAAAATTTGGCAACGACCTACAATAATCATAATAGTAAAATAAACATATATTCTGGTCATTGCAGTGTTCACATGCGATCATTAGGTGAAAAAAGTACTTAAATAGGTGAAACAAAATGTCTTCAGTCGGTTTTATACCCGTATCAATATCATTACCTAATACTGCAGGGTGCTTGCTATCCAGTCAGAGGCGAAGTTTCATTTTCGGGGTCCTAGGCTATTTTAAATGGGGGCCTTTCTGGAAGGTTTACGAGTACGACGACTGATGTCATACAAATTAGCACTACAGGTGCTCGTTACATTCACTGAACAAGTTGTTCCAATTCATAATCATATTACTTTATTCAGAATTCCCTCGATATCAGGAACAAAACAGTCACAGTGAAACTAACGAAAAAGGCAGCGATGAAGTTATGTCCGCACTCCCATTACATGTTTATTGAGTACCTCACTGGCCTCGTGTAATCTGAAAAATGGATTAAGCATTTTGGTCCACATATTATACGAAACAGTAACCAATTCTTAACGCCATAAAAAGAAAATGCTCATCGTCATTCACTTCAATCCTTCGCGCTCATTCTTCTATAGAGATCTTTTGTTAGCGGCATAGTAAAAAAACGTGCGTTGAACCAAAACAAAAATATAATTTCTTACAGAAATATTGGAAATTGTCCTTATTCCCAAAATTTTGGGACCCCCAGAGATCGGGGGCCCTAGGCTTAAGCCTTTATAGCCTAATGTTAAATCCGCGCCTGCGTCCAGTACAGACAGCCATGCAGTTGCGCGTACATCAGAAATAAAGGCCGGATTACACCAGACACGAACGAATAACAAATGGTAGTATAAACAAGTGTGAACGATTTGCATTTGCGTGAATGGTTGTTATCCCAGACGCCAGCTGAAGAATTTGATGAAACAAAGTTTACAACAGAATGTTCAAATTCTTTGGTTACCCTATTCATGCAAATTAAAAAACAATTTGCATTGGAGTAAGGATTTGAAGCTTAAGAATTTCAGATTCCTTTGCAGCTCAAGATTTCGCAAAACAACGTGACTATTTCAATGTCAAATGTAACCCTATATTTTGCCCATCTTGTGCCTGAAAATCAGCTGGAAGCTAGGTTATTTTCGGTCATTTTTGGTCATATTTGGTCATTTTTCTGTCGTAGACCCAACTTTTTTTTAATGACAAAAAAATCAAGTCAATTCGGTCATAATGTCAGAAAATATCAAAGATGGCTTAGATAACTCGGAGTTTGCAATACTTTATGACTTAATGGCCATATTTACAGTTTGTCATATTTTACTGCATCACTGGAAAAACTATTTTGCTGTTGTTAATCATGTTAAAACAAAAACAAACTTGCTAAAACCAAGACTGTTATGGCAAATGCAAAAAAAGCATTGTCAAGAAGCCAGCAAAGCGGCTACTATATAGCCTGCCTAAGCCTGAAAAGTGAGAGATGTCAACAATGGAGTAGTATGTTATCGGCTTTATTGGTTGATATAAAATATTTTGAGTAACAGAAAAGTGATCCAAATGTTGATTTTAATAAGTAAATCAGTCTTTTAATAACCATTTTGCCTCATGTTATTGCATTCATGTGTCTTTTTGCATTTCTGTTTTTTTTTGGTAGACAAATGTTTTTTTTTCATGAGCAATCTGAGTTTATTAGAAATTACAGAACGGGAGCCCTGCTGAGGTTGCTTGACGCCTGTCATTGGAACCTTGTGCTACTTGTCCGTATGTGTATTTCAGGTTCGACGTTTTCCTGACTGAGCTGTTACTTGCTAATCCCTTCTTTCTAATTGCAGAACAAGCATTTATTGCTTCTTTCAGACTTTCATAAGATTTATAGGCTATGTTGATTTAGTGCGCGTGGTTGGCGATGCATAGTCCTACTATCGTACTTGTTCTCTTCTGGTTCTGAGCCTGCCTGATAGGCTTACTTAAGTAGATTCTGTGAAACTTTTCACCGTTACTTTTAAGCCTTTTTCCACAATCAACATGGAACTTGTTTTTAATCAAATAAAACCACAACTTTTTTTCAGCCTCGCGGAAAATTTACTTCCAGCAGGTCCAGATCAACCGCATCACGGACACTGTTCTTATGACCTCGCAACATTCCGAATACGACTGACAAATGTGTTGGTGAGCAACTCGCGTGGATCCATCAGACTCGCAAATGTGTTAAAAACTAGTACTTTGTGTTTATACATACAGCAACCAGTTTCAAGAAAACGGCTTTACTTTGGCACTGGATCCTATCGCATACCAGAGATGAGCGGACTGTGAAATTCTTCAGTCCGAGTCCAGTCCTGATCCGATAAAATTGAATCCGATCCAGTCCTGATCCGCAAAATTTTTGAAAATCATCCGTCCGATCCAGTCCTGATCCGCCCATGAAAAACAATGAATTTTTATTTTGCCTCATGAGGCAAAAGCATCACTGAAGCTATTTTGCCTTCAGCCAAATATGATTGGTTCAAAGCAAAATAGTTGCAGGAATGCTTTTGCCTCAAGAAGCAAAATATACATAGCCTTTTGGCATTTCCAAAGTTTAACGAGGCAGTGTCTATTTTGCCTCATGAAGCAAAAGCACAGCTGGAGTTATTTTGCCATTAGGAGAATCCGATTGTTTGGATTGGTCAAATGACAAGGACAATAAAGTATACTTTTGGATTAGTATAAAGTCCTTGTAACATGACCTAAAACCCCAAACCTGAAACCAAACGCAAAGCCTAAACTCAGATCAACCTACACACAAAACCTAGACGCAACACCCGAAACCTAAATCCAACACCAAAAACCTGAATCCAACACCCAAAACCTAAACCCAACACCCAAATCCAAAACATAGACCCAAAACCTTAACCTGAAACTTAATCCGTAAACGTAACCCCTAAATGCAAACCTAAAACCAGTGGTTTTTCAACATTTTTCAAGCATTGACCCATTTCGCAACTCAATTCAGCCTATCTACCTCTTCCGAAATTTTCCAGTCAGACATAGGACATGCAGTTGTGTTTGCACAATAGAAAATCACAATGTCTAAAAAATAACGATCGAAATCACTATGCTTAACAAAAATCATTTATTAAATTGATGCACATGGCAACATTAGTGAGGGAGACGCGTACCGTTACAAATAACTCCCCAGCACGACTCATTCAAAACTAGAAAAACTCCCAAGTTAGTTGCAGTGGTCAGCATAGGCGTACGAGGTGGGGGGGTCGGGAGGGGGCCCCGCCGGGCTTGAAACATTTCAGGGCAAACTCTGTTTTCAGGGCAAGCACAAGTTGCTCAAAAATCCTGAATGATAAGAAATATTTAAATACAGTGAACATTTTCAGGGCAACTCTGTTTTTTTAGAGGGCAAGCGCAAGTTGCTCAAAAAACCTGAATGATGAAAAATACGCATTCAGTACAGTGAAAAGTTCTAGGGCAAACTCTGTTTTTCAGGACAAGCGCAAGTTGCTCAAAAATTCTGAATGTGAAAAGTATATTCCGTACAATAAAAATTTTCAGGGCTAGCGCTAGTTGCTCAAAAATCCTAAATGATAAAAAATATGTCAATACAGTGAAAAATTCCAGGACAACTCTGTTTTTCAGGGCAAGCGCAAGTTGCTCAAATTCCTGAATAATAAAAAATATATTCAGTACTTTGAATTCAGGGCCCCCTTTGTTTTTCAGGGTAAAAGCAAGTTTCTCAACACTCCTGAATGTAAAAAGTATATTCAATACAGTGAAAAATTTCTAGGCAACTCTGATTTTTTCAGGGCAAGCGCAAATTGCTCAAAAATCGCGAACTGTGAAAAAATTTTCAATACAGTGTAATTCACTTGGGGGCGATCCGTGTAATTTGGGCTAGTGTAGTGTGTAATCAGGACCAACGTCGTGATCGGTTATAGTGACTTTGATCTGCACCAAGCCCTCGTTTTCTGTAAAAATCGAACAATTGGATGTCGATAGTTCAACAGCTTGATATAAGAATTCGGTAACTCTTTCTTTGTTCGTTTTCGAGTCTTTGTTCGTTTTCGCTGGGTGGAGGTGTAGGGTGTTGAGATGATATATTTTTTTGATTAACAAGAGTTTTAGAAGCGGGAAGCACGTACGTGCAGATTGCTTGGCTCGTTTGAAAGTGCGTCTTTGACCGCCCGTCCACGGTATATTCGTGTCTGCTGTCTGATGCTAGAACTCCGGTTTAGTTTTCGCGCTGGCGCTGGAGTGGACAAGGCGTTGTTTTGAAAAAGCTTTGGATGGAAAACCTTGCACGATAGAAACCCAAATTCTGCACAAAAACGTTAGTCCTATTGTGTAGTTTATGAAAATCGAAATCAAATAATTTTTCCACTTCTTTTGGAGATAAAAAAACACCCTGAAAGAAGTTTGGATTGCCTGTTTTTTGACTTTGAAAATTTATTGCGCCTATTCCAACAATGGGAAAAATGTAAAAATCACAGAAACGTTTGCTATAGCTGTTACAAATCATCCTGCCAAGTTTTGAATTAAAAAATTGTAGAGAAGAAAAGTTATAACAGTTTTTATACCACCTGGTCCTAGACAGCATTTCTGCTTTTCGACTCCGTCTGAAAACGCACATGCGTTCAGCTGTGCTTTGCCGATCGCTAAATAACTCGGTTTGGTTTCGATTTGACTAAAACGTACAGCACTTTCGTTTCCATACTTAAAACCTTCATAGATATTTTCGTTGCACCAACTGAACTACGAAAAAAAATTATGACACACATTGTGCAACGAAAAAACACGCAAAATTTATTTTTCGCATGAAAAAGCTACACAAAATTTTCTTTGCACAAAAAAACAACGCAAAATTTTACTTGCACGTGGGCTGAGCATTCGAGAATTACCAGCTCTTGGATGCTGAAATGTAACGTTTCTGCTGTTGTTGTTGCAGAAAAATGTGAATATCAGAGAACATGTTGTGATTACCTTGTAGCAGCCGCATGTCAAGATGGTAGTGCATGAAACGAGAGGAAAAAGAATACATTTTTATCAGCTGGTCGTAAATATGGTTTGAGATTTGTGAAAACGTTATGCACGCACGTTCAGGTGCTTGGCGTTGTTGCGATTGGAAAGTACAAGCGGCAAGAGTGCAATGCGAGCTATTGTTGGCAGCAACCTTTAGTGTTCTCTGTTGAACTCTAAATCTCCATTGAAATGTATTGTTGGGAAGCAGCGAAAAGATCACAAGTCGCGATGACTGAATTACTGCTTTTTCGCAAATCAACGGGTGTTATTCTTCGCGATGCCCTTCCTGCCTTTTGAAAACTGTCAAGTGCGAATGTTTGTGAAGCAGCTGAACAGACGGCTCCAGCAGTTACTTGCTGTTGAAAATAAAACAATTGTGCAGCAGCCAAAACCGTCAACTTTTTACATAATGTTCCACCTCACACTAATTTTTTATCCACATCACACTGGCATGCGTTCACAAATGCTTTACACAAACGGGGTCATTTGAAATCTGCCAAGAGCGAATGTTTGTGAAGCAGCGTCGAACACACGGCTGAAGCACTTACTTGCTGTCGAAAAAAATATTTGTGCTTAAGCAAAAATCATCAAATCTCTACATGATAGGTTTTAACTCAGTAAGAAAATTTCTGAGTGATTGCTTATCCACATTACATTAGAAACCGCTCCCGATGAAATGCAATGTGACGAGACAATCAGCCACGTAGTCACAGCAGGCCGATCTTATTTCCGCGCTCTGCGAAACGCGTGCGTGACTGCAGGCAAAACCACCATGGCTGCAGGCAAAATACACCATGGTTGCTTCGAAATGCTCTCCTGACCACACTGTACGTCAGCGAACATTATAAACAGAGGTGAAAGTAAGCCGGAACGCCGTTCCGGTGAAATAATTGTTGGCGATACGGCGTTCCGTTTAGAGTTTCAAGTACGCTGATATGTATTTGTTTTTCTGTTTTTGTTCAATTCACATTCTTTACTATGCCGTTAACAAAACATTCTACAGAAGAACGAATGTGCGTCCTCAGAAAATAAGTCAAAGACGGTCAGGCCCGTAGCAACGTGGAAGTGGCATTCGGGGGCATTGCCCCCCAAATTTTCTCGTTCCCAGAAAATGTGTATTAAAAATATGATAAAAACAAAAATCGTGCCCCCATAAAATATATTTTGCCCCTCCAAACTTCAAAACCTGGCTACGGGCCTGAATACGGTGCAGCGCAGTGTTGAGATGAATCACGATGAGGATTCTCTTTTTATGGCGTTGAGAATGAATTATTGTTACGTGTAAGTTGTCACACAGAACGTCTGAAGCCGTTTCAGATTACTACAGGAGGTCAGAAGTACTTTCGTCCAGACTGGGTGTCCTTCTTGTTGCTTTTATGGGTAAACTACGGGAAAAGACAAGATTAACTGGCCTGCACTGTCGCCAAGGCTACAGACATTCAGTGGAGCAAAATGTTGACAGTTTATGATACCGCGTGTGTTCAAGCTGGGTATGTTCTTTGACTTCAATTGTTTTGTAGTATAGTAGTCTTGAGCCATTCTGATTTACTTATCAGCTCAATGCATAGCAAAGATTTCAACTACCGTTGACCAGAAATAAACAGAACTGTATCTTGATGTATGCGCAGCGCCAATTTGTAGCTTGAGCTTATTGGTGTAGTTAGCAAAGTGAGCTTCGCCGGTACTGTACGGCAAGGTGTCAGTTGTTTTCTGTTTTTCAAAGTAATCTGGATAAGTGGATCTCATCTAGGCTAAACTGTGTTAACTTGAAAGTGTCGAAATGTGCGTATGAGAGATCTAGTAAGCGAAAGAAAGCCACTGCCAAAGCAGATGTACTACGAGCTGTTACTGAAAAGACGAAACCACTAATCCAGTCTTTAGTGTGCCAGAAGGGTCTGGAGATTCTACAGCATGAATATTTTAAAACTGTGTTAGCAGAGTTTCAAATAAATTGCAGACTTTGTGAATTGTTAGAATAAGTATAAAATCTTATGAAAATGCGAACAAAGTACATATTTAAATCAAATAGCTTCTTAATTTTGTGATTTTCTAATATTTCTACACTTTTTCCAGGTTGTCTATAGAAAGAAATCCTTTCTCAGCAAATAATCAGACATTGAGATCTTACAGAGTATATATTTCGTCTGCGAAGTAGGCATCATCAGCTCTTATTCAAATATAACTTTTTCCAGGTTTATTGCCAAATCTTCCTGAGAAGTGCGACATGCCTAGAAGAGTTCTACTTCTGCAAAAGAATGTTAATGATTTTTTACTTTAAAATGCTGCCTTTCCGTTAGTTTCATTGTGACTATTTTTGTTCCGGATATCGAGATAGTTCAGAAGAAAGAAACATGTTTATAAATTGGGACAACTTGTTCCGTGAACGTAGCGAGAACGTGTAGTGCTAATTTGTATGACAGTTATTGCGAATCTTTCAGAACGGGCCTCCACTTTCAAACAGCTGAGGGCCCTCAAATGAAAATATGGGCCTGCGTGTTGCATATTCAGTATTAGTTGCACGTTTTCTATTTTATGGTATGTAGATTGCAAGTTCAGTACCAGTTGTATCTGCATATACAGCAAGGTTTTTAAGGTGTTTTAGGGACCCGATTCGGGTCCCTAGAATCAGAGAAAATTATGATCGAGTCCCTGGAATGGGAGAAATCGGATCCCGGCAAGCCCATACCGGGTACCTAACATTTTCCTTAACAAAACTGATATACAGTAATAGGTAGACTATCACCGTTTTCTTCATTTTAAAGTTTAAGAACAAACAAGAAGCAAAGAAAAATTAATCGATATTGGAGGAGAAAAGAGAGTAGCAAAGAAACATTGAGTGCAACAACAAGTAAAGTTCAAATAACTGTGAGTGATGTTGGCGCCCAAAATATGGCACAATCAGTGACCCCCAATCAACGCATCAAGCTGATTCCATTTTATTTCAATAAGCTAGTTCAACTATTTATCCATTAATATGTAATGAACAACAATAAGAGGATTTTCAACGCAAAAACAGTTGGATGTACTGCATACTATTAACGGAAAAATAAGATGCACTTCTTGTCGTGAGTAAATAATTTGGGAATGAGAACATTAGTGGAGTTATTATTTCGGCTTGATGGGCAGAGGTCAACGTCACTTCTTATGGCAGCACAAGAAAGGTCCAGTTATGATCGTTGCGCAAAAAAATCAGCGAGCACAAAAACTATCAAGCACATAAAGAAGCTATCGATATGCTTGAAATAGCAAAGGAAGGCGCTCTGAAAACTCGAGCAGTGGATTGAAAGACCGTTTGCTCACTTTGTGCATTCACGTATTGCCAAACTGGAATACACAAAGTGAACAAACTCTCTTTCAATCCACTTCTCGAATTTCCAGAACAGCATATTATATGGCAAAAAATAACAAACCTTTCACAAACTTTGAAAGTTTAATTGATCTTCAGGAAGGTAATTCCATAGACATGGGGCGTGTCTTACATAGTACAACTGTTGCCGTTGATACAATAGGGCGTGTGTCTTCACAGATGAAAAAAAACTTTTAACTAAAATAATTGAGAGGAGGAGCAAGATAAATGTTCTAGCCGACGAATGTACCCTCGTTGGTGACAAATCAACTTTAATCATTTTTGTAAAAGCTAGCGTTGAAGAAGAAGCGGCACCTGTTACCTTTCCACACTGGATTTGGTTGAATTGAAGACCCTGTGTGCTTCTCATATTAAAGACGCAATTTGGGACTGTTTCGTAACGAATGGCTTCACCAATGAGTTGCTGCAAGAAGTCTTCATTGGATTTTGCAGTAATGGAGCCAGCGTAATGTTAGTGACGAAATCAGGGTTTGAAAATTGCTCAAAGATGAATTAGCTGACATAGTATTGTGGCACTGCCTCAATCACAGACTTGAACTTGCTGTTGACAATGCACTAAATGCTACCAGTGGCACATATGACTTGCAGTTTTTTCTTGAAAGTTTATATTCTTTATATAGCCAGTCACTGAAAAACATGCGAGAACTTAGTGACTGTGCCCCTGATTTGGATATCAGCCTCAAAAAGAATCGGAAAGATGTTTACTATTCGCTGAGTGTCTTCATCTTTCAGAGCAGTATCAGCAGTGACGCATTGTTTTCCAGCCTTAGACCAACATTTTCAGAACGCTTCAAAAAATGAAACTAGAAAAGTGCAGAAAAAGCTAGATTTCAAGGATTACTTTTCAAATTAGCCCTAATGGCAGACGTCTTCAACGATAAAAAAAACTTGTCAGAAACACTACAGAACCGAAATACCACACTGCCGAAAACCCAAAACTTACTGTTCATACAACAACTATAGAAAGCCTTATTGTTTCTCCGGGAGAGCATTCTATTTTGGCTCAACTTGCAGAAGCAGGGTCGTTTCAGGATGAACAATTGCGAAAAGGTAGAGGCCAATCATCAACCAGGCTCAGTTCATTCGAGTTGTAGCTGACAACATGAAATAATTAAGGCTCTTCACTACGGTATCAAACAGAGCAGGCGCTCAATCAGGGGGTGCATTTGGGAATTTCCCCCAAAAAAATTTCAAAACTTTGCGTAGCAATTTTGACATTTGCAGAAATTTCAAAGAAAAAATATTAAATTTTTGGTTCTAACCATTTAGAAAAGGCTTATTTGAATTTTTCTTTGTCCGACTGGTTAATTATCTCCTTGCAAGATTTGTCTTGAGTTAAGCCATCTGATAGAAATTTCGTACATTATTGCTATTTAATCACGAGTACGCTGGAATTGTCAAAACTTGCGAGATAATTTCACATGTTGATATTTCTAAGGCATTTTTTATCCTTTTGTTCATGTACCACTCTGAAAATTTTCTGGAATGCAGTGTGTGTTTACGCTTGGTTTTATTTCTTGCCTATATCTTCTGAGGACGAGAGTTTGCTCAGACTTTCGCAACGTCAATAATAAACACTGCATTGTTGTCACAGCAGTGGAGCAAAGCTTGCAGCCAGTCGACTATGCCTGGTGACAGAAACAGCACACTATGACAAAAGCAGCGCACATTGTATGACAAAAGCAGCACACAGCAACAACACACTATGACAGAAGCAACACACAACACACATTGTGTTGTGTGGTTTGTGTTTACGTTTGCCTGGGGTTAATGTAGACTACTTTTGAAGATTTTTTGCATTTTTTGAATTTATTAGAAATGCTTTTTCCAACACTTGCCTTGTATTCGACATAGCGGTGCAAATATGCTGTTGCATTTAATGGTGCTTACGTGTCTCTAGTGAACAATAACGCTAGGTCATATATTTAACGATATTCAATCCCATCGCCAGGGGGGAGCTTTGCTGGGTTTAGCCACCCAAACAAAGCTCCATGCCCTCTTAGATTGAAATATAAAACACTGAATCAATGCACTTTTTGTCAATTTTTAGAATGTCAAGCACCTCTGCACAAACGTAAAAC
>Ga0210059_1009320_pt1 | contig 15355 bp, 11 predicted proteins | sample Ectturendosymbi2_FD_188042 | JGI IMG/M metagenome (GOLD analysis project Ga0210059, IMG submission 188042) | Ecteinascidia turbinata endosymbiont from Florida, USA - Sample 2 (SPAdes) (version 2) | ecosystem: Host-associated > Tunicates > Ascidians > Unclassified | place: Key West, Florida... | reverse complement strand
AGGCATCATTAGACTATTTTTTGTTTAATATATAGAAAGGCTTAACTATTTCCCTATGACAATCTGGAAAGAGAAAAATGAATAAGGTCATCGATAAAGGTTTTAGAAGCTGCCGCTTTGTTTCAACAATTGTGAAACACCCTGTACATATACAAATTTTACGCACTGTACTAACAAAAAGAGAATTTTAGAGGGTATTTTTTGTTAGTGCGTAGAAAACTTCATGCGCGTGTTGGATTCGTTTTTTCTTCATATCAATTCATGGTGTAGGAGGACTCTTCACATATATGGTATTGGTGGTCATATCTGGCCAAAAAGGTTTTGCACCTAAAATCACAATGAAATAGAAAGGTAGTAATGTGCCCAATAGTTATTACACATAATGTGACCATGGGTAGTATAGTACCCATATTTCCTACATATCGATTTTCAGGGACATTTGTTTAAAATAACTCTGACACCACTCCATTTGTCTCTGAAAATCATAAAAAGTCATGGAAGCACAGGTTTTTAACATTTTTCTAAGTATATAAAATCAACAAAAAAACAAAGCGCTGGGTGGTGGACCACGCAGTATTCCTGAGCAGAGTTTTAAAAACATTTCCTTTCCTGTAGTATTTTTGACAAGTGGACAGTGGACGACAAAAGAGAAATTGTTCCACGTAGTCCTTAGTCGCACGTTATGGCACAAACACGATAAACTGTCCATCGTTTCTTACATCTGTAGACTCTTCTTACTTTAGATCAAGGCTTCTCACCCACTATGTTAGCAGCCTAATGCTTATTAAACTTCATAGGTCCTCACTGGCAATCTGGGATCCAAATGCTCACTTACTTGTTTGTTTGATATGGTGGTTTGTTGTTGGCGCTTTATAACTACAATGGTCTTGTAGCGCCAGGACTGAGATTGTACAATTTCTGGGTTCATTTTCACTCGGTTGGTTGGTTTTGTGTTCTGATTGTGTTCCCTGCAGCTCTTCCGTACACCTGATTGTGTACGGAAGTTCTGCAGCTCTTCCGTACACCGTGCGCCTGGTAAGAAGGCTACAGTACCAATTTACAAGGTCTTGGTAAGACCCGGCCAAGAGTCGACCTCTCGACCTACCAGCACCGAAGCGGACGCACTTACCACTACACCACGGGCTGGTTGAACAAAGAACTGAACATGGCGTCGCGAGCAAATGAACAAGGCGAAGATGATCCGCTCCCGGCATTCAAGGGAATGTGCTTGATTAACTGATTAAGTGCTGTGATTTGAGCGGGTGACTAATTGATCAACCGTAACAACCACTGCAGCCAGTATCTTTAAAAAAATGGCAAATGACTTCTCGGAACACGGTATGGTGTGGTTGAAATGCAAAACTGTGTCCATAGACGGTGCAAGGGCGATGGTCGGATTCGAAATGACGTTGCTGCACTCATGAAGCAAGTCGCACCAGAGGTTGTGAGTATCCACTGTGTCATACACCGCGAAGCATTAGTGGCCAAGAAGCTAGGCAAGGAAGAACTTGCCAACTAGCTGGTGTTATTTCCGGGTTTCGATCGATGTTATTATTTCCGGGTTTCGATCGGTGTTGTTTCCGAGTTTCGATCAAAATTGTGAATGCAATACTGCCCTAAGAAAAGTCGTGAGTTTGATGAACTTGTCATAGAAATGGGGGGCGATGATCATTTTGTTTATCGTTCTGCATTGTGGTGGCTCTCTCGTGAAAGAGTGGGCTAGTAGAGAGAGTGTGGCATTTGCGATAGGAAGAACTTCTTGTGTGGTTTTATGACGAGAAGATCATAAAGCTCTTGTATTTCACTATTTGTTTGGCTTGCTGTATTAGCCTATCTGGTGACATATTTAACCATAAGAAACTCTTTAAAGTTGTGGAATTGACATGTTCGAAGCGACCTCCAAAATCGTATTGTTAAAGCATGTAATTCAAAATTTCGAAGAAGAAATCTACAACAAAACTCGATGAGTTTGAAAACCCTATAGACATTCGATCATGTCCACGTGTAAGTGGGAAGAAACAAAAGCTGGAGCAGAGTACAAGCGAAACAGCCAGCTCCCAAATACACAGCCCGATAGATAATTTTGAAGCTTACTTCCCGAAACAACAGGCTACAGAATTGCAATCAAAGCTGTGGATTTTGAGTCTTTTCGGCGAACAGCATCCACCGGGGCATTGGGGCACAAATCTAAAAAACGACCTATGCCAACAAGCTTTTATTAGCCGTGGAAAACACCCTGAATTCTGGGAAAGAGCCCTCGATGGCTCTCGCAAAGACCTCGAAATCCAAACGCTCGAAGTTCTTGTGCTAAATCCAACCAACTACATGGTCGAAAAAGAGTTTAGTGCTCTGGTAATTGATTGATATCAAGACAGGAAAGAAGAGTTGATTTCTTAGTGGAACAATAGATGACCTAAAGCGAGGAACATTGGGGCAAGGCAGAGCCAGATTAAGGGGGTGGGGGGGAACGGGGGCAATTGCCCCGGGCTCTCCGCTCTAAGAGGCCCCCCGTGATGACATTTATTTATTTTAAATAAAATATTCGTTTGAAAGATTGTTGTGATTCAAAAGAGATACAAGAATACAACTCTATATTGCGATGTTGCCTTGAGTATCAACACTTTGGCGTCCGGCCGGTTTCGGGGATTTTCGAGAACAAAAACACCGAAGCGCAAGTGGCTTTGAGCGGGAATTTCTCCAGTCTGGTCAGCGCTACAGACCCGGTAAAAGGCTCAAAAGACGCGGCAAGTCTTCTAGTCTGCACTCGAAAAAATGTTTTGCTTGAGGGGTGCAGATTTTTTGTGAGTGACGTCATAAGTGAAGGTCTCTTAGGCCACCTTGGCCCACTTTACCTGGCCCTGGGCGCCAACCGTTAGATGGTAGTATTTCGCTGAAGTTTTTATTAGAAACTAGGCTACAATCCGAGTCTTTTGATAATTTGGATGACTTGCTGAGGTTTTGGGTTCAAAATTTATGATCTAAAGGAGTAAAAATGTTTGACTAATTAGTTATTTAGATGAGTAATTAATTAATTTGTTTATTTTAGATCATAACTTTTGAACCAGAAACGCTAGAAAGTCGATCAAAAGCTCAAAAGACTCGGACTCGAGCCTAGTTTTCAATAAAAACTTCAGCGAAATACTTTGGCCTAGCGGTTGGGCCCTAGGGCAGGTAACATGAGCCGAAATGACCCAAAATCTACTTCACTTATGACGCCACTCACAAAAAATCGCCAACCCCCAACCAAAAAATTTGTTTTCGAGTGCAGACTAGAAGACTGGCCGATCCGTTTGAGCCCTTGAACAGCTCTCTAGCGCAATCGGCGGAGGAGCTTGGGCGTTGGTAAGGCAACCGAAAACTATTGATTTTAGGCCGAAATCTAGGTACGAATATATCGTACGCCGGCTCTCAAAGTGCGGTCCTTCTTTTTTCCTTGTGTCGGCGCCCACAGGTCCGTTTGTGGTGACCAGTCACGTGTACGGTTGGTCACTACACTCTCCTCGACCATCCATAACTTTTAAATTACTTGCATTAGAATAAAACTTAAGATACGCAAGTTTTAATTTGATTAGGCTTTCTGAATTTGTATAGAAATTTTGCATTTTCGTCTTCCTTCATGAGGGGCAGAACAACAACTAGACCACAATTAGGAATTTTTCCATACCTTTTTTATAAATTTTTGCATACTTTTCTCGTCATCAAATATTTTTTCGAACTAAATTCACAAAAGTATAACATGTTTGTTTTGGTAAACAAACATATGTTTTAAATACTGATATGTACACATGTACATTGAATACTGAAAAGTTATGGCATGCTATCAAAGGTTGTGTTACAGCAATGGCCACTTAGATTTGTTTAACTGGTCATAGCAAATGTTGCTTGTATTTATAAGCTAAAAACAAAAAAGTTCGCGTGTATATTTTCCACAATGCACTTTACGTACTACTATCTACTGTAGGGGAAATGTGGCACCAATGGGACAATTTTGACATTTTTGCTTCTGGAAAACTGGCTGATACATTCAAAGTGAGGTGATATTTTTCTTGTAGTTTGGGTTATTCTGCATAATTTAACATAAAAAAGTTCAATCGTCAGACATGTTTCGACAGTTTTATTTGCATTTAAAAATTTCCACTAAAACGTCGCATTGGTCCCCACCCATGGGGACGTTTGGGACAGTAGGATGGGACCAATGGGACATGAACAAAATATGATTGTCTCAGGTAACCAAACCTTATCATGGCGCGTTTCTTGATTTCCATTTTAAGAAATCAATGAAATGTAAATTCACCATGCATTTATTGTTTACAAAATTCGATAAAACTTAATTCTTTTTTGCGATCCATTTCTCATGTTTCATTGGAAAGATTGAAAAGAAAAGTCGATAGGATCTTGGCTTAACCTGCATGCGTTTCTTGTCAATAACTGCATCCAAAACATTTATAAACAGTAGAATGATAGTGTTTGAAAAGTGGTTTACATTGCATCTGTGAAAATGTCAAATAAAATTTCAAAATTCCAGACAAGCGTTTGGTTATTGAGTGAAGTGGACGATGGGGCAAGACTTCAACCATATCACTAATTTTGGCTGATGCTATGTCATCTTTTTCTGAAAATCAGAATTCTTTTTTTTAATCTCATTATGAACCAAACGTCAAAGTCACCATGTGCAAGAAAATTTGGTGCTTCTTTTCCTTTAAATAAACTTTTATTACAGCGTATGAACGAAGGGGTGTTTCAATTGTCCTGTTCAGCGAATTGAAACCATTTTTCTTCAACAAAGGCTTCCCCTTTAAAATTATTTTCTTCATCATATTCATTTTCTGAATCAGGCAGCATTATATCCTCACTTTTATTTCTGCAGGATGAGTATTTCCGACGTCTTGAAAACAAAGTTGTTTTGGAGGACAACTAGAATCTCTTTTTTTCTAGGGTGTTGGTTAGTATGGTGGACTTGAATTTTTCTGTTGTCGTTGCCTGTTGTAGTGGAGGATACATTTGGGTGCAGAGAAATGAAATGTAGGAACGTTTCTGCTTCTGACATTTCTGCAATGTCAGGCGCCTGTGTGAATCTGCTCGCATCTATCAGAATGTTACTTTTTCTGGCTGTTGTAGAATGTCAGTCGCAACTGAATGGTAGAATATATCATGTGTGATCGTATCTGGGTTAAGAGGGGAAGTGGCTCTGAATGAGCAAGTAATTTTTTCAATTGTAAATGACCTTGCAAAGGGCTTCGCAGTTAATTCAACAGCTTTGAATAATAAAATGGGTCGTCCAGGATGTGAAGTAGGCGTCCCAAGAGTCCCAACCCTGTCAGTCCCAAAGGTCCCCAGGCAGCCATTTTGAAAATATTGACTGATCGTTTGCAAGTTCTTCAAGTGATTACATCACAATCCGCTCTGTGCAGTCTGCAGTAGTCATACGTTCCCCCAAAATATGTGACTTTCATTTTAACCTCTTTGTTACCAGTCAGAACAGAAACGACACTGGCCTCACTTTTTTACTAAAAATCTATAAAACTAGGTTTTTCCCATTCAAACGTCACTGCAGTTGTTTTCTGCGACGAAAACACATGTGAAACATCTAACCAAGATGTCGGTTCCACCACGTGAAAATGAGAAAAAAGTAATCACAGGAAGGTGCTGTTTTTCCAGGTTTAAATTTGTCAAAGTGTCCCACTGGTCCCACATTTCCCCTACGTAGTAGGTAAAAAGATGGGATATATAATCAAAACATACCTCATACCACATCAGATATTAGCAACTCTCAGCGAAAACGCTACAACAGCATTTCACCGAAAACGCCCATACCGTTGCCCATCTGAACTCGCAGTGACCTATAACAACTCATTCATGAAACCACCAAAGCCTTGGTAAATCCTCTAAGGCAGGGGTCTCAAACTCAACTTGCTCCGTGGGCCACATGAGGACTTATAAGGTAACCTGCGGGGCGCATTATAACGCTGACACAACAACGGCGGTACCTGAACTTACTAGAAACAGCTCTTGCATCTTTACTTCCTGCGAAAGGTATAACGAATTACAGACAAAACATTTCCAGCCGTCTCTACGTTCGTATTAATCATTTCTAGCCATCTGAGGAGCTTGTTTACTCGCTAAGCGAGCACTTTTAAACACCGGTGAAAGAACTAAATAATGTAAATGTTATTCATTCCATTCATTTTCATTCACGCTTTTCCTCGAGGGAGGGTCGCGGCGGTAACAGCCCTAGGAGGACTTGCAATACTCCGCGATCAACTGCAATCTAAGATAGTTCTGCTGGCTCCACACCAAGACGAGACCAAGCAAGGTCGGAGATGTACAGTATTTACTGCACCTAGGCCTTGGATGACCTCTGAACCGTTTTTCCGTGGGTTTAGCCAGCTGGACTTGCCTCGCCAATCTTTCGTAGGGGGATTCTGGACACATGTCAGAAACAGATATATTGATATCTGTGCTATCTCCATTCCGAGCAGATGTGATTTCACATTCAGGGCTCTGCGAATTTCACAGCTGCGCACTTTGTCGCGAAATGTCACACCACGGATTCATCGTAAAAATCACTTGAGACATTATTTCGGTCATTACCCAAGATTCAAGACCATAGGTAAGGATCGGAACAAAGACCGATTTACAAACTGACAGCTTTACGGTGTTGGACTCTCGTTTCGTGACCACACAGCGATAAAGCTCATGAAAAACTGCGTTATCTTTGGCAATCCATCCATCAGCCTCATCGCTCCTCCTTCCGTTACTTGTAAATACCACCACTATGTACTTACATTTCTCCACCTGCTGCTACAGTGTATTCCGCTCACTTGCAGCATACGCTGCCTTTGGTTTGTAGAGAGACATAATACCTCAATAGTTTTAGTGCTAATTTTCATTCTGGCTTGGTCGCACGCAGCGGAAAGCTGATCGAGTGCATGCTGAAGACCTTGTTGAGAAGATGCTAGCAGTACCAAATCGTCTGCAAAAACTAAGCGGTTGATCCTCGATTCGGCTGTGACTGTTTATCCAATTCATGTAGATCAGGGGTGCTGCAGCGTAACGAGGGAGCAAGGGGGCACAATTTTCCGGGCGCCAAAGCACTGCGGGGGCGCGGAATAAATGCGGGGGGCGCCGAAAAGTCCCAACATTGTCACAAGTACATTCTTCAACGCAATAGATTTGCTTCCGAAAGACCTCAGGTTCGAACATTGGGGCGCCAGACTTGTTTCTTGCCCTGGGCGCCATCTAACCTCATTACGCCCCTTCAGAGGTGGCCAAACATTTTGACCCGAGGGCCGAATTCGCGACTACCTGGCCATTGGAGGGCCGGGTACAGCACGATTTACGTGACAGACAGCAGTTAATGCTGTTGCACTGTTGTCCACAGTCGGAAACATGGCATTTAAAAAGAAATTTGCAAGGTATTTGGTGGGTCGGATTAAACTGGTAGGCACCGCTGATGTAGATTATGAAGAGAGAAGCAATGACAGCACGCATCGTTGTCGGAGTCCAACTCCCACGGTGAACGGCCGTGATTTAACTCTCCCGACGCGGGTACAAACTTCTGAGGAGCAATACATTGACTTGACAGCCAGTAACAGGCGGCCGTCAACACCGTACTCCCGCAACACTCCCCAAAGCTTTTCACGAGGAACCCGGTCGTATGCTTTCTCGAGGTCGACAAAACACGTGTGAAAGTTTTTGGCATACTCCCAAGATTTATCAAAAATTTGCTGGAGAGTGAAATTTTGCTCTGCAGTACTATGGCTAGGATGAAACCCCCACTGGGTTTCATTCAGGTTTGGTTCATTTATTTCGCGGCATCTTTTTTCAAGGCACTTGGCAACGTAAATGTTAAACATTTGAAAATTCCCGAAAAACATCGCGGGCCGCACGAAGCGCCCTCGCGGGCCACATGCGGCCCGCGAGCCGCGTGTTTGAGACCCCTGCTCTACGGAATTTCTCCTACAGTTCCAGACACACCAAACAAGAAAAAGGCATGAGCAACTCTCAGCGAAAATGCTGCAACAGCAATCCAGCAAACATGTTCTAAGCTGTACTCACAGTAACCTGTAACAACTCATGCACGAAACCTCCAAAGAGCTCCAAAGAGCAAAGAGAACCTCTACCGATCAGCACCAGACATACCAAACGAAAAAAGCATTGTTCTCTCCCTGCTTGCTTCTCTCGTGCACATTTCATACCGGTTTGGACCAGGTGTGGCAGCTGAAACATCAAATGCACATCACACATGTCGTTGGACGAATTTGCATAAATTATAAATGCACATTGTCTCGTGCACGGGGACTACAAAGGGTTGATTACTCTGCAAGTTTGACTTTCTGCCAGTTTTAGTAATGCTTACTCAATATAAATATTTTCGGGTTTGTTCAATGCAAATATATTTGAATTTAGCTTGCAACTTTTCCTAATAATCGTTCTTTTGGCATGGGTTTATCTACTCGTGCATCACGCCTACTGCACAAATGTCGCGAAAACGATACTAATTGTGTGTTTAAGCAGCAAAGCTAGTTCTGCTGTGGTTGCTGTTTGGTATCAATGATTTCGCAACTTCTTGTGCCGTCTGGAGGTAGCAGCAGCCGAACTGCGACCTTTATTTTGTCATAAAAGGTAACGTATGGTGGAAACGCACTTTCCTTCCAATGGCTACTATCATAGGTGGCGGAACCGGGAGGGCCGCATGGGCCTAGTCCCCCCACTTTTATTTCTGGGGGGGGGGCACTTTTAATTTCGAATTTTGCGCAAATAAGTTTTTAAGTAACACAATTAGTATTGGGTCGATTGTTAAATTAAATTGTTTAATAAAAAATATTGCAGAGATTTGGCAGTATTTTGTCAATATTCTTTGTAATATGTTATTTGTAATTTGACAGGATTCGTAATTGTTTGGCAGAATACACCATGCACAGTCTGTCACTCTGCTATGGCTTGCTTACCGCATTGGTGTTGCACAATTTTTTCCAAAAATGGTGTAATTTTGCAATGCATGAGCGTCGAAATGATGTTTTCCAGGGAGGGGGAGCACCAGTGGATTTTTCGAAAAGTTTTTCTGGGGGTGTCCAAAAGTGGTGAAAGTTATTTTTTTACCACTCGAAACTAAGAAAACAGCCATTTTTCTGACAATTTCAAATTCCTGCCACCATTGCGACTCCCATGCTTGTGTGCAGGATAAAGTTCATGTCACACCATTAAAAATTGGTGTAATTTCAAGCGTTGTAACACCATTATAAATAGAGAAGCTGTGCTGAATCTCATACGGTAAATAAAACATCTGACAGATAAATTTCAATTGTGTTTTTATTTTTGCATTGGCAACACTAAATAGCTATATTTTATTTCTGCATTGGCAACACAATTGGCATCCTTACAGACAACTTGCTGGTTGCTACATATGCTTTGTCTTGCCTTTGCATTCCGGTATCCAATGCAGTTGTAGAATGAGTATTCAGTCATGTTGCTTCTGTGTTGAAGATGTGGAAAAGTTGTGATCCCAATTCACTAAGTTGTTAACTCGGGCTATCTTCTTTGGGCCTTCTAATTGTTTATATATTTTCGTTTCATGTCTAGTCTTTCGCATTCATGTTGCGGGTGACCAGAATAAAACAATATCGTTCGAAGTAGGCATTCTCTCGACTTCGTTCCCTCGCGCTTGACTCGGGCTCATCCATTAGAGCCCGAGCTGCCTTATGCAAATAAGTATTTTTTAAAACATAATTCATATAGGACTAAATGTTTTTTGAAGCAATGGATTTGTATAAAATTGGATTTGAAGTCCAATCCAATGGACAGTTCCTACTTCGAGAATAATTTCAAATGAACGATAAACTGTCCAGCAACTCGGGCTGGTTTGAATGAATCTATACATTAGTAAGCAGAGGATTGACTGCAGGGCCGTCGCCAGCGGAGGGGCCAATGGTGCTCGGCCCTCCCGTTTAAAATCTGTTCCCCCTATTTCATGTTCGGCCCCCCGGTAGCTGCATACATCTAATATTGTATTTAAAAATGTGCCCCCCTTGTAGTTGTTGGCCCCCCTGCTGCGAAATCCTGGCGTGACTGGCGTTATCAATTGCTCTGTGACGTACGTTTCTCAACAATGGAGAAGTTATCATGAGAACTTCTGAGAAAAAGTTATGAGAAAAGTTATCATGAGAAAAGATATCAAACGTCACTGAGCAACGATAGTTCCAGCCATAATGAAAGTAAATAGAAATTTCAGTGACGCAAGCGTCGAACGGTTTTATTCAGTCAGAATAAATCGTATGGATGAGCCCGAGTGACGCTGTTGACTTGGGTCACCCCTGTAACAGCCTATTTGAATTTCAGGTGGTTCACTGATACGTTTTCATAGTGGTGTAAATTTGTCTAAAATAGTGTAAATTAGACCAGTGTTTCTCAAACTTTTTTGTCCCATTGCCTCCTTTTCACTCTCGATACATCGTTGTCGCCCCACAAACCTGATAAAGCAAGCACAAGGTAGTATTTTTAAAGAATTTTATTTAGAAATCGATACACACCATGGATCCCAGTTTGGTGTGCCAAATGTGCTTGGCAACTTTCACAAACCTTCGAAATATAGGGAGACATTTTAGCGAAGTACAATCGTAGATCACCGTGCTTATGAATCAACAAGCTGTTTCTTTGCTTTGAGAGCATTAAGGTAACAGCCGAAGTTAACTCAATGATCGTTAACTGAAGTTAACTCAACGATCAATTACTGGTAGTGGTTGAGCGTTTTCGTCTCCTTTGTGTTGTTTTGCCCCCTATCGCCCCATTTGTTTTTTTGCCTCCTTGCCCCACAAAATCGCCCCCAAAGGAGCGATTCCGCCCACTTTGAGAACCACTGATTTATACCTTCGTATGGTGTATAGGTGATTTAGACCTTCGTATGATGTACAGGTAATGACGTTACATTTCAATGCTTGTGACGTCACATTGCCAGTTCAAACCTCAAAATTTTTCTATAGTTTTTTGAAGTGCACTTGTGCCCCCCACTTTGAAAAAGGTTCTGCCACCCATGGCTACTATTGTTACGTTAGATCATAAACATATGAAGCTAGTCAAGCCATTTACACCACATGCTATTGCGTGATCCGTAAATGTACGGGAGTGCATATTTTGGGGGATACAAAAAATTGTTGCCCAATTTTGATCTTGCTTTCCCAAATAACGTATAAACAGCAAGCCTTAATGTTAAAAATAAAACGTACCATTGTAAACTAATCAAGGTTTCTGCATGCCTAATTAGGCCTACCAATTACCGGGGTTCAAAAACGTACGCCCTCAACTAGCATTCAATATTCTGCATAGCTACATGTGAACAATGGTAATATGTATTGTGTTGAAAAAGGTTAGCTAATTACAATAAAATCCTCCTAAAATTGCTGTACATGCCACCACGCGTGGAAGGTGTTGTTCAGAATCTTCATTTTCAAGTTTTTATATACGTTATAAACTTGTTCTTCTAACACGATCATCCTAATAGTTAAGGTCTGTTCTTCTCTAGTATAGATGTATGCATTTGTGTTGGCCACAATGGCAATCAATCTGGAAAAGGAGTAAAATATCGGGTTACGATCTAAAGTATTACATTGCTGCAAATAGGTCAAGTCTCAAGTAATTAGAGGGAAAGGAGGCAATTTAATACATAGCATATAGTTTAATCTTCCACATTGGCAATCTTCACTGCAATATGTTGTACTTAAAATACTACAACTTACTTAAACGCTTACAGCTTCTAAAGTCACAATTATGAAACCCAAAAATCCACTCCAGTTTAGACAGTTAAATGTGCATTGAACACAGCATGCTAGGAAGAAATAGCAACATGAAACTGATACACGCAAAATGATCAACTACTAAGGAATGTGTACAAATGCACATTTCCAATCACAAATGATTTATAGCCTCAACAAGAATATTTTAAAAAATGGCAGTGCTTCACTGCATTGCATTAGCATAAGTAAATTATGCAGTACTGTTCATGAAAACTTCATTTTACAGCATTAAATTGAGACTATAAAATTTGGCAGAATGCAACATATGAAATTGATTGCATGAAACAAACGGAAAATATGAAAACCTAAACAGTATAAAATCACAGCTACATTACCACCACGCAACATATTACAGCTGCAGTTACGTAGTTAATTTTATTCATGAATACTTCATGGAAACATATTTGCACTTGCAAATCTCACAACATCAAGCAAGTTTGAAACACGAAAACTTCACACTATCATATCACAGTTACACCACATTGCTACCGCAAAACATTTTGCAGCTACAGCTACATTTTAGTTTCACACTTTACAGCACCAACAATTTGAGATTGACAAAAATTAGGGTTAGTTGGAATGGTGAGTTACCACTGCTTACATGTCCCTAATTTTAAAATGTTTCTAACTCTACCCAAATTTGAATGAAGTTCTATCAATTGGCCCAATTTTGATTTGGGCTGTTGTAAGTTGTTCAAATATTTATAATATATGCAAATCTGAATGACATTCTTCCAATTTTACCAGATGTTTCTAATTGTAACAAAGTTTGAATGAAGCTGTTTCAGTTACCCAAATATGATTAAGGCTGTTGGAATTTGCCCAAATAATTCTAAATGTATGCAAATTTAAATGAAGTGGTTGTACATTATGCAAATTGGAATGAAGGTGTTTGAAGTTCTCTAAAATTAAAAAAGCTGTTTGAAGTTGACCAAAATTGAATAAAGATGTTCCACTTGGCCCAAGTTTGAATGGAGCTATTGGTGTTTGGCCAGAGTTGATTTAGTCTGTTGGAATTTACCAAAATTTTTCCAATTTACGCAAACATTTTTAACTTCACCCAAATTTGAATGAAGTAGTCCCAATTTGCTCAAATGTTATTAAGGTTTTTAAAATATACCCAAATGATTTTGTTTTTATCCAAATTTGAATAAAACTTTTACAATTCACCTAGACATTTCTGAACGTACTAAAATTTTAATGGAGTTTTTCTTTAACGCCCATCTTTGAAGAAGGCTGTTTAAAGTTGCCCACCAATGATTGAAGCTGTTGCAAATTGGCAAAATTTGATTTGACTGATGGACCTCACTCAAGTGTTTCCAATTAATCTAAATGTTTTTGCTTTCACCCAAGTTTGATTGAAGCTTTTTTCATTTGCCCAGATTTAATTGAAGCTGTTGAACCTTACCCAAATGCTCTACTATTTTACTCAAATGTTTCTAATTTTATCCAAAACGATATTAAAGTTTTTCTGTTGGCCCAAAATTGATAAAGGCTGCTGGAATTACCACATGATTCCAGTTCACTCAAGGGCAGTGTTTATTTTGCCATCAGGTGCAAAAAAGAATCACAGACTATTTTGCCGTTTTGGCTATTATTTTGCCGTTGATTTGGTTATTATTTTGCCTTAGTTTGGAAAATAGACCCTAACTCACATGTGAAGGTAGCTGTATACTTTCCCTAAATTTTGAAAAAATTTGCCCAAATCATGGCCAATTTTTCAGCGTTGGGGATGTGACTGCATCCCCTGCATCCCCATGCCGTACGCTTATGGCGTGATCCATCAGAAAAGGTTTTTCATCAGTCGATTTCTTAGAACGAAGGAGCAGAAAGTGAGATTGCAGTGTTTAGCTAGCGCGATGCCGAAATCTGTAATGCCATCAGGAGTTAAAATGGCAACGTTTCTGAGAAGTGCAAGAATCTGGCAGTGTTAGCTAAAACGCTGCGACTGAAGCGTTTCTTTTTTTCAGTAAAGCTTTTAAGCAGCAACGTTGAAACAGTGGCGTTAACCAGAGCACCTGAAAATGTAGTTGAAAATCACGACATAAGTTTCGAAACACCTTTCACACTCAGACTGGCTGGCCATATTAACATGTTCTTTTACTGGTGTTTTTGTTTGTAATCTCTGGTTTCTGCTTATTGTTCGGGTGAATGTTGTTTCCTGCCCAGTCACTCTCTAGCCTGTGGAATTATTTTTTCTTAGTAAGAATACACTATAGTGTTTATATCATAAACTCTCTTCTCGGAGCTAACTGTATGTGCAGTTGAGCACCGTATTTATTCGATTATAAGCCGCGACTTATAAATTTTGTTTCATCATTTCATGCGGTTTACAATCGAGGGCGGTTTACATTTTTTAATTTTTTACTTTATCGAAGGGTATAGATGACGCTCAGTCTTTCCTTGGCTACGTTTTGTTGACCAAATTCTTTCGCATTTGATTTTCTTCAGCATCACGTGCACATCCGTCACAGAAGGATTATGATAAACAGAAGGGAGTTGTAGTGGTGTAGCATCATTTTATACGGGAAACGCACGAGTACGCGAACGTCGCGAATGCATCTCAGAGGCTTTTAGGTAACCTATGTTCAAGTGCGCTTTACAATCAAGGGCAGCTCACATTGCTTTTCAACACCATTTCGAGCGGCTTACAGTTAAAGGCGGCTAAGAATCGAGTTAGTACGGCAGGCATATAATCGACTTCTGGAAAAAGCAAACGAGAACGTTGCGAATCAGCAATAAGATCAACTTTACAAACGATGACGTCAAGAAATACGTCATGGGGGCCCTCCAGTGAAAATTGCCCCGGGCCCCCTACCCTCAAATCCGGCTCTGGGGCAAGGTGTTGTACCAAACTGATCTAAAACTGCAAGAAATGTTCAGCAACAGCCAAGCCATTAGTATAGTTACATACTTTGAATAAAAAAATGATGATGTACTTTACACATGTTTGTGCTTATTATTTTGCAGCAGTTGCTCCTTATTTGGTTATTTAAAAATGTCTACATCGAACACTTTGAGAGCCGATCTACGATATATTCATACTTCGATTTTGGCCTAAAAAACAGCCGTTTTCGGTTGCCTAACCAATGCCCTAGCTCCTCCGCCGATTGCGCTAAAGAGCTGTTCAAGGGCTCAAGCGGATCGGCCAGTCTAGTAGATTGCACGCGAAAAAAATTTTTTTGGTTGGGGGGTACGGATTTTTTGTGACTGACGTCATAAGTGAAGTAGTTTTAGGGTCATTTTGGCACATGTTGCCTGGCCTAGGGACCAACCGCTAGGACAAAGTGTTTCGCTGAAGTTTTCATTGGAAACTAGGCTGAAGTTCGAGTCTTTTGAGCCTTTGATCAACTTTCTAGCATTTCTGGTTCAAAAGTTATGATCTAAAATAAACAAATTAATTAATTAGCTAATTAGTCAAATATCTTTACTAACTTACATCACAACTTTTGAACCCGAACCCCAGCAGGTCATCCAAAGTATCAAAAGACTCGGATTGTAGCCTAGTTTCCAGTAAAAACTTCAGCGAAATACTACCACCTAACGGTTGGCGCCCAGGGCCAGGT
>Ga0210059_1009319_pt1 | contig 15355 bp, 8 predicted proteins | sample Ectturendosymbi2_FD_188042 | JGI IMG/M metagenome (GOLD analysis project Ga0210059, IMG submission 188042) | Ecteinascidia turbinata endosymbiont from Florida, USA - Sample 2 (SPAdes) (version 2) | ecosystem: Host-associated > Tunicates > Ascidians > Unclassified | place: Key West, Florida... | reverse complement strand
AGAGTATACTCTTATTTGACAGAACACAATCTAATTGACAAAAGACAATACGGTTTTAGAGAAAATCACTCAACAGAGCTAGCCATTACAACTATTTATGATGAACTACTCAAAAACTTTGATAATAAACTAATAACATGTTCCTTATTTCTAGACCTATCAAAAGCATTTGACTGTTGTGACCATGCGATTTTACTTGATAAACTTTATCACTATGGTATCAGAGGTGTTTCTCATAAACTATTCTCAAATTTTCTGCACAATAGAATGCAGTGCACTAAGATAGGTGCATTAAAATCTTCATACAAAATGATATCTTGTGGGGTCCCCCAGGGTAGTGTTCTTTCACCTTTGCGGATAGTAAAAATTCACTATCCAATCATCTCTGATAGACACTAACCACCCAACTATGTTCACGTTGCTACTAGAACTCAACGTTATAAGTGAACAAAGGTGGATACAGTTCGACTTGCAAAATAGTCCCAGCAGATTTTTTGCATTTGGTGGTAAAATATACACTACCATTTGGGAAACCTGTGAAATCGGATCACAACTTAAAATTTTGATATTTTCAGAATAATCACATTAAAGCAACAAAAATTTTCTCAGTCCGATCCAGTCCTGATCCGCTAATTTTCAAATAAATTGCAGTCCGATCCAGTCCTGATCCGGCCAAAATTGGCTTCAGTCCTGATCCAGTCCGATCCAGCCTGATCCGTGCTCATCTCTGATTCTCTTGGATAAATTGGTCAGTCATTACTTCAGGCTGTTGAGGGTGAGGGAGGGTGGCAGACTGGCGGTCTGTGTTCTGATCTGACTGGTACATAACTTCTGCTCAACTGGCAACTGCTGTATCACAGGACGTTTTACCTTTTTCTGGGCCGTGTTTTGAGCGGTATTCACAATGTTAGTTTCAGTGAAATGTAGAAGACTCATTGCCTCATGAGGCAAAATGAGTTGTACAATACACAAATACATAATGAGTTAAGGAAAACCTGCAGTTGACCAACACAGACAAACAACCACTACCTGCTTGCCAGCACTAAAAAGCATGACAATACTCCATATTGGCTAAAGGCAGTATTAGTTCAAGCAGTTATTTTACCTCAGGTATTTCAGAAGTAAGATGTGCTTGCTGTACCAACAACAACTTTTAAAAATTACTTTTATGATCCATTAAAATGTGAATGTCATGCATGTACTAGACTAGCCTATTGCTTACAGTATGTCTGAGTAAGGGAAACAGGATAATGTTTGTCATAAGACTATATGTGTGTGATACAAACACTTAAATAATTACTGAAGATATCTGTACTCGCTATGAATGCGGCTGTTTTACTCATGATGATGTGGTGCAGTAAATCATAGAATTTTTATTTGTTGTAGGTTCAGTAGCTAGTTTGTAGTCTTGTGATTAAGAATTGTCTGTTGGCCATGGATGTGTCTCCGCATACAGCATCGCTTCAACAAACTCTGAAAGGCGTTGAAGCAAAACTTGCATTTTTAGGTGCTGGACCTCACACTCCACAACAAGCAGAAGAATTGAAAAAGTTATCAGACCTTAAGCAAAATTTGATGCAACAGATACATGGTATATTTGTTGAATTTAAGTTTCATAATTCCAGATGACTTGGGTTGCTTGTACCTTGATTCATTTTTATCATATGTTTTATGATGTCTTAATTTGGTCTGAATTTTTATATAATCAATTAAAACTTAGCAGAATTGCTAGATGGAATTTTTGACTCAAGTTTTTATTAGAAACTAGCCTATAATATGAGTCTTTTGAGCCTTAGACTTTCTAGCCTTTTTAGTTCAAAAGCTATAGCACAAAAACAACAAAACATTGATAATTAGATAATTATTTAATTAGGGGATAAATTAATTAATTTGTCTTTGCGGGCCATTTTTGTGGTCTGCAGAGAATTTGATAGATCATTGCTATTGTTGATGGCCCCTGCAAAGGATTGTTTCGTTCCTTGCTTTTCTGGGAGCAAATTACTTCACAATCATTCTCTTTGCTCATTATCACATCAAGTTTTACTTCTGTAATTTGAGGGCTATATTGTGTTTGTCTTTGCATGCCACAGTTTGCTTATCTCTGGCTCTAAGGTTATTAAAAAGGATCTAATGATTTAGTTGTTGTAGTTCTTCATAGATTAGTTCCCCCTATTGTAAACCCATTTATTGTAGTCAGATTAGAACGTCAATAAAGATCAATGATGTTTTTACTTGGTAGACGTAGTCATAGCCAAATAAGTAGTAGCATTAACTGGGACCTTATTTTAATGTACTGTAAATCCAACTTTGCATGAGCGCCAACTACAGCATATATATTTCAGTACCTCTAACTTTTAGCTAGCATCCCGAAGCTATTCCACTGCTGTAAAATAATGATTCAGATAGGCCAGTGTGAAAAATAACTGCAAATTTTTGACCTAGTGCAGCTATTTCCAACCCAAATTGCTTACTGAGCCAAAACCTATGTCACTATCTTAACCAGGGCCACACAGTGAATAACATACTGTAAAAAGACATTTAACAGATTTTATCTTCGCAAACGAAATTTAGCTTAAGTTAACGCAATGAAAACATTCAAATCTTAACTGCAATGGTGACAGATGTGATAAAGTAGCACTGAGGACCACCTGTATCAGAAATGTCAAATACCAGCTTATCAAAATAAGGACAGGTTTCGAGTATGTGTAGGATACTTTTACTACAGTGACAACCTAAACTGGGCTGCACAAAACCTTCTAGTGGGCCGCATGCGGGCTGCGGGTGCAGGTTGGACATAGCTAGCCTAGTGTTATGGGTAATACTTTGATTTTTAAAGTTATTTGTTTGACTACACCCTGACTAAGGCAAAATTTTGTTTGTGGGGTATTATACAAAAGTATGCTATTGTTGCAATCGTAAAGCTTGAGTGGCAAGCACGCAAAACTTCACAAGCAACAATAGAGAATAAATGCCATGATCTCTCAAATATTGCTTGTTCGTGTCACTTACATATGGGTGCTCTTCTTCACACACATCCTGTTCATGGTAAATTGCACATTCAACACCACACTGACAGAGAGGTTGCAACACTGTAAGTGGTTTAATCGAATTCCTTGTTTTGTTTATATCAGTGACAGTCTTATCATTTCCAATTCATTGTTTATCATTTCCATGTGTTTGTGTGATGAGTATGCAAGCTCCCAAGATATTCAGACATACCCAAAATTTTTAGGATTTTCTATGTCATAACTCACTGTTGAAGCATCAGGATTGTTTGAATGTCAGCTGGTTTAAAATTTTGACTGGTGCGCTTTTACATGCTGGTGCAGTGCTGTTTTACTGCTGGCAGCCTGACTGGCCATTTTTTTGCAACCAAGAGCTTGTGACTTGAGTTTGTCCATGCAGAAACATGACCTAGCAGTCAGTGACAACTTTAGGCTGGATTTTAATCCTAATTGTTGAAATCAATACAGACTATTTTTGAAAGTATGTATGTTTTTAAAACTTGTCCTCAAAATGCTGTATACAATATTAAAACTTCTGAAGGTGCCAATGACTTTGGCCCATGGTGGGGACCCACATTAAAGCTTATGCAGCTTTTGAAAGTGAGGAAGTGGTACAATTTGTAAAAAAAAATATTTTTTGCAGAACCAAAATTATGTGATGGTTGATAACGCAAAGAATGTTCACAAATGAAAGAGTCTTTTTTGGATCAGCAGGAAGCTGTATTTTTAGCTATGACACGTTGGTCATTTTTTTGCTGAAACATTTTAGTCACTGAAACATTTCTGTCATTTGTCCTATAGTGGTATTGAGGCTCTCTGTAACAGTATTCATTAGTCTATATTTTCAAACATTGTGACCGAATTGAACCTAATTTTTTTGGTCTATGATTAAAAAATGACCAAAAAACATTTGAGAAGTGAAAAGTGAAGTTATATGAAAAAAATACAACATAGTCAGTTGCAGTATTGAGGGAAATGTTGTTTATATCCACATTTATATACAAATTATGCTAGCTTGCATTTGTGCAAAAAATTATGCCCACTCAGAAGCAACAGATTTTTTAAGTGATGTTGTTAGATAGAGCTACCAATATTGCCACTACAGTGGCTTGATATTTGCAGTTTTGGGACCTTTGGTTGTTTAAAACGACCCCCAAATTGGCATAACTCTATTTGAAATCTCCCATGTTTGCTTCTAATTCTAAGAATATGTTGCTAATGGTTGTTATACTCCTTTGTGTAATTCAATGGATTGTATGAACAAAGCAGATAAAGGTTTTGTTTTGCAGCTTCAATAAAACCAACCCAGCAAGTGAATACTGTGTCAACAACCCACCAATTGCAACCGCAACCAACTCTGATGGAAGCAACTCCTGTTTTGTCATCAGTCCCTCAGCCTTCTCAAATTCTTCAAAAGCCTGTTCAGCCTCAAGTCATTTTAACAAAACCGAGACCAGCAGTGGCTCAATTTTTGCCTCAGTTACCTGTGGAAAGTGACAGTAAGGTGTGAAAAATTTCATGTTCTAGATCAGTGTTACCCAATCTTTTTTTGGCTAGTGCCCCCTTTTATGACAAACAAATTTCTATCACCCCCCTGCCATGCCTAGCACACATATCAAAACAATTTTTTCATATTGTATATTTGGGATGTTTGAAAATGATTAAAACAAGAATGAGCGCAAAGATGTATTTCACTATAAAACTTAATTTAGTGAATTAACTCATTTAGCAGTCGGAAACTGTTAGAGTTACTGATTTGGAAACGGTTAGAGTTCATAAAGGGCTCGGTTTCGTTTGAACAACTTGGACAAGAAGGTGAAGATTGCTGATTTGGCTTTAAGAAGGTTAACACCATCCCCCTGCAATTGCAAATTAGCTTCATTGAACTTCGTGAAGATATCTGTGGACTGGGACAGCAAAGATACTGTGTCTATGACACCCTTTGACAGTCACCTTCTGTGTGCAGCAACAGACATACAAACTCTCTTCATCATTATCCGAGTGCACCACATTGCCTAAACTTAGCAGAACACTTCTGAACCCTTTGGTGTCCTTTGATCAATCAATCCATTAATACTCTACCACATTTTCAGTAAATTTTGAATTTAAAAAATCTGAATTTAAGGACTGAATTTAATCTGCGTATTTTAAAAGTTTTTGAACCTAGCCGTGACACTTGCAGTCGTCCACTGGCTCTACCATCTGTCTCTCCCTGGATTTCCATGGTGCTGCTCAAGCTAAAGTGCGTTCTGAAACACACTTCTCTTTTCCAGAATCTTTTCGATTCCCTTTAGGTAACTTATTCTTGTTGGCACCTAGCACTATCTGTAAAAAAATATAAATTGCCTTTCTACTTTCGAATTGAACTCATACAAGGTTATTATTATATTTATAATCTTTAAACCACTCCATCCAAAATTAGCTCACGCTTTTGGTTACAGCCTGAGTCTAAGTGCAAGCGTGCATTCTCAAACCTCACCGGTGATAATCACTGTAACGAAACGGGCATTGTTAAGTAGCAGTTTACCTGTGCCAAAAAGTACAGCTGACGAAAATTCCAATCATAATCATTTAATTATAGAGGCGAACAGTTCTACCATGCAACTTACCTTTAGTGATGAAAACTGCAGTTCATCAATTTATCACCTAGCATTTCCCCTCTGTTTTCTTTCCAATACGCAAAGTTTTTGTTTACAAATTACATGCATACATGTTTGTTGATCATACTGTTTTTTTATGACATTTGGTCACTCCAAGTTCGAAAGACAACAGAAATGTAATTATTAACTGGGTCTCCTATCACTCCCCAACCGCTCATTTCTGCTTCACCGCCCCCCCAATCGCCCATTTCTGCTTCACCACCCCCCTAGAGTTTCTCAACACCCCCAGGAGGTGGTACCGCCCATTTTGGGAACCACTGTTCTAGATTAATCTGCAACATTTCATGTCAGGAAAGCTGCCCAATTAGCTTATAAGTTTTTGACTTAGGAATGTTTGCTTTGACAGGTGTGTTGTTATGTGCAGTAAGAAATGACAACCAAATCTGCAAATAGTAAAAGGAAAACAATTGAAAAGCAAACATGTGTTTTCTCGATGCACAAGCGGTACTTAGAATTTTGTCGATGATAGGTCGTTGTTGGAGTTGCCTCTAAATCAGAAAATTTTATGCAAAGTGCACGTTTACTGTTATCGGAAACAGCTTGTCTATATTGCAGTAATATTCTCTACTAATACTTTATCTCACCTATATAAACTGTGTGTACCTAAATTTGCGATATTTCGTCTGTATTGTAATTTTTAAAGTATTCAATTTTCAGATGGGTAGAATTTAGATGCAATTCATTGATCGTACAAATTTCAAATGTCAATAAAGGTGAACATTTTTTGATAGAACATTTCATTTTGTTCAGTTCACACAGCCTGTTGAAAAAACAAATCAAGTTAAATTTTTATAAAATGCCTTGTTTTGGCGCCCAAAAATTGCCACTAATTTGAATGGGAAACAACAGAGTATCGATGTAAAACTGCGTGGATCTGTAACTCATTGACGTGAGGTTGACATGGCTGCATGTACTGTCCTGCGCTGCCAACAACCCATGGAACGATACATCACCAGACTCCACCATACTCCTGAATGCCTTACTAGAAGAATACTAAAACTGAGGTATAAGGTAAGTGGGGGCCTGGTTTTCACATTTGGCTTGACAGGGGGGCGATTCGCTCCTCTGCTCCCGTCAGTTACACCACACCTATGAGAATCGCCGCCCGGACAATCGCCGCCTAGGACAATCGCCACCTAGGACAATGGCCACCTAAAAAAATGCGTTTTAGGCATTACATAAGAGCTAACAAATTCTGTTTACACTGCGTGACCATTGTGTTAATTGGTTAATTTCGGACACTTCAGACAGCTCTGGACATTTTTTGTTAAGATAATTTTGTGACCGAACATTAAACATATCATAGCATAACACGATTTTTTATATCATTTACATGACAAACGCTACAACCAGGTGCTAAGAATAAGATTTAAACGATTAGGCCCTGAGAAGAGTAGGTTTAATGAAAACTTTAGCCGTTCAAAATGGAGACACAAAAGTCGGTAACTAAAAATTAGATGTGTAGCAAGAAAGGGGACCAAACAATTGGTCATTAAGAAACGGCAAAAAATAGTTTTAAATGAACACCGCAAATTGATAAAAAAGGAAACAAGAAGTATTTCACACGATGTAGGATCATGCTTTGAATTTCAATTTTTGCATTGCGTTTGTTAGCCGTTTATCTTGCAGGAATCTCAAGGGTCCAAACTGGGTTGTTCATACAAAAGTAACAGTTTAAGAATCATAAATACGTTATTTTGTTTAGAATGCCATGAAAGATTGTAGTGCCACCTTGCGGAAACCTAATTTCTTCAGAATTTTTTGCAAATTCGGTTTTAGTTTTCACTTGCCAACTATTATAGGGTTAGATGGTTTGTGTTGTAGAAGTTCCACTCTGCTCCTGATGGAAACACTGACTTTTTGTTCTTTGCGGTGGTTGTATTATGGCTTAGAAGCATTGCTACGGTAATTGCACTTGGTTCCAAGTGGCAAATGTAGGAGTGACTCACCATTATAGCAGCGTTTGTGGTTCTTTATATGAAATTAACGTGACACGTTTTGGGGAAATTGTTTCCAGAAAAGATGCATGTGGGGCAAAGGGTGTAATATGTGATTGAGTGCCTCTTACAGAGACCGTCTTTCGCTATGCAAACGTCAGTAGGTCGTGATCATTTGCAATTAATTTTTATTTTGTGTTTTAACCCTGCTTTATGCGTTGCATATTTATTGCAAAAGCAATATTGGTAAGTCTGTAATGCAGATTTTAAACAAACAACGACTACAAGAACTCGTAAAAGAAATTGATCCGTCGGAACAGCTTGACGAAGACGTTGAAGAGGTAAATTACATGAAGTGTTCATTCTTCTTCACCCAGAGCAGGTGCCAAGATTGAGAACTGTAAGAAAAGCAAGTAACAGGCAATAGCGTATTTTCGTTACAGTATTGTATTTTAAGACTTTCAACTCTTTTCTTGGCCCATGCCGTTGTTCTCAAATCTCAGTTCAGCTGTGCAATCCGCTTCACACACTCGCAGTCGCTTGCCAACGGAGAGTTATTGGTTGTCGCTGTCCGGGTTTGTTTCAGAATAAGCGATCATTGCACAAAATATAGATATCTGTCCATCTGAGTCCAGCTAAGCTCTGTAGCAAGTTAAAAATGTTTTTGGAAAAATAGAGGGGACCTTGATGCGCCATATCGTTGAGATAGTCCGCTTTGGTTTATCCAGTATAGTCTACTAACCGAGCATATGACCAGCTAGTTTTAAGTGTCCGTACCCGCTTGGATTTGCGAAATCAAAATCTGGGGCCTATTCAGTTGATGGCAACGGAGAAGGCTTGTTTGCAACCTTACGATTGCATCATAAAAGCGTTGTCCGGCGTGCCAGGCATCTTTGCAACGAACACAAACCGTGCAGTGTCGCAATTATAAGGAACTGAAAAACATTCTAAAATAATAAAGTTGCAAAGCCTGGAGTTTCAACGCTCATTTCAAGCTCGCAACCTAATTTATAACCGGCGCAGTGGCATAGAGATGAAGCACGCACTTCTGGAGCTGGCTGACTTGATTCGATTTCCAGTCGAGTCGTACTAAACACCGCAGAAGCGATGTTTCCCAGCTTTCAGCTTTCTGTTGGCGAATAGTTCGATGTAGTAAGGGAAAACTTGTCGATTAGCCGCAAGAGCGCACTGGGCGCCGTGAGCCCCAATGAAACTATCAGTGCATAGGAACAGCAGCCCGGCCTTTGTGTGTAGACGATTTTACATGCTTTTGTTTTTTTGATGTTTGCTCCAAAATCCAATTTCGAAGACGCGTCTTTGTAAAGCTGTTTCTTGCTTCATTATAACGTTCGATTATTGGGTTGTAGATGCTCATGCAAATCACCGATGACTTCATTGAAAAGGTTGTTTCTGCTTCATGTCATCTTGCCAGACACCGGCAGTCCAACACTTTGGAAGCGAAGGACATAAAACTTCACTTAGGTAGGTGTGAAACTTAGCCAAATACTTTAAAAGTATGACATGTGAACTGGAGTGCGTTTGGTATTTGTTTAAAACCGTCAATTACAACCTGTTGTAGCATTCGCAACGCATGCCCTATATTTTTATGTACATATGACACGTGGGTAATCAATATGCTAAACCAGGATCAGTCCTAACCATTACCAATGTCCAAACGCACATAGCGCGCGTGGATATGTCGCTCAAACTCATTTCTGATTTGTTCGAAGTAGGCGTCTTTTTGCCACAGGCGAGACATAAGGTCTCACCTTCTATCCTTATTTTGTGTTATAGATTCAGGAGTTTGTGAAGAGTGAACGTATTCAAGAAAAGTAATATGTACTGTATTAGCAAATAAGCACTGCGAAAACAGCTATGTTTATTTGAAAGGTTTGCGAAGTATTACAAATAGAAATCTACGAATACTTTCACATTGTAAAAAACGACACATTGTTTGATCACTCGACTCCTGTGGCATCGTAGAAATTAATGGCAATTTTGTGTTGACAAACGGGTGCTAAATCTGTCTCCTATTACCCAGCTGTTGTCTAACGCTAAGGTGTGGATAAACCATTTCTGTTATCTGGCTGGCTGTGTCATTCACTATTTAGATTTCGTGTTGATTTGATCAACAGTCGAAAGTGGCACTATTGCATGAGCTCAAGTGTTGAAAACCAATATGGGAAATGTTTAACTTTTATATTAAAAAGGTCGTGTGTAGTAGCGGTAGGTACAACTGTAGCAAGTCATTTTCATTTCTGGAAATAGGTAGGTTTGTTTTTAAATGGGACAAATTTGTTAGTGTTTTTATGAATATAGCTAAGCTGCAAAAAAAGATACAACCAGGGATGCTGCGAAAGTAAATGACACTCCGTTTTTCTTGAAAAGGGGAAACCCGTCGGAAAAGTGTTCTTTATAAACAGTAACGTATATATTTCAAACTCCATCGACATGGACTTCCCCTGAATTTATTACAGCTGTTTTCAAGTATGAAATACTCCGTACTTATATCCATCACAAACGTTACCATGAAAGTGTAAAAACCACAATCACCTGAATTATGCCATGCATTTTTGGTTTGAATGTTTTTGTGGTCAACAACAAGGCTTAAATGGTACGTAGCAACGTAACAATGCATATAAACATACCAATACACTTTGAAACTAACTATTCTCTGCCGAAACCTTGTTGGCCCTTTTGGCAGTTCAGAAAGGCGCTTATGGCCTATTTGATGGATGATAAAACTTCTCGATTTTTCTTGAAATAATGAAAAACTGAAGTTCCATTGCTGTTTCCACCCCCAGGTACTTTCCCTCAAATTGAGAAGGTACTTCTTAAAAAACTGTAAGTGAGGTCCTAACTGACAGATTGAGCAAAGCATTTCCATTATTACACGCGTGCAAACGTAGTTTTTTTCCTGGCACATGTAACCAGTAAGCTTTTCGAAATTGTTTGTACAAGGCGTGCATACTTTTCTAGTGTAATTTACAGCTGACTACTACCAAATCGACTGAACGCGAACGATCAAAACGCCATACAAATGCGCTGATCGGTTCGAGATGATCTGAAACAAATTGTACGCTGTGTGGACACCGTACGAACACTGAAGTGTTCAGTATGTGAAGTTTTTGTCCATCGCTTCAGTAATGATGCCTTTCCATTGATCCTATAGATTAGAAGGTGTTCTTCAAATGTAATTTTTTCAAATATGATGTTTTTGATAAAGTGAAAGATTTTCAAAATCGCTTGAGCTTTCACAAATTCCAGTTGGTAAAATTTTTTCCTACGTGTGTCAGTGCACCCATCCCTAATCATCACGTCTTACGGCTATGGTGTGTTTGCGGGGGAGTAAAAAGATTTTCCAATGCATTGGTAAGTACGGAAGCATTTAAATTACTTAGTGATTAGCGAAATTATTGAAAAAAATAGCTTGGGAGACCCGTGATTGTTGATAAAATAACATTTTCCTGGAAATTTGAACTGCATGATGCATTGACATCAGGTCATCCCGCTTGCAGCAACGCAACCTGTGGTTTACTTGCATGTTACTGCAATAAAAACCTAACCCCTACAACAGTGTGTATCAACAAAGCTTCTCATAAAGAAGGCAGGGACGCCTCCAATTTCCTGGAGGCTCATTGTCTCTGAGAAAGATCGCAGTTTGAATGCTACTTTTTCCAAAACAGTTTTGCTTAAGTTTTTATTATTATCTTTTTGTTATTAATGTCGGTTTAGCTTTGCTACTGCGCTTTTCACCAAACGCAATATAGCGGATGTTAAGCTTTGGACTCGTTTAGCCGTCTTTCGGAATCCGCACGTCGCACGTTTATGTTATTTCAATGTTACTACGCCCAACTGAGCCGATTACCATTCGTTTGTAAAACAGAACGGCATTGGAACATCAGCATACCCGGCTATGGCAGCGATGAAATAAAGGCTTTCAAGAAGCCCGTGACGGCCGACGCTCACAAGCAACGATTGGCGTTGATCAGAAAGGCAACGAAAAAATGATTTTTGTGATCAGCGCCCACTGAAGGTCTGCGTCAATCTCCAAGGCTCTGATTTATCTGCGAAGAGCTTTGCTCTATTATATACAGTTCAGATCACTGCGTTATACTAGGCAACATGTTGCTCCTACCAACCACGGAAGGGACTGTTGTTTATGCACTTGAACGTCGGTGGAAAGCTGAGCATAGAAAGTGCTGAAGATTTCATGGGAACTAGTTCTCTCCATGAGTGATTTTTGGCAAAACTCTTGACCGTTATTTACATCCATGTTAGTTTAGGCCAGGGTCTCAACCTCAAATTGCTCCGAGGGCCAAATTATGACGCACAAAGTAACCCGAGGGGTCGCAATACGACGCTGACGCAACAATGGCGGTATCTGAACCTCACTAGGAGCACCTTTTACATCTTATTTCCTGGGAAATGTATCGTGAGTTATAGATAGGCAGATCTTTCTTAGTCGTCTCTACGTTCTTTTAAAAGGAACTTGTTCACTCGCTGGCCGATTACTTTTAAACACCAATGAATAAACTAAAGAAGTTAAATCTTGATTCAATGAAAATTCCCAAAACTCATCACGGGACGCACAAAATGCCCTCGCGGGTTTGAGACCCTGGTTTAGGCCATTTGCTGGTAGAAATATGCTTGGAATACAAAAAGGGACCGTTGCAATCTTAGATACGCATTTCGTTTGTTTCTCCCATTTTTGCGTAATTTTTTGTGATGATTAATTTCTAAACTTTTTTCCAACGATGCGCGCAAACCTCATTGCTAGCTTTTGTTCTACTTATGAAGTAAAACTCGTGATGATCTTTCAAACAAGTAATAGTAATCGTCGGACTCGATTTTTCACAATGTTTTCGTAACCGTTTATAGTAAAAATACCAGTCGACAGATGCGTTTGTGCTGATGGTGAAGACGAGCGAAGTAGCCTACTACATTCATCTTCGTTGCTTTCTCGATTGCAGAGTATTTTCAATATTAACATAAACATTTCCTTTGTGAAAGTTCAACTTTTATCTCTCACATGGTTTCAAATTGTCATGGCATAAACTGCATGGTATTCGAAAAGTACACTTAGATTTATCTTGAGACAATGATTGACTGATATGCATTTTGAGCTATTCTCAATTATGGAATGTAAAAGCACACGCATGCTTTAAAACGTCGGACGCCACAACAACTGACAGTGGCGTAGTCAGGATTTTTTATTGGACCAGAACCAAAATTTACGGACCTGATTGATCTTTTCGACGCAACGCCATCGCGTGCTAATTTCCTCACCGCTGTCGCCTTCTCAAAACAGTGTGAGACGAATCCGAGCAGAGAATAAAAGAAGGTAGCTGTGATTGCAAACAGAATTAGCTGAAGAAAAATCGCTTCACTCACAGAAGTTACCGCGGTGAGCACAACAAATCTACGTCACGAAAGAAAAAAGTCGTTACTCTGAATGCTATAAAAAAGTTTTGTACGTAGGCCCGAAATATTTAGACAAACTTAAGCACGAACCCAGCCCAACACGAAAAACCGGACCAGACATAACTCTGCACCGCGTCAAAAGTTTCATTCTAATAGTTCTAATTGCATGACGACACAAAAATATCTTTGATATTAAATAAAAATGCTCAACCGTGAATTGGCAAAAAAGTACCAAGTTTCACCTTCAACACAAAGAATGTCCAACAAAACTAGGTGTGATTATGGACGGATTTAGGGAGCGCGGGGCCCTAGGCCATCTTCGTTTTGGAGGCCCCAAGCAGGTGTGACCTATGTTACACATTTCGCGACCCCTAAGGGTGACAAAGATGTGATTCGCATTCAGAAGTAATCTTTTTATGCATGGGTTCTCATTTACTGAATCCAGGTCCGTCTTCGCAGAAACCAAGTCTGGTTGACAGGCCAATTTTTATTTCTGATACCTAAAACGATTCTCATCGAAAGATACACACCTGTGAAATGTATTTTTATTACTGTTTTTATTTGCCATGAATCATAATTTCAAATGAAATAGAAAGGTACTCACCAAGGTACAATATTCCATGATGCTCAAGCACTTCTCGACATGTCACAACGCTAACATTATTCTCATATCTTAATTCTGCATCTTAGTAATTTGCGATTAGGAGATCAACGATATATTTAAATCGGTTATCTTATTCAAGCATCTTATAAATATAAACCTACTATAAACTAAAGATGATTTAACTGCTGCGTGTATTGCTTAAAAGGTCAGCACTTTGTTATAACTATACTTAAAGATATGTCTGCGCTCCTGTCTGATAATGATTAAACTGTGTTTTGTCACATTCATATTTCGGCTTACTTTCCAGTTTGCGCGGTATCGCTTGTTGAGTTTAAGACGGAAATTTATCATTAATTAAGACTTCGAACGTTACTGTTCGTAGCTGAAAGCACGCGACTGTTCTGGAAATGTCAACAGTTCAGTAAGACATGAATGTAACTCACTCACGAATGCAGCTTAAGCCTGAACGACTGACAGGACAAAGGCTATGCTGGTACGGTACAGTGTTTTTAGCCTGGCAGAGTTTCATTCTGACAAGCCACTTGCTGTCTTCTAAACTGGCAGGGATTATCCCGGACAAGCCACTTTAGACTGGCAGAACCCTGCTAGGACAAACCAGCTTCTTGAAACTCTAAGCTGACATGGTGTCTGGTGTACAAGCCGCGGACTACCATTTTGTTACTCCTGATCACAGCCGGTAGTGTACATAAAGCACAATGCGGGACAGTGACTTAACCTCCGGTACATGCCCTGGCGAGGCAGAGTAAGTCAGTTTCTCCTTCCTGATCACTGCCGGTAGTGTACTAAAAGCACATTGCGGGACAGTGACTTAACCTCGGTACAAGGCCGTTAAGGCGGGAGAAGAAGTCTGAATTTCAGTCCAGATGAGACGCTATTTATACCCAAGTTCCTGGAAATTCCCCTTTCCTTCAGGTGTTTTAATTGGCTCTTAATTATGTAATTGTTTTATGATTGGCTAGCTCAAATGCTTCCAGCACCTTCAGATATATCTCGTTGCTTGGGATTTCACCTGGTCGTGATCGAGCATCATATGACTTTTGCTCACGTTTAAATGACGTTGTTTTTAGGGTCAGCTGACTAAATAATGGGTTTTGATTGGCTGTAACCCTTTTTTAATCCATCCTGGTTGTTTCAGGCTTGCGAGTCTTTCAGCAAGCCTGTTTTCTGTACAGTAATAGTTGTTGCAGGCAAAACTTGCCTGTAACACCTATTTAGTCGTTTGTCTGAGAAGCGTGAACGTATGCTCCTCTTATGTGTAGCGCCCCCTCAAAAATATATCTTTAGTTGTGCCGACTTTAGTTCTACATTTGCCTTAAATGTTCAACAGAAATTAAAGCTTTTCCTACATTCTTCTCAAGAACAAACGGCATTGCGATGTTTTCTTGGAATTTTTAGCTCTTTCGTGTAGTTCAGAAGTTCTTTTCGTTAAATTTCCGTGATTTCTAGCGTTTTTTGTAGTTTGGTTTTCGGATGTATACATTTTGATTTGGGACCGTCAGGGCTGTGGAGTCGGAGAGTCGGAGTCGGAAGGATTTTCAACCTGAGGAGTCGAAGTCGCAGATAATTTTAACGACTCCGACTCCGGGCAGACCTTTTGCTCACCACTTGTGACTGTTTGTTTCACAAACGTGCGTCAGCGTCACACTTGGCAATTTAAGCAGCTTGACGCTTCAACAAGAGATGATCATGGCTATTCAGACAGGC
>Ga0210059_1009317_pt1 | contig 15357 bp, 10 predicted proteins | sample Ectturendosymbi2_FD_188042 | JGI IMG/M metagenome (GOLD analysis project Ga0210059, IMG submission 188042) | Ecteinascidia turbinata endosymbiont from Florida, USA - Sample 2 (SPAdes) (version 2) | ecosystem: Host-associated > Tunicates > Ascidians > Unclassified | place: Key West, Florida... | reverse complement strand
TGCAGGAATGTAAATCCCACACCGACAGTGCTTTGTGATGAAACCTGCACGTTCACAGTCAAGTCAGGACTACAACGAAAGCGACTGACATACCTCGCTCTCCCACACATGTTAACTCCACCATACGAAGAGCGTAATCGAAGTGCCATAGATTTTGCAATTCCGGTTGCCTGCCAATGTGCAGATCGCATACGCGAGGAATTCATGTAAGGGAGAAAAAGCGACAATTCAAACTTTGCAAACAATTTACTGATTTTGTAGCTATTTTCATGCTGCTTTTTGAAATATTTTGCCCATGGCTTTCACCAAATTTCTTTCAACATTTTTTTCACGGCAACGCATTGGTTTTCTTAGTCAGCATTTGATCAAAATCTTTTATTAAAGCTGGTCATGTGGAATATAAGAAGTGTGGCTTATGTTTTACCGCAATAAACGTTCGAAGAAACTCAAACATTCTGTAGCATTTTTCATATTTGTGTGAATTTCCTGTATCATTACTGCTTCAAAAATTGCCCTGCCTATGTATTACTGCCTAATATACTGTATATCATGAACTGCAGGCTGTGGCAGAAGAGACAAACAAATCAGCAAAACAGATGTCAGAAATGTTATCAAATATAAGTTCAGAGATCAACCAAACTGATAAAAAGCTATCCAGCATCAAAGAAGATCTAAGTCAGATGAAACAATCAATGAGAATAAATTATTTGCACAAGGGATCAATGACTGGCATTGTGGACAAACCTGCAAACATTCAGGTTTCAGGTGAACAAGAGCCTCAATCAAGAGATGATGCTGTGTGTGGATTGAATGAAGCTGACATAGCATGTGACACTAACAAGCCCATTAACGACCCAGGGTAGACAAAACTGAACAGGAATATGGCCAACTGGATAAATGGACAACTGTAGTTAGAAAGAAAAGGTGGTGTCACAAATCTGGCAATTCACTTGATGCTAAGTTCAGGACTGTGCAAATTTTTGTCTCGAGACTGAAACCAGATACTAGAATTGTCTCTCTCAAAAAAATGGTTTGGGACAAGTTGCAGAATGCAAGAAGTGTGCGGTTTCAAGCATTGAGAACCAGATATGATACATATGCTTGTTTCAAAATTTCAGCAAAACGTGTTGATAAAGGTGACATAATAAAGGTGACGTGCTTAACTGCTGGAAGTGGCTGCAAGAACTTGTATTGGAATGTCACAAATATCCATTAGTGACACGTTTCAAATCACGTTCTTGGCATCAAAACATATGTGTGATGCACCAACCAGTTCAGATAATGAGCAAAAATGGAAGGGTTATTAAATAATCTCAGTCTGGTCACTTACAACTGCCGGGATTTTAAGTCTTCCATGCCTGATGTGCAAAAATTGTTAAAAAATTACCAGGTTATTTTTCTTCGAGATCTGGTTGTCAAAACAGCAACTTGATAATGTATCCTGTTTTGGTGTGTCACATTTTGCATTTGGGAAGGCAGACTATGACTTTGATGATGACCCAATTAATGGTCGAGGTCATGGTGTAACTGCCACATATTGGTCTAAAAATCTTAAAGCTTCACATTTTTCAAATTGTGATGGCTCGATAATAGGCTTAAGAGTGTTTTTGAAAAAATCAGAGGTATGTTTAATTAATGTGTATCTACCATACTGCAGCAGAGCTAATACTGATGAATTTTTAGCATACCTGGGCAAATTGAGACAACTATGTGAGGAGCTGCAATGCCCAAATATTTGTTTTGTGGGGAACGTCAACGCTGGGGCCACAAAAACATTTTGTGGTTTGTTAGAAGACTTTTGTATGGAAAATGATTTTATCATTTCTGATTATGCACTACTACCCCAGGATGCATTCACATACATTAGTGCACACAACACAACTTCTTGGATAGACCATTTTGTCTCATCCTTTGCAGTGCATCAAGCAATGTTCAATATGGAAGTGCTAACCGAGTGCGTAATTTCTGATCATCGGGCTGTGGCAGTCAGCATTCAGAGGTCCCACCTTCCTGAATTTGATGAGGAGGTGATGGATCCCCAGCCAAGCCGAATTGACTGGCTTAAGGTTACGGTCCAGGAAAGAGAGGACTACTACCATCAAATCAAAAATCTACTTGATCAACTGCAATTGCACACAGAGGTTAGGCACTGTCAAAACGTTAATTTTACAGATGAGAAACACCTGGATGAAACAGAAAATTTGTATGCAGAACTGACCAGTGTTCTGCTTGCTGCTGCATCCTCTGCAAATAAAACAACACGTAAAAAGAATGAAGGTAAATTTAACATTCCTGGCTGGAACTGGGGGTCAAATTAAAACAACAAATTGCAAAAGCAGCCTTCCGGCAATGGATAAACTGCAACAGAACCAAGACTGGTGACATATACAGAAACATGACTAAACAAAAAAAGATTTCAAACATTCATTGCGGCAATGCCGCAAAGATATTGAAATATATAAGGCCAATGGCCAAGCAGCTGCACTACAGGCTGATAAAACCAAGAAGCCATTTTGGCAAAAGGTTAATAACAAAACCTTATCCCCATCACTACCAACATCGGTGGGAGGGGAAGATGGTGGTTGAGAGATTGTTAAAATGTGGAAAGACTTTTTCAAGGGAATATTAAACACTGAAAACACTGCAAATGGGTCTGCAGAGTCTGTGGAACACAGCATAGACTGCAAGGAGAACTATCTGGGTATTGAAATGCCCATGTGTTCGTTTGTGTCCTTGGGATCACTTATTCAAAAGCTGCCCTTGAAAAAAGCTCCAGGGCCTGACTGTATTTCTGCAGAGCATCTGCTGTATGCAGATGAATCTCTGCTTTTTTTTCTCAGTGAACTGTTTAACATGTGTAGTGTTCACGGATATACACCTAATTCCTGTTTAAAAGCAACAATAGTTCCGATATGCAAAACCAAAAATGGGAATATGTCTAACACTTCAAATTACAGACCAGTCGCAGTAGCCACAGTGGTTTCAAAGCTACTTGAGCACTTCATATTATCTAACATCTCTCCTTTCCTTGGCACCGCAGACAATCAGTTTGGTCTTAAGGCTGGTTGTAGTACTGAATAATGCACATTTTTGTTGAAGCAAACTGCTTCGTAGCCCATGGTTCATCTGTGCATGCTGTGTTTTTAGATACCTCGAAAGCATTCGATCGAGTGCTACACATGAAATTATTCGAGAAACTAATTCAAAAAAGGTGCCGATGTGTTTTGTGCGCCTACTGAAGCATTGGTGCAAAGAACAAACTATGCAAATAAAATTGGGCAAGCATTTTTCTGAACCGTTTCATGTGTTTAATGGGGTTAGACATGGAGGAGTGCTGAGTCCACACTTGTGTGCTGTTTATTTAGATGATTTGTCCAATGAACTAAACAACATTAAAGCAGGGTGTTATATTGGTGAAGGCTTATTAATTCACTTGATATTTGCTGATGATATTTGTGTGTTCTGTCCAAGTGTACGTTGGTTGCAAAGAACACTAGGTGTGTGCGGGGCATATGCAGAATCGCATGGGATTATTTCCAACAGCAACAAAACTGTTTGTATGACGTTCAAGGCTAAACGAGCAAAAAGCAAAGCCATTACATTATTGAAATTGGGTTGTCAACACGTAAAATCTGTTAACCAGCACAAATATCTGGGGATCGTATTGGATACTAAGCTCTAAGACGACAAAGGCATTCAGAGACAACTGCGATATCAATATTGTGCAGCAAACAAGCTGCGAGCCTCTTTTTCCCGTTGTTTCAATGCAGTTAAAAGCGTGCTTTTTCGTTCCTTCTGCACGTCCATGTATGCATCTCAATTATGATGTAATTTCAGGATGTCATGCATGCAGAAATTGCGTGTGGCATATAATTTTGGATTTATGGCTGTATACAACCTGCCCTGGAGAGCGTGTGTTATTAGCCACCAGGTGCAATGTAACATTCCTACCTTTGAGGCTCTGCTTCAAGAATACACGTACATGTTTCTCGAAAGATGCAGAAAATCTAACAACGTATGTTTACGTGCTTTGATGCAGTCTGATTGTTTGTATTCGTCACTATTCTTTGAACACTATTATCGCATTTCAATCTGTGAATGAGTGATCGAAATTTGCAGTGTACGTTTGATCGATTCCGTGTCAAGCCACAATGCCTTCGCATTTTACCTAGACTCGACCAATCTAGGAATCAGCGCCCTACTCCGCAGTAGTGCTGTAACAAGTGTTACGCGATAACTAACAGTAGTGTTGAGAATGTGTCTGTAACCCTATGGTTCTGTCTTCAATGCAGTTGCAAAAAGTGTCAGTAATCCTGTGATTTCGCCGGCTTCAGCGCCTTTTACTACGTTCTGTTTTGTCTGTTTTTATCAACCTGCATTCTGCAGAGTGTGTGGGTTCATACTATGGACTTCGTGTCTGCTCACAAACAAATAAATCAAATTACATGCACGTGAAGGGTTATGGCGATCAAATAAGGTTGAAATTGCGTTATGAGACATATCGTGCATTTGAATGTAGTTTTGCTATCCATTCCCGCGAATTCGTCACATATTCTGCAACTTACGTCCTGAAAATCCCACAGGGTCAACATCAACATTTAGAACAACGAGGCGCTACCAAATAAAGTAGGTTGCCCTGTTGAAAAAAACGTGTAAGAAAGAACTTTGCAGAAACCATATCTTCCTTGTATCTTCCCGAGAACTCCCATAATGCACACCGGGCGCAAAAGTTTAGAAGCAGTTGTTCAAAGAAGCTGCAGAATCATTTGCTGCTCAAGAATACGGAACGAAAAGAATCGCGGTGGGGATAATGGCAAAAAAGTAAACTGGTGGTGGAATAAGGAAGTGAAACCTGCTATTCGAGCAAAGAAACTAATCTGCTTAGCTTCGCTGCTTTAAAACGAATCCTGATCTTCTTTGCCTGCACTGTAAACAAAAGAGAGCCAGTGACGGTGTAAAAGTCGAAAATGCAATCATGGGAAAATTTCCGGGCATCTAGATTCCAATTGCTGGCAAACAACAAAGTTCTGAGACCATCATTCCTCTTCACGGAAAAAATTATAATGTTCTGATGTCGTTTGATCCACCAAAGACCAAATAGGTATCTCATTCTTTATTGACGAGGACATCTTTATTAGATGGAGAGAATATTTCAAAGATCTGTGTACATAACACAGTTGCTCTCACACCATCGGGCATACTTGAGATTTGTCAACAATGTTGTCAGCGTAGCTAGCTGCAGGATCAACAGTTTGCTTTTTGCGGACGATTAGGCAGTGCCAGCATCCTCTCAACCGATTCTTCAACAAGCACTTCATACGTTTTCAGCTACAGACAATCAATCGCATATAAACGTTCTCACAAGAAAACTAAAGCACTATGTCGCTACAAGAAACCCAAGGCATTGAGCTCTTCAAGTAAGCGACAATATAATGCAGCACGTGGAGAAGTGGTTTCGGGTGGATTTCTTCAAGGGTGACGAAAGTCGGAACAAGACGCTTGATAGATGGATTGGTGAAGCAAACGCACTTCTGCGTGAGCTTTATCACTATGTGGTGACAAAATGATAAATGTGCAACTTTGAAATTTCTAAACACTGGATATCGAACCACTTCTGCTCCGAGCAGAGCGATTCGAGCTCTGTTGGTTCGACCATGTGCTCCAAATTACCCAGAAAATGTTTCTGATGCACGTCCTGTGTGTTGCACAAACTGGAAATCTGCCCAAAAGTCGAACGAGAACCAGGAGAGTTATTAGATTTCCGGTTTCCTTGGTCCTGTCTTGGTGTGAAGCCAGCTTAACCATCAGAGCTGAGTTGTAAGTCGGGCCGGGCTGATTTTCGGGCCAATTTCGGGCCTGCATGCACCAGTTTCTTATATCATTCAAAGTAACGATTTTTTTCTTTCTTGAAGTGCATTTGTTCTGCTCACTGCAGTGACTTCTGTGAGTGAAGTGATTGTGATTTTTCTTCAGCTAATTCTTTTTGCAAACACAGCTCTATTGTTCTCTGCTCGGATTAGTGTCACACACTTTTCCATAAAGCGACAGTCGTGAAGAAATTAGCATGCAGTGGCATTGCGTCGAAAAGATCAATCACTTACGCGATGTTTCGCTTGTGTTAAGAAACGATGGCCCACCATCCGGCTTTTCATGCCTATAGCGGTATCCTAAATAGTTCCTTTCATACCTATAGCGCCATTGTGGGTAGTTTCGTGATAGTTTGCTTTTTTATGTTGAGAAACATTCCGCAGTATTAGCAATGACTAACAAGCTGAGTTTGCGCTTGTTTAAGTGAATGTTTTGGTCAAGGTGATTGCTATTTTGGGTGTGATAATATCGTGCACCTGCAGCTACACTCGCACACTACGTTTTTTGATACCCAGAAGTTGCGCATATCTTGACTCACTCCGTAAATTTGGCTTTCGGGCTAAATCGGGCTTCAAAAATAAATATCGGGATCGGGCGGGGTTCGGGCTTAAAATGAAGCCCATTCACAACTCTGTATCAGCGACTTTTGAATACTGAGAGATATTTCAAGTAATCCAACGGCTATTATCCCCGCTAACCTCCCCAGAGTAAAAGGATTTTGAAAATGAATCAATTAATGTCTTGATACGTTTTCCGTTCCAGGTAAGCATCAAATGAAGCTCGAAAATTCCAGAAGCTAAAATTTATTCGTAGGCAAATACTGTATTTTTAAAGGAATTGCATCAATGCAACGAAAATATATTGTCCAGTTACAATAAAAAGTGATAAGTGTTAACCCGATAAAACCTGGGGAAACAATGACCCTGCTCAGAAATCCGTCAAACGCTATAAGAGTCAAGAAGGAAAGGGCGCACTACAACCCAAAATTTGATTACGTTTTCCTGGAACACGGGACTTGTGATATCCGCTATTTCCAGACCAAAATGGTTTTGACATCCCGGCGTTCATTTTCAATCACTTGCACAACAAAATCATATCTACGCAGCTAAACATACATATCAAATTTTTTTAAGGTGTTTTAGGGACCCGATTCGGGTCCCCAGAATTGAAAAATGGGTCCTTAGAATCAGAGAAAATAGTCAAGGGAAATATCTGAACGGATATTGCAATCAATATTTTTCGGATCCCTACAGGTTCATACCGGGTACCTAACGTTTTCCTTTAAAAAAAACTGCATATCATACAAATATTATGCACTGTATCCCCAAACAGGGGATTTTTAGAGGGGAATTTTGTTTGTCCATAGAAAACCTCATGCGCGCTTAGATCCGTTTTTTCTTCAATATCAAGTCATGGTGCAGGAACACTCTTCACATATCAGGTATTGGTGGTCATATTTGGCCAAACACGCTTTGCACTTAAAATCACATTGAAAGGGGTGCCCAAAATGTGTTACACATCAGGGAACGCTGGGTAGTATAGTACTCAAATTTTCTGTACATAGGCTTTCCGGGACATTTTTGTACAATAACTCTGGCACCATTCCATTTGTTTATGAAAACAGGAAAGTCACGTAAACACAGGTTTCTAACATTTTTCTAAGCATATGAATTCAACCAAACACTAACCCCTGGATAGTGGACACCCCGGGATTCCTGAGCAGGGTGAAATGCCACACATCAATCGAAGCAAAGACGCCAAGTGTCAGCAGGAGATGCATGTCGCAAACAAAACTGCCTTGCGAGTTGATCAAATGTGACAACTGCATGTACAATAGCAAACAACACATCCAGTTCGTTAACACGGTCAGTTTTTCGTTGTCTCGTTACCATACTAGCATAACGAGTGGTCCGGTTCTGATTGTGCTTTGCTGAGTCAGCGCACTGATCGAGATAATGCGTTGGCCACCTCCTCGACAGGAAGACGTCTCGTTATGAAGTGCGCTTGGTTTCGTTCGCCCGATGCTTGGCTAGCACCTAGCACTGCTAGCAGTGTTGCCAGTTTCGCGGATCGTGAGCGGCAGCGACGCAAAAAAGTTTTGCAACGGCAAAAGGTATTTAGCGGAAAAACTGGCGGCATGTTGCGGTGCATCTAGCGGAATTATGTCATGTTCTTCGTCCACTGTTTTCGCTACTGGTTTTGATTTCACTTTACTGCTTTTTCACGTCAGTAAGAACCACCTGGTGAACCCCCAAGCGATTGATGCATAACAAACACCATTGGCAGTATCAAAGCTTTATGTCGCCACAAGCATATCCTGTAATTCAGTTAGGTCTTTCCGTACAGTGCCCAGCATTTTGAGTTTGGCTGCTTATTTTACTTCACGGCGATGATTGGTGATTAGCAGAAATGTTCAGCAAAAGAAACGAATATTTGCAAGCGTACAGAAATCAATGGGAAAGTATTGAGGAGCTGAAAAATTGCCAATGTTTCGCACAACACCACCGTGTATCCCCTTTAATTGCCAATCGCTACCGATTACAGCTATTTGTACAAAAATCCTGTTTAGTCTAAGGAATCAGAGGCGCATGAAAACCCTTTTATGTCAAAATATATTTCATCTTGTCCACGATTTGCAGTGGACGAAGCAACATATAACATAATCTTAAAATCAACATGCGGCACGTTTTTCAGTTTGGGACGATATCTGGTGGAAAAATCAAGTCAAAATATGTTTGGGAAGAATTTAGTGGAATCTGGCAGATAGCGGAGAAGCGCGAACGAGAGTTGGGAACACTTACTGCTAACAGTCAGTGGTAATTACCAGATGAGATATCAGTGTACCGTTATGCTAACTCTTGGTACGTTGAGGACTGTGTCAGGAGAGTAATACAGCCATGACAGTGGCGTAACCAGCCAAAAATTTTTTTGGGGGCCAAAACATTGGGGGTTGGGGAAAATGTTTGATTTTAGGCGAACAACACTATTTTGTTAGGGATACCTGCTCTCAAAGCACAAAATGACTGTATATGCTAAACCAGGGGTGTACAACCTTTTTGCTATTGCCAGCCGCATTGCTTTTATTTATATGAAGTACGGCCACCAGTGAGTTCGAGTTATATTTATGAGATACTGCCTAGTGCCAACCAATGTTGCCAACTGTTCTTATAACGAATATACCAAATCTAGTCTAAAAATATACCAAATATATACCAAATTCATATCTGTAACAAAATTTTCACTATTTATTGTTATTTTTTCAATGCCTTTTGATTGTTTCACGTGGATGATTCACAGTTGCTGTTGAGCAGTGCCATCATATAGATGGTGTAAGCTCAATTTCTACTTTCTTAACTTTAGCAGTGACAGATTTAGTACCAATGGAAAATTCAACCTTACAACCAGTGGCGTAGCTAAGGGGGGACGGTCCGCCCCTGGCGGCACTTTTATGGGGGCGGCACTATGGGCTATTATGTAGGCTATAAACCTGTACAGGATCTATTGAAATAAAAGTGGTTTTGATGTCGGGACACTACTCGCAGTTGAAGGACATTTTTGATTGTTTTCAGTAATTTAAACTGTGGCATGTGTATTTAAGCAATTGTTATCTTAGCCACAGAATAAACAGTCGTCTATGAGGGTTGTTTTATCAATAGGCTTTTTTACATGACGCTGCAACACGGTTTTCAACACGCATATCAACTCACTTGATGTCAAATATTACCGATTCACTACAGTAACACGGTTGGTTGATCGAGTGTTGGCTGGTTGTTGACGTTTAATCGTAGTCCTTATATGACGTCATAGAACTTAGGAGTACTGGATGACTGTCGGCAAACGTGTGGCTGTGGTGAGCTCTAAGCTTTTGTAAGTGCTCTTCAGTTTTTTACCCGCGAGTAAAAGCGCTTTGTTGGGTCTAAAAAACATATCTGTGTAAAAACCTAATAAATGTGTAGTTCGATTTGTGCTCGTCAAAATTGATTTCCGTGTGTGGACAAATATAATCTAGCTCAGCGCTCTTTAAAAGGGTTATGCGGAATCGTAGTGTTCCGCAAAACATGTAGTGGGATTACGTGAATTTTAAGGGTTCCTCGTTTTTTTAGGGGAAGTGATTTCTTGCTTCAGTATATTGATGCGTCATTATAAAAATTTTCAGATCACCGTGCTGCATTCAGATTCCAAGTAGGCCAATTACAGGAGGTTGAGTGCAGTTAGTAGCCGAAAAAGAAATATTGACAGTTGTTGCGTTGCTTGTTGTTCATTGTTGTGCAATTAAGAAGAACGTTATTGTTGCATCACAGTTATACCATGTTGCCGATGTACAGTTCACAGTACAGTAGAGAAAGAAGGCCCATTGAATTTTTGCAGTTTATTCAAAAGTATAAACTCGGGAACTCTGTTCCAAATATAGTAATAATGCTGCGGATTTTCCTCACAATTGCCGTTAGTGCTGCTACCTGTCAGAAGAGTTTTTCGAAACTAACACTGATCAAGAATTACTTAAGATCTAGTATGGGCACTTTGCAGTTGAGAAATCTTGCCTTACTGTCTATGAGCAACAATTGACAGATGAAATAAATTCTGACATTGCCATTGAAGAATTTGCCAACAAAAAGGCAAGAAAAGTTACTGTGTAGAAAATTGTAGTTTTCATTTCAGAAATAAGGATGGTCCTAATGTTTTACACTTGTTTCACTATTTTTCCCTATATGTTTTTTTTGCTTTTTCTTTAACTATTACTTACAATGTTTGAGTTTTTTGGTGTGTCTTTAAAGCATACCATATTTGAGCATGTGTGTGCTGTAATGTTATAATGGTGCACAAACTAGTTAATATATATAGCCTACAAAGCTTCAAGAGCCAGTCACAGTGCAATACCTACTTTTATGGGCTTCGGGGGCGCCAAACTCAAGGGCCGCCCCGAAAAGCCCACACTCTAGCTACGCCACTGCTTACAACACCTCCTACTACATTCTCATTTCCTTTGTAGTCCAGGACATTATGCTCTATAATAGCTGGCAATTTTCTTTTTGCACTATTAGCAGAAGGGGTACACAGCACCAGCAGAATACTGCTTTACAAGCCATGCAATCTCTGTCAATCACACTTTGCCAAATCTTCTGGCACCCTCGTACGCAGCTTTCCCACATTTGGAGGCATTGGCTGACTAAAAGCCCATACTTAGAGGGAAGTTCAGTTTGTTTTTTCAGAACTTCTCAGCTGTCCTCCAATCTCGCTTTCCGTTCACCCAAAGTGCATGCTCACTCCCATGTTAAGCAAAATCACTAAACTTTTTTATATAGCTTCAATACCACTATCAGTATATCTGCTTCCGCTTTGTAAGAAACCAAATAAATTTGTTAAAAATCTCAACTAAAACCTCCCACAAAAATGTACCAAATTATTCATATACACCAAATCAAAAATTTATATACCAAGCTCTTTGAAAACACACCAAATTTGTTATATATATTATATATATATACTTGTTATATATATTATATAATTTTGTTATATATATTATATATATACCAGTTGGCAACACTGGTGCCAACCAACACAGATCACATTCAAACATACATTGCGTATTCATTCTATCACTCTTTGTGATATCACCACCAAGATTGTTACGCATCGTGTCGACTGATTTTCTTGCCTTGCGTTTGTTTTGCTTCAATATACGCCAGCACGGCTGTCAAATCTTATATTTTAAGTTACATGTGGACGGCCGAAAATTTCATTATCAAAGGCCGCAGGCTGTGCACCGTTGTGCTAAACATTTTGGGGGAGCATGGACACCTGGCTCCCCTGGCTACGTCTATGCAACATGGTTATCATATAAACGACACGGCACGTCGGTGTGTGTGTGGATGAGTAGTTTTATAGTAAGCAGTTTAGTTGTTTTATTGGCAATCTTTGGGTTTCTTATTTTGAAGGTAAGAATCTGACCAAACGTTCAAAAATCACTCCCTGGGAAAAGCTGTTCGCTTCTATATTTTACACGACAAAGAAAATTTAGTACAACCATTTTCTGCCATCTGTGGTGATAGAAGTAGAAGATACATATATCATGCAGTAATTGAAATATATCTTTTGAAATATATCTGCTAGTTTTAGATAACCCTAATATCTACAAACAAACACTCCATAGACGATGCTTTTTTATAATAAATGCTGAATGTTGTGCTGTGATAGGAGGCTGTGTTCAAATATAAATATATATTTTGTATACTGATCAACTGCGAGTGGTTTCGCAGAGCTATGGCTAGTTTTTGAGGTAAAAATTAACTCCTTCTGTGTTGCACAAATCCTCATAAATCAGGCCTGCAAATACAAGTATTTTGCCTTTTGCATGGCATCAGGAGAAACACAAGGAAAGTTCTGGCATCAGTGGGGACAGCAATGAAAGATTTAATGTTTTCACCAACAAAATTAAATAGTTCTTTTAAAAAAAGTCATAGGAGATACTAAGAAGACAAATGGTAAATGCATTTCATTCGTCATGTGACATTGGGTTATATTTTAAATATCAGTATAAATTAAAGATGATTTGACTAAAGTGTCACCAAAAATTCCACCTTACACTTGCAGATACATAAAAATTAATTGATACTGTCAAATGCTTTTCAGCATCGCCAAGGGAAGCCTGTGTTAGATTTTGTATGCCAGTAACTGTTCACCTGTGCAGGGACGGATTCAGGGAGGGAAAAATGCAAGGCCATTGACTCTCGTCAGAATAGATTTGTAATGGATAACAGGGACGTAAAGAGGGGGGCAAGGGTGTCACAATTCCTCTGGCGCCGAAACATTGTGGAGGCTCCGAATCACTGCGGAAGGCGCCGAAAAGTCACAAAAATGTCACTAGTACTTTCTTCAATACAGGACATTTGCTTCCGAAAAACCTCATGTTCTGACATGGGGGCGCCAAACTTGTTTCTTGTCCCGGGCGCCATCTAACCTCGTTATGCCCCTCATGGATATGCAGATCAGAAAAAGTTTTGCCAGAGCAAAAGCTCTCTAACAGAAAGAAGCCAGAAACAGGCCAGGTTTTGTCTGGCTTTTTTTAATTTCAAAAAGGGCAAGCACGTTAAATAAAGGCCAGAATTTCAAAATCTGGTTTTAAATAAGACAAGCCGGCAACCCTGCTGTTTAATATCAATGGTCCAGTGACTTCTTGTGCCGCTCGGAGGTAGCCGCAGCCGAACTGCGTCCCTTTGATTCGTCATGAAGGTAACGTATGGAAAGGCACTTTTCTTTCGACGGTTATTATCGTTGCGTTACATCATAATAAACATATGAAGCATATGACGTTAGTCAAGCCATTCACACCACATGTTATTGCATGGTCCGTCAGAAAAGGTTTTTGATCTCTCGATTTGCAGAACAAAAGAGCAGAAAAACGAGATTGCAGTGTGTAGTTGGTGTCATGAGCGCAATTGTGTTGTAAAATACGAGGGGGACACCTTGGTGTGAAACCAATATGTTACGAAACCTAAAGAGAAAAATGTTGGGGTACGTGGCATATAATATCCCCCCTGTCTGAGAAACTGGCTGGACGAGCCCCCTGTGTGCCCCACCTAAATTTGCCCATGTTTGGCGTGATGCCAAAATCTGAAATGCCATCTGGAGCTGAAAAGCGCAAAGTACTAAGGATAAAAGACGCAAGGATCTGGCAATGTTACCTAAAACGCAGCGACCAAATTGTTTTTCAACTAATCTCTCAAGCAGCAACGTTAACCGGAACACCTGAAAATGTAGGTGATAATCCCGACATAAACTTCGCAGCACCTTTCGCATTCAGCCTGGCTGGCCATTCTGACATGTTATTTTTCTGGTGTTTTTGTATGTAATCTCTTGTTTCTGTTTATTGTTCGGGTGGATGTTGTTTCTACGGAATCACTCTCATTAGCCAATTAAATACTATAAAGGAACTCTCATTAGCCTATTAAAGGCCTGCACATGTGACAATGACGCATGCTGCGAACGTCTGTTACTAATGGATTTCTGTACGCAGCATGATCCATATTTCACAAAAAGTGGCCAACTTCATGAGAGGCATGAACAGCAATAGCCACAATTGTGAAATCTGCACTTCACTGCACATGGTTTCCAAATCCATACAATTGTTTGTTTACTAGCCTGCATGTGAAAAAGGATATAATAATGCCAGAAATCCTTATTTTCTGTTGGAAAGACAATAATATGCCTTAAAGTGGATCTTTAAGAATATGAAACAAATGTGGAAATATTTTAAATATGCTTTGAGAGCCTGTCAAATATATGCATTGAGAACATCAACTATCTTACAGTTTTTTAAGGCGTTGTAGGGACCCGATTCGGGTCCCTAAAATCAGAGAAAATCGGGTCCTTAGAATCAGAAAAATCGGGTCACTAGAATCAGAGTAATCGGGTCCCTACAGATTCAAACCGGGTTCCTAACATTCTCCTTTAAAAAAAACCTGCTTAATATAAAAGAAATTGAGATAGACGCACTTGCGCATGCCCAGCTGCCCAGCATGATAACGTTCCCAATACGTTCTGGCAAAATATCAGAAAAACCAAAGAGAAACTCGTGCTCCGATCCTCGGTGAATGTTGCAACCGGAAATGATAATGGTATGGTATGGTTTATTGTTTCATGACTCAGCCAACAAGCAGAAGCATCATAAAAGCCATCGCATGCAGTAAACCAACCATTAGCGAACATTAGAGCAAGTGGAAACACAATGGCATAATAGTTGATCAGTGTAAACAAAGAGGGGCGCTGTGTCATATAGGATTGGCGAAAGACCGCGGCGGTCATCTAGTCAACCAACCCCGTTTATCATTTTTTGACAAGTGTTGAGAAACAACAGTTGGACATCAAATAAGCATAATGAAAAGAACAAAAACAAAAAAACGAATGAACGCAGAACATGGTGAAGAAAATGTACAGGTGAAACTGCATGCCTATGTACGCAGATGAGTGGATCGAATTTAAGTGAAGGATTTTGGTGTGGTTAGAATATTTTTAGCAATACAAAAAAATAAAAAATAGTACTAATAAAAAAGTTACAAAAACTAATCAAGGAGGTACAAAAGAAAAAAAAGCAAAACAGAAGAAACAAATGGTGTACTTATATGCCGAGAAGCATAGAATGTGCACACAGAAAATATGAAAAATGTCCACAAAAAATAAGCAGAGTTACAGAATACTAGAATACACAGTATTGTGTTCTGGACAAGGGAAATGTTGCTAAAGTTCATAATTGGGATTTTGTTTCATGTAGGAGGTGTTGCTTAAGTTTCCATATGAAGGTAAATGTGGTTGAAAATTTAATATCGTCTGGTATTGAAAACCATACTCTTGGGAGGAAGAGTTAACTCAGGTAAAAACAGGTTTTTAGAGGTTGCTAGTCTTGTGGAATGATAATGGATTGAGCTGAGTGGAACAAAATATTCATCAAAATGATTTGGAAGCAGTTTGTTATGATAAGAGTGCATGAATTTG
>Ga0210059_1009316_pt1 | contig 15358 bp, 6 predicted proteins | sample Ectturendosymbi2_FD_188042 | JGI IMG/M metagenome (GOLD analysis project Ga0210059, IMG submission 188042) | Ecteinascidia turbinata endosymbiont from Florida, USA - Sample 2 (SPAdes) (version 2) | ecosystem: Host-associated > Tunicates > Ascidians > Unclassified | place: Key West, Florida... | reverse complement strand
GACTACAACAGAAGAAGGAAGAGCGATGGGAGGAAGCTGTCAACTCCATCGACTTCTCTCACTCCAGCCGCAAGGCGTGAAGAACAATCAACAAACTTACTGGCAGGTCTGGACGCTCCTCTCGCCTGGGCCCGTCTCGGCAAATTCCATCGCCTCGCAACTCGTGGAAAACGGGGCATACAAGACCGGCGGCCACGAGTCCATCAGGCTTGCCAACAAACTGCTGTCCGACCTGTGGAAGTTTCCAACACCTGAGGGCCACAGTATCTCCGAACCCTTCAGGCCGGAAGAGTTTGCTGCTGCCCTCAGACGCCTGAAGCCAGGAAAGTCTCCGGGACTGGATTCCATCTTCCCAGAGTTTATACCCCACGCCGGGTCGGTTCTCAAATCTTGGTTCTGCGACTTCCTCAATTCCTGCATGCGCCTACTCAAAAATCCAAAGATCTTGAGAAGAGCACTAGTAGTTGCGATCCCTAAGCCAGAGAAGCCATTGGGGGACCCAAAGAGCTATCGTCCTGTATATCTGCTGTGTATCCCCTTTAAAATCCTCGAGAGACTCATCTACGCTCGTGTCGAAATAATCACCGACCCACTGCTCGCGCGGGAGCAGGCGGGCTTCCGACACGGGAGGTCGGCCGTAGATCACGTCACCCTGGTGACACTGGACATCGAAAATATCTTTTCAGCTGAAAAGAAGGCCGGAGCTGTGTTTGTCGACCTCACAGCAGCTTTTGCCAATAGTTCTTCTACATCGTTTCAGCATTTTAGATGCCATTTTCAATACTTGACAACTTCCTGATATTTTTTCAGATTTGCAAAGCTGTCATTCGTTAATTACGAAAAAGTTTAATTATACGGCGTTAGCACTTTACAATACGCGTAAATGGCCTCCGCAAATGTTATCTTCACTATAAAAGCGATTGGTGCGAGATGACATAAAAAGCAAAACGTCATAATGATATTGTGTTCTCATTCTTCCAGGGATGCCAGACCAAGTTTGAAGTTAATGATGGAAAGATGATAGTGCAGAAGGATTGTCACGAACGCAAAGCTTGCTTTGAGCAGCAAGACAAAACCAACGAACTACAATGTTACAGCGGTCACGCGTTTAGGACAAATGTAAGCGATTTATTCTTTTTTGTTGCAAGAAGGATAACAAAGTAACCAGTAGCCAAAAACTAGTTTGATGCAAAGAAAAATTTGTAACATATTCCAAAATGTTTTTCATAGGATATGTTTTTGCATAAAATAATTTTTCTGAACTTGAATTTAAATTTCGTACTTATTCAAAAACAACGCTTTCCACTGTCTCGATTTTCAGTGGAATTTAATGATAAGCAGAAAATCTTGTACTGAAACCTTAACTGCAGTGAAAAGTAATTCAAATTCAAAATCGTATATTTGAAACAAATCTCGATTGAATTCATCTGTTATCCTTACCACCAGTTAAAATGTTTAACAAATTTTCTTTTTCGTAATGGAGCCTAAATATATTTGAGCTGAAGTCTGGCAATACGGCGAAAAATAAAAGTAAATATTCATTGCTGGAAGGGGTTCTAAAATCGATCTGCAGAGCAAAAACATAAAACTGTTTATTGATAGTTTTGAAACTTCTTTGATACACGAAAAGTGGAAGTGCTAAATAGCCTTATAGTGAAAATCACGGCCAAAGAAAACGATACAAACGACATATTGCAAAAGTTTCGATAACTCCTGTTATCATCATCAGTGCATTGCAAATTAAACTGCAGTGATCGTGCTGCAGGTTCTTATCGGTCATTCAAGAGAAAAGCGCCGTAAAAAATGAAAAACGCAAAGGGCTGTTTCGGCAGTGACGTAGTGGCGCGAAACATACGTAGTCACATGACTCAGCTGGACACGCGCCGATGGTGATGGCTCGTGACGTCATGAGTGAGGCATGAGGCTCTGTTACAAGTTACAACTGCATAGAGGCATCGACGGGATGTTTGCATTCAGCTCCGGTTTGTGTTCTTGAATCAATAAAGATTCAAGAATCTGCAGCCTTGGCCAATTGTTGTCACTGCCAATGATCTTAGGGTTGTGAAAGCCAACCCGATGATCTGGGTTGGCTTGCAAGTGTCTGCATACTGAAGAGCTTAGTGACGTTCGATGCTCTTTTATACGATTTATTAAATTGCGTTGTGTTTGCCCGATGTACGAGGCACCGCATGGGCAAGTAAGCTTGTACACAACGTTAAACCGGTTTAGTAAAGCTTGCCGGTTCTTAATCGAGAACCAGCTTTGAATCTTTCGAGTACTTTGAAAACAACGTAGCTTCACGTTCACTACAGCCTTGTGTCTTATAAAGCTGCTGAGTTCCTGTCGTATGTTATTAGATACAGAACCCAAAGACGGTAGTTGTAATGAAATATATTTGGGTGTAGGAGAGGGTTCAGCCGGTGCATCACATTGTTGCGTGACACCGTATTTTCTGTTTAAAAATTGCTGAATGCAACGGTCCAAAAATTGTTGGGGTACCTGGTGCGAGACAACATTCGCTTAATATTCACAAATTCCGTGTGCACCAGTTGCTAGGAACTGGCAATGTCATAAGTACGGCGGAGTAGAGAGTTGACATTTGCAATGCACTGATGATGATAACAGGAGTTATCGAAACGTTTGCAATATGACGTTTGTATGGTTTTCTTTGGCAGTGATTTTCATTATGAAACTTCTTTGGTCATGAGTTTCTCAAATTTGTGGTGCGTTCTTTTCCAGGCTCGTATCTGCTTGTTCTGCTGCCGCAACGACTTGTGCAACACGGAAACCACCATTCCTCGTCCTCCCTGAAACGTGCATAGATTGCAAAGGTGGTTCGTACATTAGTACTGAATCCTACCATTCCTGTAAAGAAATAAAAGATAGAAAACTTTGCCCGCTGCGTGTTTCTAGATTAGCATCAAGACACACATGTATGACACAGCTGAATCAGATCGCAAAATGTTTTACTAGGAAACCCGTTTCGCGCCAGTGACTCATCCTCAGTCTAGCTATAAAATTGCAAGCGAAAGCTCGCAGGTGAAACGATGAAATACATCAAAGCAAGTCCCCCATATTGTATAGTATTGTTCTGGTACGCACTGTCAGATGGGCAATTTTCAGATGTATTCATGGGCGAAACTAGAGGGTGGGTGGTGCCAATGCGAAGCGGAAGGCACATCATGTTGCATACGTAACTTTCCTTTGTTCCGCTTTGTTTTGTGCGGTGTCCTTTCATTAGCGTAGCATATGCAGCTGCAATCAAGACTGTTATCACGACATTTTGTGACTGATGATTTTAAAACTCCTCAACATGATTTTTCGAAACATACTTCTTTCTGGTAAAACCGATGTCGATAGCAGCGCAAGTATGTTTTCGCGAAGGCTGCGATTGGTTAACATCTTTAAGTGAAACCTGACGTGGAAATGCTTGTCAGCGCAACCTTTCCAGTGCTTTACATACTTTCGCAGAAAAACAGTAAACCACAACACTTGTCGACAACATATCTGCATTGTCGGGGCGAATATAGTTAAAAGCTGTGCAACAAAGGCAGTGAAAGGGGCAAGCACTCGTAATACGTATGTTATACTGCATGTTTGCTGCGGCAGTTTTAACTGACCTTAGGGTTTGCAAGCAACTGTTGGAAAATCTTGTCGATTCATTTCGCAAACTCTATACCAATATGCCAACTTTCACCACCAGCAGCCCAGACCGAGCACATGTAGCGTTTTTCACAGATCCCAGTAACATCATTGGGTCCCCCTGATGACGTCACACTGCCCTAAAAACGTCCAAATCCAAAGGTTCCTGAATTTTTTGAGCGAACGTACACGAAATGCCGCATCTTTTGATGTCTTTGTTGACCCTGTCGCGCATCGCGGTCCCCAAAGTCCGGCCCTTGGGTCAATTCCGACTCGCAAAGAGTTTCAATCCGGCCAACGAGCTTTCCTAGAAATGTTTAGTGTTTTAACAATTTCGTGTAAATACATGAAATGTAAGTTGCAATTACACAAAAATCAAAAAGCGTTTGCTGTAATTGAGAATATTAATCCTCAGAAACCAAAACAAACTAAGCTTTGCGCTTTGACCAAAAGCTCGTTTTGGGATTTGCTTGCAATGGGCAATGAAATGTGATTTACTAACTACCTAGGCCATTTTTCGTAATGTTATGCTTTACGAGCAATACAGACAAGTGAGCGAAGACACAGACAATTGTTATATCATATTTGCTTTTTTCGTTAGAAGTAACTGAGGCTAGTCCGGCCCTCGGACACTGATAAGAGCGCGAATTTGGCCCAGCATCCAAAGTGTTTGGTGACCGCTGCTCTAGCGCCATCAGCCGGTGAGTTATGAACAAAATTACCTTAAAGCTGTTTTAGTGGCTTTCTCAGCCGTTGAAAGGGTGAAGCAGAAACATATCTGAAGAATTTTCGTTCGATTTATTGTCATTTGAGATGTAAATGTTTGGTGGGGCTTTATTAAACGCTTGACAAAATTACCGACCAATATGTTGAGGTATTCATCAGTTTTCATTAACTGGCAAGTGCGATTATGGCCATGACAAAGTTTTTTCCACCTTCGTTGTACAGGAAAATAACGCATTATGATGTCACACTGACATTATACGTCACTATGTATGCAAAACATAAGGGTGACATCACGCAATAGAAAAGACCACACCGGATCGAGTTTATTTTCACTCTTTTTCTGCTTTTAGCCTTAAATACCACTACTGTGCTTTAACAAAGGCTGTTTGTAGGGGTTTTGGCCAATGAGGATTTCTTTTACTCTGTCCAAATATGGCGTATTTTGTAATGCTTTATTAGCAAAACGTTATCTGGATATACGTCATGTCAATGCAGCGCACAAATTGGCCTTGTTCTAACGCAGTGGTTTTCAACCTGGGGTCGCGACCCCCAGTGGAGCCATGAACCATATTTGGAGGGATCGGGAGTAGATATTTCATGTACGCAGCTTTATCACATTTCCTTTATTCGAGTTTCAGATGTGGGTCCTTGATTATAGTGGGTTACTATAATGGGTCGCAGCACAGAAAAGGTTAAAAACCTGTTACTGTTCTAACGTAGCAGCAACGCAATCCTTTGGAGGTGAATACGCGCAAAGCCAGGTTCGACATTCCGAGTTCTAGGAATTTTTAAGAGATATTTTCGTAGCTTGAAGATGATGAAATCATATCAATGCGAAGCGGATAAAGGATGAGATACTTTAATTTCCATACTGCTTAAATATGCTTGAACTCAGTTTTTCTGATGTGCTGAGAATGCACGCTCCGCTCACTTCTGCAGTTTTCTTCTGTTTTTATAGTGGATGAGGAACACATGCAAAAACGGAGGTACACACCTTCTATCGAAAACGTAGTGATCAGGAGAAAAAATATCAGAGGCCGCAAGTTAGGTCATAAAATGTATCGATCACCCCAGTTCTCGACAACGGTAAATAAATCACAGTAAAGATGACACAAGAGAAATATGTGGTTATGCTGAATGTCCCATAGGTGCAGAATGTTTCGCAATCATCTATTTATTGGCAAGAGCGTTCGCATCACTTCCTTCAGTTGCGAAAGACATACAATGGCTTCAACACCTTCAAACCCGACTGTGATGACTTTGAATGCCTGCAAACTACCGCAGCTAAATTCAAGGTGAATGAAAAACACCTCTCACGCAAAACCTTTACGCGAACTTAATCTTTAACCGGTATCTGGGTGTCGGAATGTTCACACTCACATTAACGTTCGTAAAACAATCTAACTATCTATGAACAACATTTTTTTCTCAACTTACAAAGTTAGATTTGCGTCGTATGATAACTAGGGATGCATATAATGGAATATCGAATCCTATGGATTTAAATCCTTCAGTATTCAAGTCCAAAATTCAGATTTTTTTCGAACATGTCGGTTCGAAATAAATTTCGATTAAATAAACGTGAAAAATTCCAAAGTCGGCAAAACAAATTGTTTCGGTAAGTTTTGCAGTGGCACTGGCGTTCCTGCGTAAGAGAAAGAAGCCCTGAACAAGCTCACGGCACAGCGTAGTGATGTAACAGCACTACGAGGTGCCTTTAACACCAAACCCTTTAAGGCCCACAGAAGCCAAAATCATGCCAGGCGGATAGCCCTGGAAAGATGCGGAAAGTCTTGCAGTTTCGATTAAACAAGTTTGGGAAATTTTTGATTTGCGTTTTTTCGTGGGTGACGTCACAGGGCCCTAGGCTCCAACCCCAAGAGGTAATTGTTGTTTCTTTCTTTAAAACAACTAGGCGAAAATCCGCAACTTTAGAGCTGTTGATTGGCTTTCGAGAGTTTGTGGTTCGAAAGTTATCGCCTGAAAACAATAAATTAATTAATTAATCCACTAGGGAATTAATCAATTAATTATTTATCGATTTTGGCCATAAATTTCAAACCACAAACGCTACAAAGCCAATAAGATGTCGCTGTAGATATGTGTTTTTCTGTTTTGTTTCACCGGTGTTATTTATGTTTAAACATAAAATATTCATAAATGAAAAGTTGATATGCTGATATTCAGATGTAACAAGTTATTCTGGAATAGGATTCGATATTCTGGATTCGAAATAAAGATTCCGGGATATTCCGGAACTTCTAAATGTTCCATAATGCATAACCCTAATTATAGCTTCATGCTGCCTCTTCATAAAAAATCTAATGGACAACTTTGATTTTATGAGAGAGCGAAACTGGGGAACAATCTGCCTATAGATAATTGTTGTATATATATGCATTAGAACATCGCTAATAACTCAAAAAATCATTTCCCCCCCTAAATAGCTTATAAACTCCACGGCAATGTGCCATTGGCGACCGGTCTACCTTGCTTGCGCGACTGCGCCGCAGTCCATTAGATATCAACCGTGAATGTTACTGATATTGTCACTGTAGTCATAATGAGACCGAATCGTACTTAATTATCAGATGGCGTTCCGTTTATTGAATTAAGGTCAGTAAATCTCCTTTCCAAAATCAGTGATTTATAATCCACAGTTGATGTCCATTCAGAACAAACGTTTCTCAGCAAGCCTTGCGCCAGTCGCATTTGCTGAACAGTTATTTATACGAACATATAGCGACCGATTTCACAAACATAACCTTTGATCCAACTTTGTGTGTTTGTTTTGTCATATCCTGCAAACGATTTTGGAATATTTTTACTACCTTCTTTCAACTATGTTGCAGCAATCTACGATATTTTTGTTACTGTGCTGCAGCGTTGTCTGCGCAATATTTCAAAATATTTCCGTCTTCGAGACGCGACAAGGGGTGTTTATTCACGGTTCAGCTTGCTGCCAATCGTTGTTAAATAAATAAATAAAAAATAAATAGCGTCTTCATCTTGCCATGCCTCTCCTGCAAGACTTTGTCAAACTCTCTGTGAAAGTTGAACAATCTTTGCAGTGGAAGGCAAATCACCACTCACCAGAATTGACTGTTATTTCAGAATTGACTATTTGATCATTGCTTGATACTCCCACCGCCTACGAGAAATAGATATTGGCATTTTTGTATTCATATAGGATTGTAATTTTCATAAGCTACACCAGCAAGTACTCCAGGATATGGCTAATCAGTAAATCAAATCGTACCTCAGTTCCGTCCCCAGGAGGGGGCTTTTGTGGGCTTATTCCTCCAAACAAAGCTCCAAGCCACTTAATTGAAATATGAAAGACGGTAACGTCGTGAAATTTTTACCAAATATTTAGGATGTCAAGCCAACCTGCACAAAAGTAAAACCCCATATTGAAAACTTTCTATCGACTGTTCTGTCGTACCTATGTGCGTACGTGTGTGAATCGATTTTATCAAAAAACAACGCTATGCCTGATCCAAATGTTCTGCAGTTGATTTCTTCTAGCCATTAAGCTCACTATGAATCAGGATTTCTGTATCTGTTGATGAGTTTCGGATAACGCATCTGTCATCTCGGTCTCTGGTTGCATGACATGCACAGTTATCGAGAGATTCAGAAGTGAAACACTGCGAAGAACGTATGATATAAGAACGTCACATCATATTGCTTTTTTCTGCTATCCTCAACATCGTGCAGTTGGTTTTCTTCAGTTTAATCGCAGGAATGTTTGGCAGTGCCAGTGGCATTGCAAACAGCTTGATCTTGTTTCCCGTGACTTGTCAGAAAAATGCTCATCTCGGCAAAAAAGTTTACATTTTTTGAGGTAAAAGTTGGTTTTATTATATTCAGATGCAATCAGAAGAAAAAATCACTGTGTAGTATAGGTAATCTGAATGTGGGCAGTATAATGAATGCATCGAAGTCAGCGTCTGAATGCTGTAAGTAACAATCGTTTCATCAACATTTTGACTTGAGCAAAACAAGCCCATTTACTCCTTAACGTTACCATCTGACGTTTGCCACTGTGACCACTTGGAAATAACTTTTTCAATTTAAAAACGTGATCAAACGTTTCTTAGCAAAACGTAACAAGACAGAAAACTTTCAATTTTGAAACATTACATTTCGCAAATTCCAAATCCTTAAAAAGGGTTAAAAGGTACATATGAATAATCAAACATTTTTGTTCCTGCCGTAATCAAAGTTTACTAAATTCCCTGAGGAAAATAGTTCATTTTTATCCATTTGAAAATCACCTGTCCATTTATTACTACACATTAAATTGTGCATCATCAACACATGACATACTTTTGTGCATTTCCAAGTATGAGTCAAGCAATTCATTTAATGTCTTTTAGGTTTTATTACAGCGTAATTAAGGAATTTTCTGCTGGTTTCCGGACATAAAATATCTGTGCTTATTTATGCCTAGCCTATGGGCTAAACATGGCTGAGAGAGAAATGTTCGCGTTTCTCAGAAGCACCTGAAACTAGTTGCCGCCAAACCGCAAGTTTGTGGTACAAGTCAGTCTTGTCTTTTTTCACACACAGCAAACTCCAAACGACATAATCTCATGGTGAAGTAAAACACTTTGGGTTAACGTTTTTTTACGTCACATTGAATTTCGTTGCAGTTTTCCGTTTAAAAAAACTTTTATGTAAAGACAGATGAAAAGCATTTTCATGAGCGAATGGATGCATTGGCAAGTGTCTTTCCTGCGAGTGAAACACGAGCTGATCCTGCGAATAAAAATCGCATTTATGCAGCTAAAGGCCATTCCTGCTGAAATTGTACAGGTCTTGAATGTATAATGTCAACATATTTTTACATTTCCCTAGACGCCTAGACATGTGCAAAAACACCTGAAAATCAGAGTCTGTAAATTAGCAGAAAAATGTCTTCCGCCCTTACAAGAACTTTCAGGATTGTTTTGTAGCAAGAACATTATGTTTCTTAATGAACTCGTAGGCTGACTTTATTTACAGTAGATGCAAATAAAACATCAAATCAGCAAACGCAATGAACATTTGTTTAATTCAAGTGATTTGCAGCCCAACTAAGAAGTAAAAATAAGTGAAAAAATTCGCAATCTTCTACCTTCCGTGTTTGCAGAAAGTCTCAATTTTGTTTTAAAATTAGTTTTCTAGTCAGGGATGAGATCTCTGCCTTGCGCTACAAATTAGCTAAATAGAAACACAAAATATGACACTTTAATGCCACAAAATGATATCAAGGTCTTGATAGCAGTTTTTTCAAATAAAATCCTAGCTCTTCAGGCATCGCAAAGATATAATAGATATTTTTTTAAAATATATTTGTTTAAATAGTTTTAATAGTCTCATTTTGAGACTATAGCCCGCAGATATTTTTAATAGCTTCAGAACTCTGACAAAACACGTGTTCATGGTATCCAAAAAAACATTTCACGTTAGAAGGTAGAAAAAGGTAGAAGCAACTAATAAGTCCATCCCAAATCAATATTCTTACATCTTTCGTTTCGACTAAAAGAGCTAGGATACGAGCAAGGTTTTCATGATCTTAGTTGAGCTCTTGACTAGAATTACATTCAATATCACGTTATTTATCACTGGAACGTTGCCATTTCTTTGACGGAAAAGCTTTTTTATCGTCCCGGGTAATTGTTTAGTTGTTTGGACAAGCTACCCGTCTTTGGTTGCTACTTTCTGGTAACAACTATAATTTTCGTCTGCGTCTGCGTCAAACCACGAGCATTCGGTCAACACATGATGCAATGCCGCTTAACGCTGTCTCAAGTACGTCAACCGCAAGCCTTATGCGACATTCCTTTATTTACGATGTTATTCGACGTCGTTTCTAAGCAGGCGGGTCGGTCCGCAAACATAAGCAGCTGCCCATGGAACTAGTTTCTCCTGTTGTTTAAGTTTTTAGGTGATAAATCAGCAAATGCAATGCCAGCGAACAGCATGTGGTAGATTGGGTTAGATTTCCTGGAAGCAAATCAAATTTCCTCTTCAAAATCGCAGTCTCTAATATGCTGGCTGTAACGCACAACTTTGTCAGGATAATAACTGTGATTATGGGCATGATTTGGAGTGTGCATGTTTCATCACAGACGCAATTAATCTTTATGTGTCCTATCAACAAATGGTTTGATGAAAACTACACGTCATGAAATTAAGCAAAAATTTATATCCAAGCAACCAGAGAGGGCATCTATCAAAAATTGCATTTCAGTTACGAAATCAACTTCGAAATGAGTTTGGCTGAGATCTCACCCGTAATTTATTGCATTGTGCTAGAAGCTTAGAAATTTTGTTTGAAGGAAGTGTTCATTGACTGAATAGGGTAGTGGTAGAGAAAGTTCTCACGCTACTTGTTGACCAGATTTGAATGACAGTATTAAAATAATCCTAAAAATCTGCAAGTAATGCTGTCGGCTACTCGCCATCATGTCTACGTTGACTGGTCTACAAATTGGGGAACTCAGCTTTCAATGACAGCAAATGCTTTTGTTGCATTGCATTTTGCGGCATCGCTTCTGTAAAATCTGGCCTTTTTGCCCTTCGTTTAATATGTTTTTAACATCATAAGTAACCTTTCATTTAAAACGTTTTCAGTCTACAAAGGTTCCGGAAAAAGTGTTCACTTCCGACAAATGTTGATTGTTATGAAATCAGTTAACTTCAGGCATCTGTTCGAAAAAAAATTCCAACTGCCTTCATAGATTGCATAACGCATTCTAGGTAGCTATCCGTCGGCCGAGCTTCCGAGGGAGAGAGATCAGTTCAAATTATCGTATCCTGAGGCTACGGAGATAGCTTCGTTTATTTGTTCACTCGGGATGCGATCACTTCAAGCTTTTCCCCGTATCGGTAATAATGTTTTTCCGTTAATGGATAGAACATAACCACAAGCATTGAGCACATTAGCAAAAACAAGATACGAAAGAACAGCTGCTAAAAATGGTGAAGTTTACAGTGAGTTAAAGCTTCATGTAGTCAGACTGAAAGAAAGGGAGTTTCATACCGTTTCTGTCGCACAATTTGCTTTCTTGAGAAGTACGCAAAAATATAGGGGATTACATGCTTTTCCACAGAGAACAGCTGAAGATATGGTAACTCTTTCCTTTTTCCTTTCACAGATGTTAGCGAATGTTTGTTTGACGTTATTCGAGAAGTGCAAATTGTTTCAAAAGTTTTACATTGTACTGAGGTCAGATGAGAACCTGGCTGGAAACCGTTTGTTGCACCACTTGTAGATTTTTCCAAAGTGAAGGTAACAAAAATTAGGATTGTTTCGTTAGCTGTGAGGAAAGTACAATGCAGATAATAGAAGAAAGCAACCTGCTGGCTTCACACAAACAACGCTTTTCACATGATATACCCCGTCTGTGCATATTCAATGTTTTTGTGCATGAGGTAACCACACAAGTCGTTTTACATTTAAAACCTCATTTAGTTTCGCTTCCAGAATTACAGTAAAAGTTCAAACCAGTAGAACACACAATAGGTATAATTTTCAAGGCTTTGTTCCAAGAAACAGGATGAGTAGTGTTACGTGAAATCAATTTACTATTAATCACATTTGCGGATAGATTCACTTCTTCCGCTTTTGTGGAGACTAATTATTTTAATAAAGTAGATATGTATGTTTCCAAACTTGCTGTGGTCCACTTGCCTGAGCTAACGTCAGCTTTCTTTTCTATTTTTTGAACTTACTTGAATATCTTAAGAGCAACCAGATAAACTTCAAGGAAGGGAAGATATCGTGTTTGTAACTCGTAGAAATGATCACTAGATTTAAGCGTATTTAAATCTGCTTGACATCTCAGCAGAAATGTCCCGGGCCATTATAAGACAGACGTCTAACTATACGTATCTTGTGCAGTAATTCCTTCTTGCTTTGGAAGAGGAATATAGGCGCTTTATGCATTCACGTCGCAGGTACAAATTTTACTTGAAAAATTTTTGTGAATTTCATCCCCGTCTGTCCATTGCAAACCTTTTCGCATTTTGAAGTCAGTTTTGCACTCTTAGTTATATTCCATGAAGTCATATACCACTTTCGCCTCTTATTTGTTTGATCAAAACAGGCTCAAATCCAATTCATAATCGGCAAACATACATGTTAGAAACAATATATTTGTTTAGTGCAAAATTTGTATTCAGGTAGTGTTTTTGATGTACAGTACTTTACATTACACAGCTGATGAAGTCATCCTTTAACTTTTTCACAACCTTGCCATTTACCACTTGCATTGGTTGTTTTTACCAGTACAAAGCAAAAAATAGTTTTCTGGTATGCTTATGCAATCCGGATGATCTGTTGGCAATTTGCATTATATACACAGTAACCGCCACGGACCAAAGCTGATCTGACGTTGAAGAAATGAATAATAGTTCGGACCAGTGCAAGACCGTTAATTTTTCGAAAAACATCAACGCAACTTCCGTTTGTGACGAAAAAGCTGTGAACAGACTGCTCCAGACGGAGTGGATCGTTGCAGAAGCGTACAACGCTTTCGCAATCATCATTGTCGTTTGGATTACACTGAGCTTCCTTATTTACGGAGTTCGTACAGGAAAATGGCAAAAATCCAAGGTGTCGTTTCAGCGACCATCTAAATCCAGTGCAGTTTACACCACAGTTGTTATCGCGACCAACATCAACCTCGTTCATCTTTTACTCGGACCTGTTGCCTACAACGCAGGCTACAACGATCATTCATCTGGACTTTGTGAAATATTTCTTGATATATGGGGAGTAAGCTACATATTCACCGTCTTAGGCGTTTATAACTTCCTCTGGTTCAGGCAGAGAGCTATTTACCAACAGCACGCCGTGCGATCGGTACGCGGCAAGTACTGGACAGCTATTCATCGGACGAGCGCTGTAATTATCGCCACGGGGTACGGCGTTACAATATTTTCCTCAGCAATCCCGGAGAACTACGAGCGCAGTAAATACGGATGCAAACTCAAACCGTGGCAAGAGTTTACCACTTGGCCAATCTATTTCGGCAACGTTATGAAAGTTCTGGGCCAGGCGCTGTTGTTGTATTTATTTTTAAAACCGCTCTGTTCGCGTTTAAGCTCTTTTGGCGGGAAGCGAATAAGGAAATGTATGGTGCGATCGACTATTTATGCAAGTGTTGCCGTTACCAGCGATATTTTGACGACAATCATGTTTGTGTATGCCATTCCAGAAGGTTCGACTGCACATGTTGTTTTCACAACATACGACGTAAATATGCTTATCAACACGTTAGGCATTGCTTTTACTTTTGAAACGTGGAAAAAAATTCTTACATCCCCTTACGATTTCTGCTGCCGTAAAAAAATAGTGGAAAACAGTGCCCCTGCCGGAAATCTCCAAATTCGAAAAAGAAAAGTAACTGAGGCTGATTCTTGCCAGATTTCTGGCACTGCGAACAAAACAAATCTTGCTTTAGCGCAACCTAAACCGACTGCTTAATAAAAACAATGAGCATAACCATATTGTTGTTGTTACAGTCGACATACAGTGACACTTATAATTTTCGTTGTTTTTATACAGCTCCATCGATTTGTCATCCATCCAAACTTTCAGCCCCGCTTTCAGTCACCTTGGGGATGACATAAATTTCTATGTTGTGTTCCATGAACACATTCTGCCAAATACCTCTGTCTTGCGGCATTTCATATGTAAAAATGTGTTTTTAACATCTATCAGCGTGTGTAAGTGCTTCATTGCTATGTACGTTGTTACCAACAGGAGAAATATCGGTCAAACTTTATCTGGAGACGCTTTTCCGTACGAGCAAATGCTTCGCTTCTTCTGCTATTTCGTTAAACAGCAAGACGTTTGTAACCAATACGCAAAATCACCATGAGCGAGATGCAGAAGAGAAAAAACACGGGTTTTCTAAAAACTTCTTAATGATGGAAAGTTCCATTCACGTATGATGTTGCATAGCTTAGCAAAAACGAATCCCTCTTACATCGCTTTGCGTTCAATAGCTTGTTTTGGATAGTATTTCCGACGGTGGACTTTTCCTATCCCACGTAAAAAGTGTGGCTGGATAACATTGTTCTCACCTAATTTAACTTCACTGTTTGTGAGTCTTGATTGGTTTTCTAATTTTGTGCACTTAACGGAGATGACGTTGCTAAGTAGGCGAATTATATGCTCTGTAAACCAGGCCAGGAACTAAGGGGGGAAATAGGCAATTGCCCCCCGAATTTTTCAAAAACGTGCTTAGTTGTTAGATACAATAACAAGTTACAATAATGTTGACTCCCCAGAAAATATCAGCTGCATGCGGCCCTGCTGCAAACAAATAAGGTCTGAGACCTCAGACAAAGACTTCTTTGCTGTGCAGTGATTCCTTTCGATCGATACTGGACCCAAACACTTAATGTACCTTTGTTATACAGAAACAACTATTAACCTGCAATATTTTAGCAAATGACGACAGACAATGAAAGACACCTGCCTTTTATAAAATCAGCTCAGCATCCAGCATCCATATCATTTCGAAACAATGAAATGTACCACAGATGTTTTTGCAAAGCAACTGTGGTGCACGTGACTCATACACAGGAAAACAATTAGAAAACCTTTGTTCAAACACTTTTAGTTTAAAAAGTGTTTTTAATCATTTGCTAATAATCTTTCATCAAGTATGTAATTTTTCGTAAGCCATTTCTTTTTCAGAAGGAAGATACTGTGCACCTTCAGTTTAGTATTGCAAGGAAGCTATTTTTGTAATCACGGTGTTCAATTGATTCAATCATACAGCGAGGTTTTCAATTGATAAAATAATTGATATTTCCCAAGCTGGAGACTAGTTTCCAAGCATAGGCAACAACAATGAGGTTGAGGAGCATCGAAATTTCCTTGCAATCTCACATATTCTAGCAACAACAGTAGTCATGGTCACAGTAGACGGCCGTGGGAACCGCCCCCCGCACCCCCCGGCCGGGGGGGGGCCCAGCCATGTCT
>Ga0210059_1009315_pt1 | contig 15358 bp, 5 predicted proteins | sample Ectturendosymbi2_FD_188042 | JGI IMG/M metagenome (GOLD analysis project Ga0210059, IMG submission 188042) | Ecteinascidia turbinata endosymbiont from Florida, USA - Sample 2 (SPAdes) (version 2) | ecosystem: Host-associated > Tunicates > Ascidians > Unclassified | place: Key West, Florida... | reverse complement strand
AGCAAGTAATTTGGCACTGCAATGTGAACTCAGTAAATATTTTGCTGATTGCGCAAACATCATTACTTCTTGCTCAAAATGTTCTGTTAACGTTATATCGAAGTAAATTCTGTTTTTGGTAATGTTTCATTGGCTAAAGTTTTTTTGCACAGGCAAACAAATCTTGCTGAAATCCTACAAACTTTAGCTACAAAGATGTTTTGGATTTGGATGTTAACCTTGTTGCATTTGGGCTGAAGTTAATGCTCTTAACAGGATTTAAGAATTCTTTTGTTTCCACCTATTTCGATGTAAAATTTGACTTTTTTTGATCAACTCAAATCGCTCCTTGTAGGGAAGTTATTGCTTTCCTGAGGAGACTTGAATGCACTAGTATTTAAGTTATAGTTATTGGTGACCAACATCGTCACAAAGTTTTGCTTTATGTCGAATTTTTCGAATAAGATTTAAACTTTTTTGAAAATTTTTATATCACTTATAATTTCGCAGATTTCAACAACAAACTCTCTACTGCAGCAAATAGGACAGATACCAGCGGTTCAGTAACTTATGGTTCATTGCACATGCTGAAGAAATGTCAACCAGAAAAAGTTAATCTAAAGTTCGCAGATGCTTAAAGACTTGAATAATACCTCTAGTGCATTCAAATCTCCTCAGGCTATGGCTAATTGATGGCAAGGTCCGAGACATGTAATTTTAAAGGTAGCCTTACATGCGGGACGCGCAGTTGCGTTATTAAAAGAGAATGGCATGCACTTTTTTATCTGTTCTTCAACCTTCTTATCCTTGACAGAGCAACATAGTTATGTGTCACACCCTAAGTTCAAAGCAGAGGAGCGGTTTCTTTTTATTTACTCTGGACACGACAAACTCTCATTTTAACCCTGTTAAAGTGTAGCGCACTTTGAAAATGTAATTTCAGTTAGTTGTCGATGCCAAGAAAACCTATAGGTTTCTTACCAGGGTAAACCATGAGCTTGAACATAATGAGTTGATTTCCAATGAATCGAATACTATCATTAGGATTTTAAACTTTGATGAAAAGAGCGTTACTTATCCAATGGATTACAAACAGGCTTTGTTCTACTTGTTCGACAAATGTTCTTTTCTTATTATGCTCTCAAACACGGTTGAGCGATTTCACACAACGTCGAATAAACGCGGCTTGATCTGTTTGAACGAGAATTCGAAGATCACACTTTCTTGAAAATTTAATGTAGTAATCTCTCGATTTGTTTAAGTGGGCCATAATAATCTACATGATGTACTCTACAAACCTTTTTTACTTGAAACCTGTTTCTGTTAACTTTACCAGAGTGGATCATTGAAAAACTTAAACGCTATTTTTACTAGCTTATTGAATCAAAAGGTTAATTGTGGAAGAAAAACCTGGCACCCTTTTGCAAACTACTCAACACGCACCACCTTTTTGTATCAAGTTGGGCTTCTAAAATACAAATAATTAAAATGACAAAATGCTCCTACAAGAAATATAGATTTGCTTTTGTTTTCGTCCAAGAGGAAGTTGCTCAAATAGAAAAAGTACAGGTCGTGAAAATCTGATGACACTTTAATGAACAAAAATATGTCCTTTCCTTAGGAAGACACAAATTTATAACAAACTCAAAACAACATTAGCTTCATTGCCAATGATTAATTTTTATTTACTCAAATGTAAATCTCCTTTTGTATAGAAAATTAACAATCTTGCTTTCATTAAGATTCAAATAATTTTTAAGGGGACGGATTTTTACATCAAACCTCAAGCGCTTGTTCAATTTTTCGGTATGCGTTTGGTCATGCTTTCAAAGAGTACAAAGCATTTTGTCGTCTTTTGTTCAAAGTGGAGACATGACTGAACCTTGTTTGACGTTGTTTTAAGCCAAAGCATGTTTTCGTAACTACACCTCAAGTGGGAGAAGTAATGTTGTGAGCGAAGCTACACTTCACCTTAACCAAATAGCTGAAATGTGATAGACTGTCGAAAATATGTGATTTTTGTTTTCGAAGTTCAGTTTACAAAGCACGATGTTTGTTATTCGAATATAACTTTGAGAACACTTTACAAATTAATCAGAGGCCTAAGATTCAACCAAATGCTTTCTCGATTTAACAGCAGCAAACAAAATGGTTTCTATCGCAGTATTCTGGTCGGGTTTGACTTGTTGTTTTTCAGATCACTTGTGCAGATATCTTATCTTCCTTGATTTGCAAAAAATTTCCGTTAGGATGTAAGAAAAGGTTCTGCTTGGATTTATCCAATTAACAAAATGTGAAAAAGGTTTTACTAAAAATCGTCTCGAAATTTGCACAACATTCATCTAACAATCAAATCTTACTTCGTTAAACAACGACACCATCAATCAGTTCTACTGAAATCCTGGCATATTTGCTAAAAAACTGCATTGGCTGAAATCTGCTTATTCTTCAAGAAGTTTATTTTGAACCGTAAGATGAAACACTATAAAAATTGGCATCATAACAAAAATATTAATATTCTACCTTCACTGTTTTCGTGCTCATGATGCTCCCGCTCAACATTTTTGTTCGAAAGACTTAGGCAGCAATACTGAACATCAAAATTTGGTGAAATAAAATGTGAACTATTCGAAATCTTACACTTAACCCTGCTCAGGTAACCTCTGCCCAATTTGGTCAAACGGTTATTTTACTTAAATTACAAATTAGTTAACGTTCACGTAAAAGCTGATTCTTTCAGTAGCTGCATTTTTTTAGACGCTGTTTCGGGCAGTCCTATCTAAATCTGCACAAGTTCTGTAGTTTTCGCTGGGGAACAAAAATTTGCCCAAATTGACCCATGGTTACCTGAGGTGTAACAAAATTCCTTCACAAAGATCCCTTCTGAGGTAACTTTGACCAATTTGGGCAAAAGGAGTTGGTGCATGTAGGTTCACTAGTAAGCCACGCCAACAACCTTTGACCGAAGCCAGCATGGGAGTAGATCACAATCACACGAGTGCAAGCCCTGACGACACAAATCAGTTTGGCGCGAATGGTTCCTGTTCAGCTCGTGGTTTTGATTGAGAAACAGGCAGGAGAATGTATGACGTCTTCTCTGTCAGAGGAACGAAACTGGAGCAGAGAAGGAACCTGCACCGTGTGCACTTGTGGTGAAAAGGTCAAAGCATTTTATCGAGGACATGATGAACTTTGTGCTTCTCTTTTCCTACTTGAAGTTTCTAGAACTTTGGCTTAGTCAAAAAAAGGCTTTCTCCTTATTGTGCGTGCACTTGTGATAAAAGGCCAAAGCATTTTATTGAGGACATGAACTTTGAGATCAGACAACGTTATGGAACCTGTCCACCATCAGAACAGAGCAAAATGAGGTTCACGTAACAACTGCCAACGTTGGAGAGCACTTGTCTGTCTTGATCACATTCAAGTTTTCTGCAAAGATTACTCACATTCCTGGAATACTAACCCCGGTGATTTCCACCCAGACAGGGGTGGTGGTCACATGGTCCCTAGGTGAAAATCACCCGACGTTGTGAGTTCGGGTGAAAATCACCCCACGTTGTGGTTAGTGGGAGTTTGGAGTGAAAATCACCCGACGTTATTGTTAGAGTGAGTTTTTGGTTAACCTGTTAATGCCTTGACATTGTACAAATTGACAAAACTCCACTAATTTATAGTTTTCATATTTCCATTTGGGGGAGATTGGTGCATTGTTTGGGTGGGCTTAGCCCACCAAATACCCCCTGTGGCGACGGGACTGGCCGTATGTAAAACATGAAAGTCAATAGCAGTGCCGCGATCAATCTGATTTCCCAACAATTGTCGTAAAGCATTTGCCCGTTTTGGGCAAGTTTACCTCATGTGCCTGATTTTAGTAAAAAATTTGACCATTTTGGGCAAGGTTGATTAATGTGGCTGAAAACTGCAATGAAAATAGAAAAATTTCATGTCTCAACCAAATTTACTGTCGTTGCAGATAGAACCACAAGCTTGAAATGAGGTTCTGTTTAAATCTTTAACCAACCACCAGTGACGTCTACTGGCGAAATTTGTTGATTTTTCTTTACGTTTTCGTTCATTTGTTAAGAGCACTTCCCACATTTTTGTTTGGGAAATTGCTTTTGTTGTTCATCATATAAAAAATTTTCCAAAATCAACACGTTGTTTTTTTCTGATCGGATGAGCTTGAGAAGACTTGCTAAGTTGTACAAAAACCCGCACGCGCGTCTAAACCTGTCAGTTAGTCCAGTATAAGCGAATAAACAAAATCTGCCCATTTCGGCCAAGGACAACAACGGTGTTTGTGTTTAGAGGTTACCTGAGCAGGTTTAAGATAGTTATCTGGTTTAGATCTGATTAAGCACATCTCCATGATGTCAGCTATCCAGTATATTTCCATGATTTCTGCTAATGTTTTTCATAGTGGATATATGATTTTGAAGATTGAAAATTTTTGTATTTTACATAAACCAAATCGTTTCAATTACAAAGTTTGCTTTTGGCAGAGCACAAGGTTCTGTTTGATTTGTAACAATAGTTTTCAAAACTTACGTATTTGTTGGAATATTTAACGACTCTAAGACTCTGAAATGACCACAAAACAATACCTTCCTTGTTTTACTTTGGGTCCTACCCTTCCAATTTATACAATTCAAAGACGTTTTTCTGGTATACACACAAAATATTTTTTTATCCTGGTTGATTCTTGAAGCGACAAATGTAAATAAAAACATTAAGGTTACAGTACTTTGATTGTAATTGCCAAAGTTTGTTCCACATCTCGTTCAAAATTTAGAGTTTTTTATGTTTGTTCCGGAAAACCAGTCAAAATGAACCTGATTAGAAATGAAACATAAGCAACTATACTCTCCAAAACAGAACGAAGTCTAATCATTCAGTAAGTTTTTTAAATATAGAAAATCGATTTCACGTAACAATGCGCATCCGCAATCCTGAACTTTTATTCAAATTGAAAGATTAAACATTAACTTTATAAAATCTGTTTCTTAATGTCTGAAAAAGATATCATGATGTTCTTGATTGATTTAGTTTGATTGATAATACAGCTATAACAAAAATTTGAGACATTTTCCGAGTTGATAACATAGTATGCTTACTTTTACAATTACTTTCTCTTTTAATTTGTCAGATGGCTCTTCAAAATCAAGATTGGAAACAAATGCCAAAGTTTTTTTACCCCCAGAAGTGATATAGGCACCAATTTTGTTATGCTTGCGTTTTTGATATTTTAAAAGACCGAAGTTTTCTTTCAGTGTCTGGATGGCTTTCTGTAAGTTGAAAGAGCTTTTGCAACACACAGTTGACCAAGGGACGTAGGTGGCAGCAGCACAACACTACTTGCAACAAATAGCTTACCCAACGTTGTCATTACCTGTGATCGCGCAGGTGATCTCTTCTTCGAAACATTTTGCCGCAAATATCGCAAGGAAATGGTCTCTCGTTGGTATGGGTCCTCTCGTGAATTTGGAGATTGTAAGACTTGCTGAACTCTCTTTTACAATACTTGCAGATGTGACGTTTTTTGAAACAGTATTCCGATTCTTCACTGTTGTGGGAGCTTGCTCTGTGGCGGAATAGAGCCTGCTTTAAGCCATTTGATCTCCGTACGTTAACTGCTTTCGGGAAACGCCTGATTCCATGCTTAATCCTACGCTTTGCCACCATTGGCTCCTTCAAATTTTTGTCTGCTTGTTCCGTGCAACCTCTCGAAATAGCGTTGCCAGGTTCATTCGCTTGTTTTTCACGGTTATCAGTCTGAACTCCTGTCGTTTCAGAGGATTTGTTTTGCATGACACCACCAAAGGTGATATGAGAAGCATCTGGAAAGAGTCCCGGATTGCTAAGCCCACTTTGCAAAGAAGCAACAGCTCCCGGGACCAAGTTGCTATGCCCTACTGTGAAAGGATGATTACTAAGCCCACTTTGCAAGGAAGCAACAGCTGCTGGGACCGAGTTGCTATGCCCTACTGTGAAAGGATGATTACTGAGCCCACTTTGCAAGGAAGCACCAGCTGCTGGGACCAAGTTGCTATGCCCTACTGTGAAAGGATGGTTACTAAGCCCACTTCGCAAAGAAGCACCAGCTGCTGGGACCAAGTTGCTATGCTCTATTGTGGAAGGATGTGGTAACGTGCATAGTACATGGGAAAGTGAACCGAAAAATGGCATTTGAGGGCAGCAGTTTCCCAATGGACAGGGTACGTAGTAGTTTGGTGCCGAATAACGCAAGTAATTCATGTTGTTTACGGGCGAGAGTGCATATTGCCCAGTCTGAGGAATCAGATGTTGCGGACAAAATGGCGGCATCAGAGTAACTTGGTTCGTGTACGGATTTAACAACATATAGTTGTTAGCCGGCCGTGAGGCAAGAGCTGGTGGAATTTTTAATTGAGAACCTGGATTGACAGCTGTTGACATCACTGACTTCGGTTGTTTCCACAACAGATCAAACGCCAATTTTAAGAAAGTAGATTTGTCAAAACATTTTATGCCACTTTTCAAAATTTGCTTTCGTCCTTACTGGCTGATTTCTCAAAGAGCTACTATATTTTTACATTAACAATGTTTGCGCTGAAACAGTAGAACATTAAACAATACTGAAACTATGACAATAGTGTAACCTTGAGTTGGTAGACAAATATAACCTTGAGCTGGTAGACAAGTTTAGACTTTAGTATTAGACAAAGTAAATATCGTTATAAAAACCTTGTTCATTCTTTGATGGGCATGTTTCGGTTAGGTTTTTCGAAACAAACCTCTAATCTATTTCCTAACAAATTATTAAATTACTCAGAAAACTTACGTACTGCTTCATGAAACCCCAATCGACTTTCAGGATCTTGCTATTACTTTTATCTTCAACCCAATTTTTTGAAATTATTGTTATAATGAAGTTCTACAAATAATATCAAAAATCTTTGTATTTCGACAAACCACAGAGTTCGTTTGTTTGAAAAAAATTTTTGCCTAACATTTTGCACAATGTCTTGCACTCATTTCGGACTGACCTGTTTCTTCCAGCTTATAACGAAACAGCGCTGATATTTTGCATCTCACCTGTACAACGATGTTAAAGCTTTTCTGCCACAATTTCAACAATTCGTGCCAGTAACAAGCCGCTGATATTCAGAAGATGGCTGTTTAAGTTTTTGCGTTAGAAAAATGTATCGAAGATAGATTTCTATGCTGTGTAATTCATGCTTTTAGCGAGCAGTGTGCAAAACATCTTATCCCGCCCTCACGAAAATAGCCCAACAAAGCCAGGTATCTTTAGTCTACTTAGCTGTCATCTCACGTGATCTATGTGAAAAAAACGTACAAGCAAACACACTTTTTCACCTAATGTTGAAAAAGGCAGCCAGGTCCTGGCGAAGTCTACATCTGAGCTTGAACTTGCTCCGGTTCATTCGCACACGTAAGGTTTGCACAGCACCTCATTTACATGCAAGCTTCTTGTAGCAGGCCGACAACTGCGAACGTCGCAGCAGCTCTGTCGGAATGCTTTGAATGACACATTCTGAAGATTGCCAGTGTCGTGCCATTGACATCAGCATGGGCGTTAGCAGAAAATTTTCCAGCGGGAGCAACATCGAAATTTTGCTTATCCTTTTCAGGTTGCTGACGATGCAGTGCAAATGGGTGTTAACAAAACGCTTCACCCTTTCTACCCCATTTGTCTGTACTGGTTGAACCTCAGTTATCAATCTTTTGTCTGAAATGTTTTCTGCACTTCGGCTATAAGAAATGTTTTATCGTTGCATAAACTGCCTAATATCCATTTTTTGGGCACTTTCTACAAATAAGTCATAATGTAAGAATAATCAACGGCCACAACAACATGAGCGGTGAAAAAACAAGAAAGTGAGACATTCTCGCAAAACTGTTTCAAGCAGTGAGAAGTAGAACTGTATATTGACAAGACTATTGGACAACTTACTAAAGTTAGAACGCCTCGCAGGCTTTAAAAAACTGAGCAGATGAATTACGAAAACTCGCCATAGCAAATATAGCTTTGCACTTAGTGTTAACTAAGAAGTCAGAACTAAACCTTAATGAAAAAGATGTATGCATAGACGTATTGTAACAAGCCCCGTATTTCTATACTCTGTGAAAAGAAACCTGCATGAGAGTCGTTTGATTAAACTGTTCACTCGGTCGCGTTGATGACAGTCTCACACTAACAATGAATTTTTCAAACTTGTGGAAGCACTTCCACAGATTTACTAATGCTTCTTTTCACACAGTACAAAACTACAGCATACGTGGCTTACCGCTATGAGCAGTGTCACTGTCTCACTGCATTACCTGCCAAGATGTCTGTGTTCAACAGTCACATGCAGGACTCCCATTCAGTGATTTCAAATAAACCCAGATTGCACACCAAAAAAACATTCGTACAATAAAAACCCAGAAAGCTTGTGTTACAAACAAAAACATATGAGTGTGCTTATTTGAATTGAAACGACAATCGAATACTGATTTAATAATAGTTCCTCTTCCAAATTTTTTTCTGAAGCGCAAACATTAACGTTTGGACCCAGTTGGACGACCTTTCTGTTGCTCAACACGTTTTCATAACGCTGGTAACATACTCGATGATATCTCTCACTAATTGTAGGAGTACAATTGTAATTAAACGAGGAAACTTCGTGCAATCTTGAACTGTAGCTGGATCTAAAATCCCACAAAAGTATAATCCCAATGCCTTCCTCTGATTGAAATTTGCTTATTAATTTGTATGCATACGGAAACACCGAAATTTAAACAATCAGTCCTAACCCTTGTTTCACAGTTTCCTCAATTGGCATTAGAGACATAACATTATATAAACACCCCGACAATGATCTTATATAAGGATATAAAACCGATTGAACACGTTCTGCTTCATCCGATATGCGTTCTTTCTCACCTGATGTGCGCATGCAAACACTGTAATATGAAGTTATCTGCATATCATCGAACACATTGAAGTTGCTGATGATTTTATCACTTCAAAAAAAAACAGATTTAACGCGATTTTTTATAAGTATACAGTACCTAGACACCCAGGTCGGCTGAAAAAGCAGATCTGGGTGGAAAAAAACCGCAGTGGGAACCCTCGTCACATGCGAAAAAACGCCTACTACCGTAACTTGAAGTGAACTTTTGAAGATTCATTGCCAGGGTACTGTTACGCAATAAAGACCAACAGTAGAACAATCCGCTAGGAAGTTTCGCAACTTGCCTCTGGAGGCAAAGGAACGGACATGAGCGAACTTCAGTCTCATTACTACATGGCACCAGAACAGTGAACCTGGCTCTTGTGCAGTGTCAGTGTCATATTGGCAAATAAACTGTCACTGCAACAATTAAATGAACGTCCTTCTAAATTCAGGTTTTCTAAAATTTTTGTTTTTTAGTCTCAATATCCAGGGGGGCAAATGCTCGTTTTGACCCTCCCCCTGCGGACGCCCATGACATCAGTACGAAAGTTTTGCTCCTCTGATGGGAGTAACATAAGCCTTTTTGCGCACAACTGCTTCATTTTACAGCATGAACTTCTCCAGCAAATTTCCCATTCCCAGTGTCAATTGCTACATCGTAGTTTGGCGGCCCTCATTAATTTGCTGTTACCCCATGTATGTCGGTTCCAATATTGCTTGTTAAACGATTTGACTTGGTTTGTACGAACATTTGCAAGAGACTTAACAGAAAAGAGTGAAAAACATTTTGCAAGAAAATGCTCAAGTATTCAAAAAATTTTCGAAAGTATTTTAAAAGTTTTTGCAGTGATATGCTATTTACGACAGATTGAAAACTGCGAAGCGCTAAAGAATTAATCCTTTTAAATTTTGTAAAATTGGCACGTAGTGACAAATAGGCAAAAATTTGCAATTGCGTAAAAAGTTTACAAACAATACGACTCCTGAAGTACATTTATGTTGAAAATTTCCATTATTGTGCGAGGCAAAACGTTTATCCAACAAAAAACGCCTTCAAACGTGGTAAAAACCATCTGGAAAAAATAAAATATCACTCAGCTAATATTGCTCATATCTGTAATATACAAATGTTTATTGGGATAGAAATGTTTTACCCAGTTTTTATCAGTTGGAATTTCAAATTTAAGTAGGCTATATGCAATAGAGAAAATGTAAATCCTTGGAACGGTGCAACCTTTAGTGATTTGCAATACTTTTGGTTTTGACGATATTAGCTCTATTTGTAATGCTTGTTATATTAGCTGTATTAGTGATTTAATTCGTTTCGCAAATGCTTTTATGAATAGTAATGTGTATTATGTCAAGCAGAGCGAAGTTATGAAATAAACTTTGCCAATGCCTATTCAAAAGTTGACCTCAGAAAAAATGATGTAAACCTTTCAGAACTTGTTAAATTCTTGTTCATGTGGCACAATTTGTGGTTTGGAAAATTTCCCAATCTGCATTAATAAACAAAAACAAGCAGATGAATCATTTAGTGCAACCGGGAGTTGGCTGGAATGAGAGCAGACTTCACACGGTTAACTATGAAAAAGCTTTTTTTCGGAGATTTTTGCAGTCGTTGCATTTGCTGCAAACTGTTGTTGAGTTTTTGGTGCATCATTTTAATTCAGCGAAATTTTTCAGACACAATTACAAAAACCTTTTAAATAAAACTTATTCAGCTGAAAGACATTTTTTAGACATTACCTGATTCTTATCTAATAGTTAAAAGAGTTAATCATGCCTGGCTTCTTATGACTTTTTTTGGGAGTCACAAGATTACGCACGCCCCGATCGTTGTCTTTTAGATCGAATTCAAATTTAACGGTCCTAGCACAGTTGCCAGTAGCACATCAGCGAATTTAAAGTGCAATCGAATCTTCGTCTCGTTTATTACCAACCATTTTCAAATTTCAAAAAATATAAAAGTTTCAGGAATTTTGATTGCCACTGGAAAAGAATAATTTGTAATGGCTTTTGCCTCTCAAAAGTAGTTCTGCACTGTACAGCAGCAAATGAGGTTTAAATGTGGTTGTTCAAGCCCGTACCAAGATCATGCGTAAAAACTGCTTCGATAGCAGCGCGGTATAAATTAAAACGTTACGATGAATCAAAGATTAAAAGTTACGTCGTAAAACAGCATAGTTTCCACGATATAGTCAACAAACATGCATATATATATATACAAAAAAGAGATTAATGCCGGTTTGGATTCGGTTGATAATTTTATCAGTGTTATCATTGCAAAATTACTTTGCAGAGATTTGGTGATTCAAGCACTGGTTCATAAAAAGAAAATTGTTTCCATCAAGTCTTCTTTCATCGACGCTCGCAGTCTGAGTTTACCATGAGTAAAGTGGAATGAGACGTCCAACGCTAACTTGCATTGGTGGGAGAGCAGTAACAATCTCGGCAACCTCACGAATGAATTGGAGCGTAGCGTTGTGTGGCTCAGTAAACACACAGTCCGAGTTATTCCATTTCATGCAAAGAGTGAAAGAAAACATTTCCAAATCTGGCAGTGGCACCCAGAATATTACGATACTTCACTAATTCCAAGCGACTGCGCTTTTGATTTTCCTACATGTCAAGTTGTTTTCTTCCTCCTGCATCCTATTCGTTGCACATGCATGCATTTTCGATTGCACAAATTTTTCAAAAAAGTTCTTTTTCGGTGCTGATTTCTATTTCTTTGCCTCTTTTCTCATCAGTTTTCTAATCTTATCATTATCCAATGAAATCGAAAACTTTCGTGACATCTCGCCGTTCATGCTTTAAAATGCAGGTGCGGAAAAGAACTTAATGGAGTTGTGGACGATCAAATAAGTTGTTCCTTTACGAAATTTAATTGCACTCATGTCGATTGTAATTGTAACTGTTCCACTTGGAAGAGCATTTTAATGCCACCGCCGCTTGGTGAAGGTTTACCTTGTTCGAATTGCAAGGAGTTAGGTGATTGTTCTATTTTCTTGTCCAATTCTTCAACTTCATTATACATATCCACATGCTTTCTCTTCGTATGTTGCTTCAAATTACTGACCCTTGTAGTCCATGCTTACTTTGATCTATATCCGGCATTGAATCACGATGCGTTTTTTCATATTTTTCACCAGTGCTGCTGCGGCAAACGTAGCGCGTCCTTTCGCCGGTAAGAGTACAACGTTAAAAACAATGAATTTTTGTCGCTTACACGAAATGAAACACGGCTTAAAGCACAAATCTGTCTCTTTCTGAGAGAAAACCTTTAATCACGTTTGTATCTACGAGCAGTACCACAGTATACACGCTACAGTTATTGGCAAGACGAGTAAAAGCACATGTACAAGTGTAGTTTCACAGTCGCAGCTTGTACACAATCAACAGATACATAAAGATAAATGGAATGATAGAGCAAGCTAGGCACTGAATATATAACAGTGCGGGAGCGTCTAGTACAGAAAACAAATCCTAGGTCTGTCTAGAACAGTTATGTCCAACCCGCGGTCCGCGGGTTGCATGTGGCCCAGTCGAAGGTTTTCTGCGGCCCAGTTTAGGTTTGCGCTGAGTAAAATACCCTATAGACCTACTGACAACTTGTCCTTATATTGATAGTCTTGAATTTGGCACTTTTGTTGCAGGTGGTCCTCAGTGCCACGTTATCACCTCTGTTGCCATTGCAGTTAGGATTCGAACGCTTTCAGGACATTAGCTTTAGCTAAATTTAGTTTGTTAAGATCAAAGTAAGCCATTCAATGTGCGGCCCTCGACGATATGTCACTCAACGTGCGGCCCTGGTCAAGATAGTGACATACTTTTGGCTCTGTAAGACATTTGGGTTGGACATAGCTGGTCTAGAACATTTAGTTGTCTGCATATATTGGTAATGCATGACGCACAACAGAGGCTTTTCACAGGCAAGAGCTCCATGGAGTAATCAAAGAACAGTCTGGAAGCGAAACATCGTAGTTGCGTTGTGACTGCATAACTAAACTTCACTGCGTTGTTGGTCAAAAATTTGAGTGCTTGAAATGCGCTGGCGGAGTCGGAGTTAGTGAAATTAAAAACTGACGCAATCAACAGTGATAAGCGTTTTCTGCTTCAGTTTTCGATCAGTTTTGCAAAGTTTGCAAAAATTTTGAACACAATGAAAAAGCTGCAAAGGTTTTTTCGTTACTTTCAATACTTCACCAATTTAGCTTTTCTTAGTAACTACCACGTACAAAAGTGATGCGCGAGAATCACCTTCGCCGACTGGTGGACCTCAGCGGTAGTAGAGTACATAACTTCGGCAGATTTATGCTAACGATTCTGAACAAACGCCAATTCAGCCAAGTGTCTCATCATCTGATGTGTTATGGTTGTTTTGGATGCAGGTCCACCAGCATAAGATCCACATTTAAATTCTAGTTTAAACTTGATTGCAGATGTCAAAATCAAATCAGGTCAATATGAATTCCATTAAAATCTTGGACGCTTTAGATCGTACTCACGACAACTTCAGATGCTTGAAATCGTACTCACGACAACTTATCACTAACATAAAAGTTTTCACTTATGAACATGGACTCGTGCTCGTCGGATTCGGCTCGTTGAACGGTTAAAATTAGCTTGAGGTCGACAGTAATTCTACTTTAGTTCTTTTAAATGTCATTAAGTCACTGAATCGGCACAGGTCTGTATTCGCCGAAAGTTAGAATATATTTTATAACAGACTGGCAAAAATTCGAATTTTTTATGTGAACACTTTGTAAGTTCGCCAATGACGAACAAACAAGCTAAGAGAAATTGCTCATAGTGAGATAAAAGTTATTTATTGCCTTGAGTAACTCATTTGGCTAACTGACGAGGTCAGTGATATTATTTTCAAGTTCGAATGTTACTTCGTGTCTAAGTGTGACGTTTTCCAGCATAGATGTACTCTGTAATAGGCAGACCTATTGTTTACGGAGAGGAATATGGGTTCATTTAAACTTCTACTCTACAGTCTTGCTCAGCAGGAGATTTTTACTACAGTACAATGTGAGGGCATTTTCTAAATCTGAAATACCTCATTCACTCCTTAGCAGGGCAAAATCTAAATAGTTAGAAACAGCTCTTACCTCAGCTATGCAACACTTGTCAAAACAAACTATAGAAAACCTTTAGCGAATTCAAGACAACTCGCATTGTTTCAACGCTTCAAATTCAGTTTTGCGAATACTAACTAGCTAACCTGACTCTCGGTAGCAAGATGCAAACTGAAAACAAAGTTGTACTTTTTGGGCTCACAGCAGACAATTGCTTTGGAAGAACAAGACTTGAATAAACGTTTGAAAAACACAGATTGAATCTGCCGCAAGGAGCTTTCAGGCATTTGTGAACAATGCCTTTCGTTAAACAAAAGGACGTGAGCTTGCGCTGAGAGATTTTTTGAAGTTTACGTTGCTATAGAAACGAAACTGCTCCATGATGTCACACTTTGCAAAAAAAATTTATGGAGTCAGACATTTTGTGGGGACAAGCTATTAGTCAAGGTTACTGTGGTAGTTGACATTTGTTGACTCATACAGGAGCATTGGCAGTTCCCACAACTCTCTATTTTGACGTGTGTCGCTGCCATCAATTTGTAGTAAGGTACCAATTGTGATGTCCCAGGTAAAGGTGTATTTACGAATGGCGACAGATGGCTCGTAGCAGGCTTGTCCATGGGACTATGATTCCCATGGGATAGCATAAGACAGTGGACTTCAAATTTGTCCCCAGCGATGCAAGGTCTTGCGGTTGAATTTATGACATAGATCTGAAGCATTTTTTGCAGTGCGGACTGGTTTTGTCTAAGTAATACCTTTTTGTATCAGTTAATGCAACAAGAAAAACGTAAAGTAACATTTCACGATAAGATACGCAAAAACGCGACTGGTTAACACCAGTGGATCCAGAAACGTAAACCTTTCCTTGCTTTTCCTGTGTGCCTGTTGAGATGCAAAAAATATTTAAATATACACATCTAGAGTTGTTCTCTTTTCCTCATGGAAAATGTTATCGTTGTTTGCATGATAAGCATTACCTGGCAGTTTAAGTGAAAAATTGCCTCAATCCTTCAGAACTTTTGCAAATTACTTTCACATCACCCATTGGTGGTGAAAAAGCTGTTGGCCCAAGAAACAAGCCGGAATGTGTCAACAAGATGGACACTGTAGCATTCAGATCTGCACGCATGTACTAATTAAAGCACTTGGTGACTCATTTCATGTTTATCGCAAGAGAGCAATGGATGAGGTGAAGCTTAGCTTAGTATTTGCTCGTTTTCAAATGACCTACCAAGCTCGCACTCCAACAAACAGGAACATTGAGTACTCGCGTCAAGCTGCTTTAGTTTTTGCGTTTCGCAGCTTTCACCGGTTGTTTCAAGTTAACTTTGTATTCTGAAGGTCCGTGGT
>Ga0210059_1009313_pt1 | contig 15360 bp, 6 predicted proteins | sample Ectturendosymbi2_FD_188042 | JGI IMG/M metagenome (GOLD analysis project Ga0210059, IMG submission 188042) | Ecteinascidia turbinata endosymbiont from Florida, USA - Sample 2 (SPAdes) (version 2) | ecosystem: Host-associated > Tunicates > Ascidians > Unclassified | place: Key West, Florida... | reverse complement strand
AAAACAGAAATCTACGAATTTCATATATGGCTACTAGGCTATCTATGGCTGACACTGTAACTAAAGATGAATTTTTTTTGCAGCATGCAAGGGTTCTCGGAAGGGGAATTTTGCGGTGTTCATGAGATGAAGTTTCCAACCCTCATCAATTGGAGGTGGGATGCAGCAAGCTGGTGCGCGAGCAGCTGTTGCGAAAAACACCAAGCCTTGTGTTAGCGTCTTTACTCTAGGTTGGTGATTACATACGGTTCGATACACGTTTGAATTTAGTGATCACCAACTTTCACACGAAACTAAAACCTGAGGTAAAGGTCAGCTATGGTATGAATTCACTTCCACATACACAACGTTTGAGTGATCACAGACGATTGGTAAGCCATACTGCTTTGATCAGCTATTCTAAAACCGAAATATATCAGGATAGTTTCCTTATGGGGTTTTGTTGCTTTTGCTGGTCTTATTTTGTCTTATTCATCAAAGGCTTAATCACCCTGAAAGTTTTTGGTGCAACGTTTTGAAATTGGGGTGGGTAGTAGGCTACTCCTCTTGCCGTCATTGGCTTCGTGCCCGGGAACGTCTGATGCTGATTCATGCAGTCATTCATTTGCTGTCGGAGCAATGGTTGTTAAAACTTTCATACTTGAAAACGCGTAGCCTTTTGCTTCTCGTCCACACTTTGACGTCGTTACGCCGAACCGCACACTTCCTGGTGATGACGGAAACCCTTTTGTTTTGAAAACGTGAGCAAGTCCTCCATACTCTGCATTTTAAAGAAACATGAAACAGATGTTTGTTTGTGTTCTTGCGTTGCACATCCAGTTATTTTATGATTTAGCTTATGTTGTCTTCAAAGTTGTAATTATGTTGCCGACCTCTTTTCATTTGAGAAAGCAAATTTTTACATGTGTTTATCGATGAAATTTTCGAAAATGTCGCAAAAGTCTTAACACTATACCACAATTTATTTTGTGTATACCATACACTGTACTCCTTCATTGTCAGATATGGGAACATTCCACTGAACCTAGAATAACAAACAGAGTATTTTTTTTACCTGATACAATTCCAGCGTGTATTGCAGCCAGACAAACAGGTCCATCTCCATAAACGTTTGTTCCACACAACTCGTGCGTTTTTCTCCAGCATCCAGCAGGGCATATGACCGAACTTATCGAATATTGGAGCTCAGAGAATTTCAGTAAGCAAGTCCCTTGAAACGTTGGAAATTGTTATAAAAATGAGACGTTGTCCTCTATTTTGTGAATTAGAATCAGCACAATGTCGAGAAATTTCTGATTTTATGTTTGTTACAGATTTAACCTCTTTACTTGCTATTATAACATCAATTTCTATCAATGCTCATAATACTTGCTAGTTAGCTTCCATAAACAGAAACAATTATAGGGAATTTGTAAAGTCTGACAATGTATACAGCCAGGAATGTAGTGCCACCAAAAAAAGTGTGGGAACGCACCCAAAAACTAGTCATTTTGAAACAGCTTCAAACTAGAGATGGCACTGGCGGGTAACAGTCCAGTCTTCGGGCGTCCGCTAAAGGTTTTGAAACAGTCCGTTAACAATTGTTCTGAAGGTGACGTCATTGCGGGCGGCTACGGTCCGCTGCTCTCTACTTGCCGAAAATTTGTGTTTTTTGCAAAGTTTCAAAACCTAACAACGACCTTTTTTGCTGCTGTTCTTTCCATTTTACCGTTATGCCAAAGTTCTGTTTCACTTGTTTCCACGCAAATCACTGAACCGTGTTATGAATCAATCAAAACAACAGACTTTCATTTATACTGTAGTGTGTTGCTGAGGTGTAGGCTTAGGCCAGGTATTCCCAAACTTCTCTGGCCATGTACCCCTGCATCATTTCGTTATATGAACATGTATCCCTGAAATTTCTCGTGACAAAAAGGCTGAGGAAAATAACAAAAATATATTTACCAACATAGACATTTAATGATTTTGAAACTATTCACCGATGTTGACCTGATATAAATTCAAGTATTTCAAAATGAATAATATGTAAACATGATTTTTCCCTTCTATTACTAACCTTAAATATACACTTTAAGATAGGAAAATCTATCTGTAGGGGTACATGTACCCTAGATTGTGAACCCTTGGATTAGGATTAGGGGTTAGGCTTAGGCAGAGGTGGGCAACCGCTACTCTGAAAATAGCGTCGCTACCGCTATCGCTATTTCCTGAAAATAAAGCGGCGCTACTCCTGACATTACTAAACAAAAATAGCAGCAAGTTGTCGCTACCGCTTTTCGCTACCGCTACTTTTGGCGAACTTTGAAATTCGTGCTGTTTTTGCAGAAGTAAGGTTTATTTTTCAGCATCACTTTGAAACGTTTTTTAAACTATCAATTTTGTTGGGTGCCCCTTTTTTGAAAAACCATGATCTGTAAACCATAGTCATTGGGCCGTTATGATTAGGAATTGCTCATTTTGCAGCAGATGCTCATATAACTGGAACTTAGACTGCACACACTTAAGAGTGCATTTAATTTTGTAAGTGGATTGCTGTAGACTTGTCAATTGCGTTTATTGCTGCTTTCTCGCTGGAGTCGAATATAGAACTCAAGATAATAATCAAGCAATAAAAAGGCCATAATTTCATTTCAACAAGGTTTTACGCGCGTGTAAGTTGAATCAGGCCCGCAACCAGGATGGTGGAAACCGGGCATTTGCATCCCCCCCGAAGTTTTCAAGCATCTTTTCAGATTTTATAAAAACGGTGACGCTGATCTTGGTTTTGTGAAAGCCCGTAAACAAACTATTGAATACATGTATTGCAAACTGAGCTCCTTGCTTGTCCATGTTTCAGCTTATTCACAACAACAGCTTTGAATAGGATGTAGTTTAGGCTATATAGCCTGTATGCAAAAATATCCTATTTAGATATCGAGAACAAATTGGCCAAACACCGCTTTGTTAACATTCTAGCTTTTGAAAGGGCGATCCAAGTGTTAAATGGATTGGCTACAAACGTGCGTAATCCCGCACCAGCTGTAAAACTAATCGGTGTACGATGTGTCACACACGAAACTAGTTTCCTTAACGCAATAAATGGCGAATGATTCGCTTGTTGTGGGTCACTGTTGCGACTTAACTATTATTGTTGAATGATGAGTGCAAGCTTGAATCATTGCAATAAGCTGGGAGCAGGACCAAGCAGGAAATTCCTCACGCAACCTGCTGCATAGCTAGAGCCTGTAATTGTTGTATATGTTTATTGGTAAACATATTTTTATTATCTTCGTCAGCCTTTTTGTCATAAGAAATTTTAGATGAATGGTTATCAAAGTGGGCGGAATCAACCCCGTGGGGGTGATTTTGTGAGGCAAGGGGGTGATAAAACCACAGGTGGATAGGTGGGAAACAACGCAAAGGGGGCAATTACGCTCAACCACTAATCAATCGTTGAGTTAACTTCAATAGCCTACTGTTACGACATGTTAGTTTCTTACAAATTTTAATTTACTATGCTATTCGTTGGAGTTTGCAGTTGAAGCTATTTATTCGTTAAGTTTTTACTCTGGATCGTCTGTGTGTCCGGCTGCAGTGTGGATTATTTTCACAAGAATCCTGAAAGTAATATTAGCTTCGCAATACAAATGCTTAGTTGAGCTATTTAATAGCTTGGTTCAGCTATTTAATACTTCCATTAAATAAAATTATTTAAATTTAATAGCTTGTATATGCTTTATCAGGCTTGGGGGTGCAAACGACGTCCCGAGAGTGTAACGGAGACGATAGAATAAAACTTTGAGAAACACTGTTTTAGAGGTACGCTTTCATCTATCGAAATGATGAAGGTACATGGCCAGAGAAAGTTTGGAAACCCCTAGCTTAGCCAAACTTAAGTTTTTCATTCAACGTTGCTGTGAGCCTGTGTACCTCAGTATTTGTTCAGCGAAAACCTCAATTCTGAAATCCTGTTCTCAAACAGGATATTTTTTCAAAAGACTAAATTGTTTCGATTGCAAAAAGCGAATTATGCAGTTGCTTTCGGTTTAGTTAGTACAATCCGTGCTGTAAGTACAATCCGTCTGTTATGCAACAGGTTTTTGTGCATAAAAATGATTAATTTTTTAATGGGTTTTGTTGACAATCATTCCCATTTACACTTTCTAATAGTAAAACAGGCTATTGGTTATCTCACAGCACAGCAAAAAGTTCTGGATTTCCTGTAAGCTTTTGAGAAATCCGCCGAATGTGCTCGCTTTTCATCATTTTGCAATGATCCAAACTTGTACATATCTAAATTCAAGTAAGTGTTTTCCACAAGTGATACAAGCTTAAATTTCAAAAATTATTAAATTCAAATAGGTTGTAGAAACAGAAGAAAAAGAGCAACGAATAAACAGCAGTAATTAAGTAAACAGAATGCTAGAACGGCAAAATGTGCACTATGTAGGTCACTGCAACGTCATGTCACGTGGTTTCTGCGATGGTTGGTGAGCGTGAGGGGAATACCCTCTCACAGGAAACAGGAAGACGTCATAGTATCGATGAGACGCATTATCCGGCTCTATATTACATCATAAACAGCATGAGCTCTTATCGTTCAAAACAACCTGCGGGAGCGATATCAAGGTTTTGCAAGGCATGAATTATTCAGGGAAGAAGGTTTTACAAGATGGTTCTGCAAAACAATCGGTGATTTTGTATGTCTAGTAAGAGATATTAGTTGAAACAGCGTTGAAACGACCGCAAATGTTGTCTCCTAAGTGAAGTGCCTTGTGAAAGATGACTATCAGGCATAAAATTCTTGCGAAATGCAGTGTTTTTGAAATCATGAGTGTAAATACCTTTCGGTTAAAGAGCAAATTCACTGTCTGATGACAATGATACCAACCGATTTAGACGAAGCGTTACATCAGTTCATTTGACAGATGCTTTTCGCGATGCGACAGAAGTGGTGGGTACAGATATATGGAGTTTTTGTCAGCATGCCCAATTTTACTTTGCAGAAAAGAGAGTTGTCTTGATTCAGTTGTTGAAAAAGCCATCATGAAAATGCAGAACAAAACTGAACGGCATTCCAGAGGCTTAGCCGCGCAGTTTATCGATTTTTGCACGCCCTAAAATATCAACATATCAACCAAACACTGTCATGATATTTACTACGTTGTTTCTACCATAGGATTGGAAATTTTCGCAAAAAGGTTGAAAACGCTGTGAGAGATTATTTCAAAAATGTTTGCCCTGATAAGAAAGCAGCATATTATTTTTCGAAAACTCGTCAGAAAATTATTTTGCAAATTGTATTGGCAAACGCGAAATGCTTCCAATAAGTTTTTGAAAATTATGTGAAAGCACGACAAAGGAATGAAAACTGAATTGCACATAAGCAAATGCTAGCTGCAACACTCAGGACTGTTGTGGTTTTATTGCAAATGAGCGAATGTAGCATCTTTGTTTTTGCTGTAATTTATCCAGTCCTGACTCACTGATTTTCTACTGCACCAACTGTTGCCCGGATACTTGCAAGAAAAACTTTGTTTCAGCAGCAATATCCAAACACGCTCTTCTGAATGAACGGCCTTAGCATTTGAGATGGCTCTTTTCGTAAGAGCTGCCGTCACGGCTTTCATGATATGCCTAAACACCAAACAGGAGCGAGTGATCAAAGCAAATTGATAATTGGATTTGCAAGTTGATCTATGCTCCAGGATTAAAATGTTGAAGGCTCATACTTTTTTCAAATTTTTCAATATAATTCTGGTCCCTCTTGCAAATGCTATTTTGCCCAATCGGACATGTTGGAAAAAATACTTGCAAAACTTGTAAGCCGGATTTTGGGTAAACGTTTGACTTGCTTTCACCAACGTGTATTTTCTGTTACGCTACCAGAATATTTGTATGATTGGAAATATGGTGCATAACTTTGATCTACGAGTAAGTTTACGTTACATGGAACAGTTTCACAATGAATCAGAATTGTTTATTTGCGTTCCCGATAAAGTTGACAGTGTGTGTCGAAGAACTTGGTACATTCTACGCAGAACTGCAATGCTGTATCACGCCAACGTATTCCCGATGTTAGCCTCTCAATTAGTTGGCTTTCACATACTGAGAATTGGTCATTGCCACCATATTTTTTTGCTTTAATTGAATAACTTGCATGTCGTGATAATATTATCACGTGCTATTTTCTTCCGAGCGTCAAAGCCGGTATCTTGTTCTGTAACTTTAACAAAAACTTGCAATGGGTTATACACACAGCCAGATACGCTGAAGTCAAACCAAACTAAAAAATGTCATTGACATACACGTAAAAACAAAAAGCAACACATGCAGTGAAGTGCAACTGACTGAATCCAGTGCAGCATTTGCTCCAAGCATTCAATTCACTTTTACGCAGCTTTACTAGCAGCAATAGCTTATATTTCCAAGCCCGAATTGCTATAAGATTGTTGATGATATTGGTTTTTCCGAACTTAAATGGACCCGATCGTTCAGGTCAAAAGTAACCTGAGTTGAATCTTTCCTAACGCTGCTAGATTACCGCAAAAAATCATCCAAAGTCAACACAAAACAGTGAGAAGAGCAGCTACTACCAATGCGTTCGGGCGGAAAAGCTCAAGCGAACTTTTTCCTTTGGCCACCACTCACTCCAAAGTAGCGAATAGCGGAAAAAGCGAAGTGCGATAGCTCGCCACCGCATGCGTTATTTTTTTTAAAAAAGAGCGGCGCTACCGTATTCGCTCCTGGTAAATTAGCTCGCTTTCGTAGCTCGCTATTTCAGCAACTCGCTACTGCCCACCTCTGGGCTTAGGTCAAGGTTTAAGGCAGGGACCACGAAACTTTTGAAAACTCAGAGTTATTTATTGGTACAGATTCGTGGGTAGGACTGCCAGTTTGATACACAGACTTTCGAAACAAAAATTTTGTGCAATTTGTCTTCAAATTATGTTATCGATAATATTAATAATTAAAGATATTATCAAAGTGAAGACACTGATCATGTTCATGCTGTTGTCAGAACAGGCCCGTGGGCGACCCACATGGTCCCTACGGCCGACCTGGTGTCCGCAGGCACAATGCTTGTGACCCCAGGTTTAGATTTAGTATGTTGCTAGCAAGTGAAGTACAGCCTAGTGCACGCTTGTCATGTGTTAGTGTCATGTTACAGGCGACGGGCGAATACGTTTTCAAAAGTGAAAGTCCCCTGGCGGACCTGAAACCACTCTGCCTTAAGACAGCATGGTTTTAGTGTCCAAATGACAATGAACCGAAAACTTGTTGTTACTTTGCATTTGAGTTAACTTTAGATTACGGGCCATGAGCCAGTCCGACCCAGAAAATAAGTTGCAGTTTAGAATAAACGCCCTGGGCCGGGCGGTTTCTTGTTAGTTCGGGGTGGGCCGGGATGCAAATGTGCTGGCTCGTGCCATCTCTAATTCAAACTCATTTTGAAGCAAAACGTGAAAAATGTGCGGGAACGCCGTTCCCACGCGTTCCCGCCCTACTACACCCCAGTATACAGCATTTGTGCTGTTGAAACTAAAAGAAGCTTTGATTGGGACGTACAAAATCTCCAGTTGACCATGTACATTTGTTGCATGGAATTGAAAGATTTCACAGAGGCAGTGATAGAACATACACCGAAGAAATTTGTTTATAAAGCTTGCAAATTTACAGAAACGTGGTTAGTTTGCTGTGAAAAGCCATTTTTCCCTTTTGTTTTGATCCAGACTAATTTTTGTTTCACTAGCAAATTAGAAGTTCGTTTTGCTCGATGTTCCATTTTTATTATTGTTTTTTAAACGTTATCAGAAGTAGAAGTTCTTATGCAAAATTAAACATCTTCCAGTCCGCATATATTACTCTTAATTAAAAATGAATTTTGAGGTTCAACTTATTTGGCATGCTTTCTAAAGAACAAACAGACATTATGCTGTATCATTCACATCATAAAATATAAAAATAAATAATTATTAAGTCGAAATGTGGAAATTGAGTTCATTAGTGAAGATAGCACACTTTGCCTTGGTGTGACTAGAAATTAAAGAATTGAACACAACATTGAAATAGGGTTCAATCAATCCAGTGCTTTGGCTTCATTCCTGCATTGACCCCTAACGAGGGTTGTGCTCTCTAACAATGGGCGGGTGTCTTTTGAATGAGGAATACTGAGAATGAGGTTTCATGGCGAAAATAAGATTTCAAGCGCTAATGAGAGTGCGTTTTTGAATAATTAAATTGATAGTCATCAGGAGTAAGGGGTGTATTTATTATTTTATCGCCACAAAATGCTTATGTTCAATATGTGCTTGATAACCAGCATACATTGAGTACAACTTCAATACGCACTGAGAGCGATGTATACATTGAACACCACATCAACATGGGTTGAATAATATTTCATAATGTAAGAAAGCAGGAATAAAACTACAAAAAATCAGAGAAAGGTCTGCTGCTGGCAAAGCAGCTGAGTGGTTAGCGCATAAACCTCACAGATTCATACTGCGGCAACAATAGAGGTCACATACCGTGTTCACTAAATGTCTGGGAGGTATGATTTGTTGAATATTTAAATGCTAGCCAGTTCACAGCTAAAAATTTTATTTGCAATTCTTTTTCGTTTCATAAGTCCCGATAACTTTATAAGTTGCAATTGCAGATGTGTTCGAAAGTCTCATTACGCGATTCAGAACAACAAACATTGGCTGTAGATGATGCTGCAATATTGAGAGTCCGGGTGGAATGTGCGCAATGCTTCACACTGTGCTGGAAAACGAGCAATAACAGAGGGCACAAGCAGTGCTCCTTGTGTGACTGGCTGTTAGCGCTACGTGCACATCTCTGTTATCATTAGCGCACTTCCCGTTCGAAAATTATTCAGGAACTGCGAGATAATTTGTTACTAATGTGAAATAGAAGTTGCATATAAAAAACACAGGATAGAAAATATTTTAATATTAAAAGTTAGCATTAAACTAATAATGGAAAAACACTAACCTTCCTTGGAATGAACGGTGTTTGCAAGAAAGAATAACAAAATAATGTCTGCCAACACAATGATCCTCATTTTTTCATGGCAATTCCAACAAATATTTAGCAAAGTGTTCACAATCTGTTATGCAACAGCTTTTTGTGCATAAAAATGATTAATTTTTTAATGGGTTTTGTTAATAATCTTTCCCATTTACGCTTTCAAATAGTAATACAGGCTATTGGTTATCTCGCAGCACAAAAAAGCTTTGGATTTCTTGTACGTTTTTATGAAATCCGACGACTGTGCTCTCTTTTCATCATTTTGCAATGATTCAAACTTGTACATATCTACATTCAGGTGAGTGTTTTTCACAAGTGATACAAACAAGTAATCGATCAGCAAATTTTCTTATTAGGAAATCGATTTCACGCAAAACTTCGCATTCTCTCCTAAAAGCCCATTCAAGGATAATCTACTTCAATACCTATTTGAATGAGTTTTCTGGATTGTGCATGCGTCGTACACCTGAAATTGTTTTCCTAAGCTTTCTGATCAATTATTGTTCATGCCCTTTTGTGGAATCATCACTTGGATAACGCATTATTTCAGTAAACGTGATCGCTGTGATTGATTTTTGCATTGTAAAATATTTTCCCAGAATACTAATCAACAATAATTTGCTTCTTTGCAGCGAATAAGTCGATTAAACTATTAATGCAATCAGTCAAACGTCAAACTGCCCTGCAAAATGTTATTGCACATAAGAACGTTTTGCTTTCCTCAATCCATGAACAAATTCAAACAGAATGTAGAAACAGAAGAAAAAGAGCAACGAATAAACAGTAGTAATTGAGTAAACAGAATGCTAGAACGGCAAAATGTGCACTGTGCAGATCACTGCAAAGACAGTGTCACGTGGTTTCTGCGATGGTTGGTGAGCGTGAGGGGAATACCCTCTCACAGGAAACAGGAACACGCCATAGCATTGATCAGACGCATTATCCGGCTCTATATTACATCATAAACAGCATGAGCTCTTATCTTTTAAAACTACCTGCGGGAGCGATATCAAGGTTTTGCAACCCATGAATTATTCAGGGAAGAAGGTTTTCGAAAACGTCAGAAGTTCATATTATATCACATCAAAATGGTCATGTTAGGGTCAAATAGTTCAGATACAACAACGAAAACTCTAAGTCTCGATAAAATAATTCATAGAAAATGCTTTTTTGTATCAAATTCCGTTGAATCTACCTTTATGTCACCTAACTTCCAATAAATTATTCGAAAATGTTTATTGGTTTTGTTACCATCAGCAAACTGTGCAAAACCTTAAATTTTTCTCGTTTGCGACATATTTCCAACTGAGGGAAGTCCTCACGTTGATAGCGGATTAAATTGCTTAGCTGTATTGGTTGGTTCAACCTGAGCTAAGTTATACGACATGCATTATGACAGAACAAACAATGTCTCAATTTTTGTTCAACCTGCCTTAGTCACAGTTTAAATTGATTTTGAGCTTGAGCAACAGTCAGCATATACGGTGGAAATAATTTTCTCTACCGCGTATTCGTTTTACCGTCAATTTTCGTTTTCTCCTACACTTTTGTACACTGTACACTGCCTACTTTCATGTATTGCCAACTTTACTGCCTATTTTTCTCTGATGAGGACTTTTCTCTAGTGCCATATCTTACATCAACCCTTGCCACTGTTTTTTCGTCATCCAAAAATTTAGCTTTAATTCAAATTTTTCTTAAACTTCACTAGAAGTGTTCCTCTGTCTAGAAAGAACGCTTTGCTTTTAGTGACTGCAAAGTTTCTTGGACGACGAAATATGCAAAATTGCAAGAACAAATTCAGCCTAATTCACAGCAACTTCTGTCACTTTTGTCGTGAAACTACGAGACGTTTCAAATAACACAGGTGTTGTCCTGTAGCTCTGAGACCAAGATACTCATTCACAATGTCCCTGACGCTGTGGAATTTGATCACATACATCTTCGTTCAGAGCCTTTCAGTACCTTCCATCCTGCAGAATGCTTGAAGACGAAATGGTTGTTCATGTTGTCATGCCAACCCTCGCAGCAACTTTTTCTCTGCGCGCATTTGCTCTACCTGCATTTTCATCTACTGACTACAATCATTTACTGCTTGTTAGTGGTTCAAAAGCCTTTTGCGAGAGGAGCTTTATGATAATTCCATACTTCAGTGGGGAATCAGGTCCCTATCCACCCGGTCTTAGAACCCTTTCAACGTCCGCAAGGAGCCATTTAAAGCGCTGATTCCATCGAAAACTTTGTCAACAAGCTCTCAGGGCCTTTTTCACCTTATTCGGACGGATGAAAGCATGTGTAGTCAGTCTTTTGATCCGGAGCTTGACTGCAAAGTCCTGGTAAACTTGCTGTTTGGGTCCATGGTTAATGTAGCTTACACTACTCTGCGTAACAAGCAGCGTTAGAGGTGAAAGTAACAAACCTGATACTGCGCATCGGGAAACCAGGCCTATCCGTCACTTTCTCAAGGGAACCAGGCCCATCCGTCACTTTGTCAACGGGCTTGTTAGTTACAAGCGTCCATTTAGTCCGGCTGCCAAACCACAGGTTTTTGGAGAACCTTGCAATAACCGTCCGTACAATTTTTTTGCTGTTTCTGTACAACCGAAGTTTGCTCTTTAAGATTCTGAATGGTACCACTCCGTCATCCTTGGGCAATCGCTCCAATATCCAAATTATGGCCGCCATTACGGAAAATCCTTCTTTCGTCAATGTCTTAGTCACTATGCATGATATCAAAACAATTTCGGTGTTTATCCCCCATGTTTTGAGGGTGAAGAATAAGATTAACCAATGCAGTAAAGATTCCACTTTTATTTTTTGCTGAATATGCATATTGAGACTGTCTATGCAAAAAATCTCGTTTTTGTCCATGTTACGCCAAGTAACACTGCGAGTTAAAGGAGGCAAATTGTTAACGCACTCCTTTTAATTTCTAAACGAAAACAAAAATCACAAACCCTTTAAGTCCTGCGTACGCCACTTTTCTTGTAGAACTTTGCAATTCTGTAACTCACCAGGCGATTGAACTAGAGAGCTTTTCAAACCCACTGTGGATTCAGCAAGTCGTGTAGTCGAAATCGAAAAAAAACATTTTTCGTTTTCAGTGAGGGGTTTTCCAGGAAGAACGCCACAAGTGGGGGTGTTTTTGGATTCTTTTACCTGGGCCTGGACCCCAACCCATTGGGCCAGGACCCCAACCCATTGGGCCATTATTATAGTTCAAGATTTTTGCGGAAACTAGGTCAAAATCCGCGTCTTTAGAGACCATGAATGACTTTCTATCATATCTGTGGCCAAATATGTGGGCAACAAAAACAAAATTGGATTGGGAATTGCAAAGTTTTACTTTTCAGTGCTTCAGCGCACTAATACGCGAGCTTCCAGGACGATAATTGCGCTATACAGCGCACCAATGCTGTCGCCACCAACCAAACTTCGATCCACAAATGAACACTTCAACAAAGTACCCTCCCACGAATGTGAAAACATATGGTCAGTGCAAATATGCAATTGCAGGAGCCAAACAAACCAGCAATGGAGCGGTTAAGAACAATTTTTGCCCCTTTCCGCTGTCCTCTCAAAACGCAACTGCTGCTTTGATTTTCCGCAGCTTGACCAAAAAACAAAACCAGCGCAAACCCGGTCGCTTCGAGCACAAATGAGTAACCATTGGACCAACGCTCTGGCCATTTCTTCGCGCCAATCCGTGCCACCAACGCTATGTGCGTTCTTGCCGTAACAGTCCATATCTCAGTACCGTGTTTATTCGGTTGTTAGCCTCCCTTGATTAGAAGCCTCATGAAATGGTGTCAAAAGATTAACGTAAGCCGCATTTGAACATACATTACCCAAGCCTCAAAGATACTTTCGTTGTACTAGCACGTTTCGCTTACCCTTTTAGTCCCGCGAAAGCCACTTTTTTTGCAGAGATTTGCAATCCTATTACTTGCCAGGCGATTGAGCTATAGAGCTGTTCAAACCCTCTGCGCATTCATCAAGTCTTCTAGTCGATATCAAAAAAAAAAGTTTTCGGTTTGGGTTCTCTGGGTGGAACGCCAAACGTGAGGGTGTTTTTGCGTTTATTTGGCCACCTTCACCTGGCCCTGGATTCCAAACAATTGAGCCATTATTTTGGCTCAAGTTTTTTTGGAAACTAGGCAAAATCCGCGTCTTTAGAGCCCTCGAATGACTTTCTAGCATATTTGTAGCCAAAATATGAATAAAAAAAACAAAATTGTTGAAAATTTCTGGATCCACAAACCCCAACCTGGGGTGGAATACACCCCTTTTTTTCTAATTTTCGTGGTGCAGTTTTGGCCTTTTTGGCTATGTTTACAAAACCACAGGTTGTTTTGACATCTTTTGACAGGTTTCTCGAAACATCTCATGCGTTCGAAAATCGAGCCGAATCAGCGGCGCGAAACCGCGCGAGATCTAATTGCATTCTAGGCTATAGTACGAGCTTTTAGAGGTTGTGATGGAGATTATGTTTCTCGTTGAAAGTTGCTGCAAAAATGGTAGAATATTAATTAGGGAAATCCCCTAACTGCCCTAGGACATTCCGGACATATTTGGAATATTTTTGCCATAACTTTTGAACCAGAAACGCTAGAAACTCGATCAAGGGCTCTAAAGACTCGTATTTTAGCCTAGTGTATAAAAATACTGCGAGCCAAAATATTGGCGCATAGGTTTGGATGTTGACGTCATAAAATTAACCAAAAAATATACCCCCAAAATGATCCCATTGGCCCAAACCCCTTATAGAAATTTCTAACTAAACGACGCCACTAGACATTACAGAGTTTGAACAACTCTCTAGCTCAGGGGTGTCCAACCTTTTTGGCCAAAGGGCCACATGCCGTTTACGAATGATTGGGCGGGCCACTTGAGTGTTTACTGCTAAGACAGACAAAACTCTCACACCAAAATTCTAATCTTAGAAATGTATATTATCCTCTTTCACAAATATAAGAACAATAAACATACCAACAGTAAAGTCAACAAAGTTTTTGCTACACGTCGACATTTCAATCTGAAATTTGGCACTGTTTTTCTCTAACAAGTTTGGCAATATTCGGTGAGATGGACGATGCAGCAATGCGAAGAGAATTTTCCATATGGCTGTCAGAAAGTAGTGATCTCACAAGGGATGTGACATGGTTCATCCGCGAAAAAACTTGCTCGCACAAGTAAGTGCTGCCGAATAATGAGGTCACGAAAACTGCCAATCTGTGAATCCTCTGAAATTTTTCTTTAGAGACATATTTTTTGTAAAAATTCTAGCAATGGAAAGTTTTTGAACTTCTCCCTTAAATTAGATGAGCACTGAAGATCAATGCACTCCATCTGCAGGTTTCCGGGTACCTCTTCTATCTTCACAGAAAAGGGGCAGGAAAACACATTGAAATGCATAGCAGACTTTTTAAAGTCGGTGAATCTAATGTCGACGTCGTCCCTTATTTCTGTTATTAATTTTGCGTATTTCTGGGAGTTTTGAACTTGAAGACTCTGTAGAGTAGGAAAGTGAACGAAGATTTTGTTGTATATCTGCATTTCCCACAGGGTTAATTTCACAGCAAACGCGTTGAAATGATCAAACATGGAGTGTATCAGTTGCCCTTTTCTCTGTAGACGTGAATTTAGTTCGTTTAGATGGGGAGTTATATCCACCAGAAATGCAAAATCTTCTATCCATTCCTCGTTCATGAATTCATCAACACTATTTCCTTTGCTTTCCATGAAGGTTTGTATTGCATCCTTGAGTTCAAACACTCGTTTCAGCATTTTGCCGCGACTCAGCCATCGGATCTCGATGTAGTATGGAATGTCATCGAAGTCAGCATCCATGCTATGCAGTAGCTCTTGAAACTCCCTGTTAGTGTTACGCAGCCCTTTGGAACAAATGAAATTGACCGTTTTAGTAACAACTGACATGACATTTTGCATTTTCAGTGACTTGGCACAAAGGTTCTCTTGGTGTATTATGCAATGGAATTGCATGACAGTGTCATTCATGACAGTGTCACACTTTACTTGCTTCAAGTTGAAGTAAGTTTGCTAGATCCTGCTGTCTTCCCACCATTGATGGGGCGCCATCAGTTGTAATTCCCGAAAGCTTCGACAAAGATAAGCCAAGGCGCTTGATTGTTGTCATCACAGCTTCCAACAAATCAATGCCTGTAGTCGTGTCTTTCATTGGGACAATGGCTGCAAGCTCTTCGGTAATTTCAAAATCGTCATCAACTCCTCGCACGAAGAGTGCCAACTGAGCAGTAGACTTGACATCAGTGCTTTCGTCAAGCGCCAAAGAATACGATGAAAATTTTCGTGCTTTTGCAATTA
>Ga0210059_1009311_pt1 | contig 15362 bp, 11 predicted proteins | sample Ectturendosymbi2_FD_188042 | JGI IMG/M metagenome (GOLD analysis project Ga0210059, IMG submission 188042) | Ecteinascidia turbinata endosymbiont from Florida, USA - Sample 2 (SPAdes) (version 2) | ecosystem: Host-associated > Tunicates > Ascidians > Unclassified | place: Key West, Florida... | reverse complement strand
AGGAACAAACGTTTGGCTGGCACACAGCGGACCCTAAACATATCGCAGCAAACACGACGAGATTTTTCATTACAATAGTGACAACCAATACATTCACTTCAGGTCAAGTTCTTGTCAACAGCTGTAAAAGTACGACAAGCGATAAGCAATGCACACACTCCTTTCCACTAATGCCTTGCATATTGAACAGCAAGGTACTACCTCGCTAGAAACTGGTGCGCGACTTGTAGACACATGGCAAGCGGTGACCATGGCGAAACAATAAACGGACATGACGTAAATAATAACGGAAACTGAAAAGGTTGAGTAATAGGAAACAAAACAATTCCTCGATCGTCATGTTGGGGCACGTTGCTAACATAAAGAAGATGTATGTTTATTTTCAGCGTCAACGTAAAGCAAGTTACTTGGAGCTATGCGAGAAACTCGTGGAAGCGGAAGCGGTTGACGAAATAGCCGCTTCCACATCCGTGATTCAGGCATTTGATAATGTCTCAGCAGGAAAAAGGAAAAGGAAAAGTTTATTTCATTTCACTTTTACAAGAGCACCGCAGCCCTGTTGATAACTACCTAATGTTCTTTAAGTTCGTCGACGTTACGATGACCAAGCATTAAGTTTCCGCATGTAAATAGGCACCTCGCGAGTGCTCGTAAGGCATTACTCCATAGTCCATCGTAACTGAAGTCAGTGGGGGTGAACTGACTGGACTTTTTCAAATAACAAAACTTCGAAAGAATTCTTGCCTACTTTATGCCCATTCTCAATCTTTGTGCAGCTTAGCAAAATTCGATTTTTCAAACCGTGGTGTGCGCCAGCCAATCCAGCGGCACTTTTTCTATGCTCGACTGCTCGTATTCGACAAGACTTTAGCGCAGCCTCATTTTACCGCTGTAAATTGCTCTGCCGAATTGATGAATGTATTTTATTCCCCTCTTTCAACGTGCCGCCTAATAGTTTAACAGTTACGAACCGCTGTATGGTAGCGTTGGGTGTAATTCACACCAGCAAAATCATTGACCAAATCTGGCCCCTGCATTAAAACTTGGTTGAGAAACAGGCCTTTATGAACGGCTGCGCAATCAAACACAACAGGCAACTTCTTACCAGGCTTCCTTTCATTAATCACACTGTGATGTGGCAAATACCATACACGACCTGAAGTCGTAATTTCATCTTGAGGTACCTCTTCGGCATAACCTTCGTGTCAGTTTGACACCCCTGCTTTAGGGTTTACTACATAAATGCCTTTTGTCGATATAGCAGCAGATAGTTTGGGACACCAAAAGTGTTCCCAGTTATGTGTAGTTTGTTAAAAACGAGGCCCATCTTCTGGGTTCACTTCACACATTCTCTGAATTACTGATATGATTCTCTTGAAACTGTGGTTGTTCCATGAAAAATCACATAGATCGACAAAAGAAATGGTCTCTTTCATATCCTTAAAAGAGAACCACTTTTGTGTGATATCCAACGATTGTCGCAGATAACCTTGTTATTTCAGCAAGTTAAGATCTTTTTGGTGCTTCTTATTTAGCTTCCCCCCCAAACGCCTGGTCTGGATCCGCCACTGTTCCATAACCTGTTGTGGTGGTTTCTTTCAAAGTGCAGAAGCTGAGAATCGATCATGTGCTGTGAATAAATTTTTACTCGACAATCACATCAAATTTCCTAATTTTTTTTTGGCAGAGAATAAAACTTTGCAAACAAAACCTGTGTGTTGGTTCAGGTGCAAATGTCTCACAAAAAATGTCATGAAAGTAAGACATTTGTGTTAGTGGTTTATCTTCATCTTATGAAAATGTTTGTAGCTAGGGTGTCTGTATGTCACACAAATTTCATACGTAAGCATACTCGTTGTGCTAATTTAGTCAAAAAGTTACATCAGGGGTTGGGGATCAATTTACTATCACGGGCCACATGAATTGAGCATTATCGGTGGCGGGACGCAAAATCAATTAATTTCATCCTAACATTCTACCGTTATATAACTTTGAGGAAGAGTAACTTCTCTTGACTTACCACATAAGAACCTGCTTATCATGTAGCTTCTCAAGCGCGTCTCAAGCAAGCCGAGATGAGCCGTAGAGAAAGTATGTGACGTAACAAGAGAGTACATAAATGGAGCCCAGCCTTCATTGAATCACTTTCAGCAACTCAGAGCGCAAATCATACTGAAACTCTCTTTAAAGTTTTATGTTTAACCTATATTTTGAACAGGTCTGTTATAAATGGGTCTGTTATGACCTGGGCCTGTTTATGAATGGGTCTGTTATGAACGTGGTCTGTTATGAACGTGGTCTGTTATGAACGTAATCTGTGATGAACGGGTCTGTTATGAATGAGTCTGTTATGAACGTGGTCTGTTATGAATGGTCTGTTTTGAACAGGTCTGCTTTGAACGGACACCATAAAAAATGTATGGGAATTATCAAAAAAAATGTTTTTCAAAGAGTGCAACCACCAGGGACACATTGTTTCATTATGAAAAACAATCACCGACACATTGTTTAATTGGGTAAAACTTTCAGGAACTAGCTTTTGAATCGTTGAAAAATTTAGCAATGGATGATTCCATTGGACAAAATGCGAAAATGAATATATACCTTTGTTAGTTACTATGTAGTTACTACCTGTCAGTAGTTAAACAATACTCTCCGCCGACACTTAACAATCAAACCTTATATTGTTTTAGATCTGCACATTTTCACCACTTTTTCATCAAATGTTTCTTTGCTGCTAATGCAATGCATGAACAGATGACGGGAAATCGAAGGCATTGGCTAACGATCTTTTACTACTGAATTGTATCCAATCGGATTTTCAAATTGTTGTTACATGAAAGAAATGAAATATAGATACAAATTTCATAAAAATTTATTTTTATGTTTTTTATTTCAGACATGAACAAAAATATATCAACGTTCCAGGGAAAACTGGTGGAACTTCAAGCAACAAATCATGACCTTGCTTTGACCAACAACCGCCTGGAATCAACGTTGAGAGGTAATCAGTACACTGCGAAGGAAGAGAATCGACTGACGGTTTAGAAACTATGAATCCATTCTCGAACATTTTTGAAACATCACTTAATCAACGTCGGAACACGTTTGGTTCTTTTGCATGTATATCTGGCTGAGAATACGTCAGTGACGCATTTGTGGGCTCCAGCATTTATGTCCCTATTTATGTGAAAAACTGTGTTTATGATATCTTGTGAGCTCCAGTGTTTTTTTATCACAAAAATGTTGCGATAGAACTTCCAAGCGAATACGATTGGAATCGTACAACAAAAGAACCGAAATTCATTTGACCGTTTTAAGGAATATTTGTTTGTTTTAAGAAACTTATTTGTCTGTTTAACGTTTTAAGGAAGTTTGCTACTGTACGTAGAAGACCAAGCGAAGCTGCTGTGTTGTCTTTAACTAATTGGATGAAATCGTTGCAAACTAGTAGGAGAAGTATGACCAGAAATCACAGTCGGAATTATCGTTCGCGATCAGACAGTCATCGTGCTTCGCCGATGCCGCTCAATAAAGTGCAAGGCTACCTGACAATGCAACGAAATCCGAGTGTCTATTTTACTGGGGATTAAGGTCACAGTGCGTTTTTTTAGTTGCCGCTTACTCATTCAAATCGAGTCGGCCTGTGGAATGCCAAGTGTTGACAAGTCAACCAACACCAGCACGTGTTTGTGGGGGAAAGTCTTTGTGCAAAAACATTTAAATCATATGTCGGCAGTGGCGATTCCAGCACTCGGGATCAACCCGAGCCTTCGACTACGCTTTATATTGTAAAACGCGAGCTTGCATGCTTTGCATATTTGTGCTACCACCCACTTCACTGATTAAGGTTGTAAACTCTGGCTCTTTCCATTGGAGATTGTCAGTGTTCATATATTTTCGTTTCATGTTGGACCTCCGCGTGCAATTTGCAGGTGACGTGAATCAAAAGATATCGTTCGCAACACAGGCTCTCTTAAATACGTTCGCTCGCGCTTTACTCGGGCTTATCCATTGAAACCCGAGCTGCCCTCTGCAATTAAGTATTTTTTCAATTTAATTCATATAAGATTGAATGTTTTTTCGAAGCAATAGGTTTGCATAGAACATTGGATTTGAATTCCAATCCAATGGACAGTACCTAGTTCGAGAATAATTTCAAACGAACGATAAACTGTCTGGTAACTCGGGCTAATATGAATGAGCCTAAGACGTGGAGGATTCACTGGCGTTATCATTGTTCTGTGACGTGCGTTACGTAACAATGGACGAGCTCCCATGAGAACTCTCATTCATTGTTGCGTAGCCAACGTCACGGAGAAACGATAGTGCCAGCCAGAATGAGCAAATGGAAATTTCAGTGATACAAGCTTCGAACGGTTGCATTTGCAAAGTGTAGGTTGCGTGATGAGCCCAAGGGACGCTGCTGATCTGGAATGGCCCCTGAGTGAAGGTATGCAAGTTAGTGCGCTGCCGCCTGTCTGAATAGCCATGTCTTGAAACGTCAAGCTGCTTAAATTGCCAAGTGTGACGCTTACGCACGTTTGTGGCACAAACAGTCACAATTGGTGAGCAAAAGGTCTGCCCGGAGTCGGAGTCGTTAAAATTTCCTGCGATTCCGACTCCTCAGATTGAAAATCCTTCCGACTCCACAGCCCTGGACCCGGTGTCAAGCGAAACTTCTGACCTATGATTGTTTGTCAGTTACTTTGCTTGTCAGAGTGAAGGAATATGTTTGTCAATTACATTTTTGATGTGTGTTCTATAAATTGAAGGTTTTTGGTTGGATGTCAGATACCCACAACAACCTGCAGTACAGGAATAACTGTAACCATTGAAAAATATTGGACTTACTTTTAGGCTTCAAGTATATTGCTTTTTCTAACTCTAACCCAAACCCTAACCCGATACGTTTACCCAAACACTAAGCTCTAGGCCGTACTTTTCTCAGCATATTTGATATGTTGCATATTACTCTTTGCATTGGTGCATGGCGTGAAGTCAGAAATTTTGCTTGACACCGGCAACTACAAGAGAATACCACTGCTACGTAGGACAACTGTTACATCATAGAGCCAGTTAGTGCAGTGATTTCCAAACTTTTTCGAACCGTTATTCAAATCAAGAAAGTGATGATGTATCATCACCCTCAAAACCTTTTTCGCATTTTAGGTTGAAAATTTGTATTGCAGTGATCACTCATAATACAGACTAACATTGTGATTTTGGTTTCGCGTAACCCACCGTAGAATCGCATATTATCCCCGGGGGTAATTTACCCCCAGTTTGGTAATCACTGAGTTAGTGGGTCAAAGTACTTTCACCAGCAAATGCGTGCATTCTTGTTCTGAAAAAATCCAGAAAAAAAGCCAGAAAGATCTAGATTTCTTCTGTTTTTTTTATTTTTGAAATTAAGCCAAAAACCTAAAAAAAGGCCAGAAAGAAACAGAGTTCGTCTGTTTTTTTGGTTTTTGAAAAAAAAGCCAAACATGTTAAAAAACAGATTTTCACATCTGGCTTGAAAAAAGCGACAATGGCACCCGTGCTACTAAGTCTGCACTACTGTGAACTGCACATCGACAACATCGTATAGCAGTGATGCAACAACAACGTTTTTCTTAATTGCACAACAAAGAACAACAAGTGACACAACAACTATAAATATTTCTTGTTCCACTGTCTGCACTCACCATGCTGTACAACTAACTGGCCTACTTGCAGTCTGAATGCGGCACGGTGATCTAAAATGTCATGACGCGTGAACAAAATGAAGCAAAAAATCATTTCCCTAGAATACGAGGAATCTTCATGGAACCCTTGAAATTCACAGAACTCCGCCACCACAGGCTTTGTGGAACCCAGCGCCGGATTTAGGGGGGTAAAATGCCCCCCACAATGTCGTTAAGCCATATGTGTGATATGCGCGTGCCACTTACAAATATGTGCCGACGAGAATTGTTTGTAGATCCTATCGGTAGTATTTTGCTCGAATATTATTTGATATTGCAACGAAACACCTATTACCCTATACACTCGCTTATCAACCGTAGTTTTTTAAATGGAATATGGCCTGTATTTTGCCTGTGGCTTATACGCGCAACATACCCAGATGGACAAAGTTTTTGCATGAGCCATCATCGAATTTCAGTCATCCAGTTGAACCGCAAATGCCATTTGGCAATAGGCGAAGGTAGGGCGCTATCATTTCTCTGTCAAAATTCGACACAAACTCGCAGGATAAAAGCTTACAGATTTACTCATAGAAGAACGTTCTTCCTCCGACGAAAAATATTTCTTAGGTTTTGAACAATAAAATTGGCTTTCACTACATTTGCCTGTAAAAATCAATATTTTGTGGTTGATTGATCGCGCTGGGTCTTCACCGGTGAAAAGGTCAATTGACCTGCGGCTTATTCCTGAATTACTCTTAATTCTCCGTATATGGCTAAAATTTCTGCTGCGGCGTATCTGCGGAAGCGGATAATAAGCGAGTATATACGGTAGATAGCCCTTATTGGTTTCCTGAAAGTCGTTCAAGTATCTGTATCTATAGAAAGCAAGGCCAAGCCACGTAGCACGCACTAGCTTACATCTCTACTCGTTTCTGGTAGATTTTGCGTCTGCACACGTCGCATAGGACTGCCACTAGTCCTCTTTTTGAAGTGAATGTCCACGTTATTTATGAGAAATGAAACATTCAGTCGAGTAGCGCTGGCGATTTTATAAACCCTGTCAAGTAATCCAAATACAACATTCCATTTTTGTGGTGAGGGGAATGAAACTTGTCCAATGGGTGTAGAGGCAAGAGTGAGTATGCATCCGATACGTTGTTGTTTGCATTCCAGTCTGAATTTTTTTTACTAGAACATCCAAACAAACAAGAGAGTCGCCGAACTCCAATTTTTGGTAAAATGCTGTTATTATATACGTTGTTGAGAGCTTTAAAGAAAACATTCAACTCACTCTTGTCGTTGAAAGCAACTATTACATCATCTACATAGTGCCAAAGGGCATTTGGCTTGTTTTGAACGTTACTGTTTGTGAGAGCTTGATCAATAACGTTTATTATTACACTCAAGCAAGTGATAATCGTGAATTGTCCTCCATGTTTCTTGACCAAGTGGTTCTAAACAACGTCAAAACGCAAACGAGGCCAAAATGAGAGAAGAAAGAGTTGAAACCACGTGAAGAAATATTCATATTAGTATTTTACAGTGGTAGTGAAGTCCAGCGGAGACATTTCTGCGGCACTTGTAACAAGCAGGGTTGAGGAGTTGGATTTCAAATATCCGACTCTGTCTCCCGACTCCAACTTTCCAAAACTTCCGACTCTTACTCCTTAACATAAAGGGAATGAAATTTGGTGGTTACAATCAATGGAAATCGTGGTAAACAGCAAAAAATCTCTACTTCAACAAAAGTTTCGGAAGAAATTGTACCATTTCAACAGGAATTCCCAATTCACGAGTGTGATATAAAAAATTATCCAATTGGACGTCCAGAGTCGGAGTCGGACAAAAAAATCCGACTTAGCCTGAGTAGGATAATCTGTTCCACGGTTGCGGTTTTAGCATCAAAGAAGTGCAGAAAAGGTTGCACAAGACTTTATACAAACCACCCAACCTCTTTTCCGCTCGAATCCCATATTATCGCTTTCCCAACCTACCTCTCCTAGTTGGATTCGTTGAATCGCGTATAGTTGAAAACATGCGAGCTCAAGCAGCTCGGTGAGATACTCACGGTCGTGCTTGAGTGATTTATGGGATTCCCAATCCAACGCGAATCCGATTACAGTGCAGTGTAAAGAGGGAAAATGATGATATGTGGTAATACTAGTGACTTCATCGATCATCCCCTACCTAAATATTCTGTATCCGCACGTGGGGCCTCTCAACACGCCTGTGTCCCAGGACCCCCAGGATCTAAATCCGGCGCTGGTGAAACCCGACGCTTCCGCGGAATCCTTGTTCAAGAGCATTGCTGTAGACACCTCAGTAGCGCTGCAATATCTCCTTTACATCAAATGAGTGGATTGTTACTTTGGGTGAAGTGTTCAGCGACATATCGTTTGATTGCGTAAAACATTCATCAACTGAATATTTTATTGGGTGAAACATTCAACAATATATTGTTTCATTGCGTAAATTTCCAAAAAAGAAATTTCACCTTTTAACTAGTCGCTGTGTACACGTTGCCCGTTAATAGATAAAATACCCTGAATTGACAATCAACAATCGTACTGTATATTTTTCGAAGATTTGAAAATTTTGACTGTGTCTTCAAGCAGTTTTTGGGTGTTGATGAAATGCATAAACAGATGACAAGAAATCGAAGTCTGCCGCTGATGATGATTAACCACTGTGTTGTACACAATTTTTTTTCCAAATTTTCATCATATGAAAGTAATGAAATCTGGATAAAAATTTCATAAAAATTTATTTTATATGTTTATGTCTCAGATATGAACCAAAGTATATTGACGTTCAAGGGAAAAATGGTGGAAGTTCAAGCAACAAATCAAGACCTAGTTTTTAACAACAAACGTCTGGAATCAACTCTGGAAGGTAATCAATATGTTCTAAAAAACGAAGCCGGACGGAGGTTTACTAATTATAAACGAGCGTCACAGAAACCAATTGGTTCTGTTTAAATCAGGGTCTTTCCAAACGGGAGAAATGAAAAACTATCCTTTCCTGTCCAGACTCCAGCTCTGCATAGATTGGTGCAATGGAACGTTTCACAAGAGTTACAGCCGTTAACTCGCAATCAACGCAGCACTCATTGCAAAAAAGCAGCTGTGTTGCACAAAGACCAAGCAGGCAGATTTGAGACACAGAGAACATTCGTGACATTCCAAAAACTACAAAAACCGAGTACAACAAAACGGAATTATCTGTTATTTGTTTGTTTTGCACATATATATTGCAAGGAATACTTCAGTGCCATAAATTTTGAACTACATAATTTATGTTCCTATTAATGTGAAAAACTTTGGTTTGATATCTTCCATTCAGAGGCCTCAGCAACGCCATATTTTCTCGATCATGTCAAATGAATGAATACTTGAAGTGCCTTTCTGACAAAGCATGAAAAATATCCCTGGACACGTTTTGAGTTTCATCAAATGTTTACTCTGATGCAACAATGTAGAAACTCTGTTCAAAACTATTTTTAATTTTTGTTGCTTCCTTTTCATTTCGCCGCTTGTGCAACATTTTTTCGTCCGACAAGTTCACAACCAATTCCTCCTCTTTAAACGAATCGTGTGAAACCTGCAAACGACACGACGGGTCCATCCTATGCAAATGACTTGTGATAGCTCACCACACACAACCACTGTGGATAACAAAAAGTGATTGGTATGGCCAGATGTCAAGAGTTACTAGAAAAAAACGAATGATTTATGTTTGACTAAACATCAAACTTCAAACACAATCTTTTACTGAACATTGTCTCAAACAACCACACTCGTGTGATCAGAAGACCGAAAAACATAATCAGACACACGTCACACTTTTCCTAAGACGATTTGGCGTTTTTGATTTCTTGAAAAAAACTTCAAGGCTATCTTTTGCATTTCAAACTTTCTGTACAATTTCTATGAACAGACAAAATCATTAGGTCATTTAGTCTTTGCGCAGTCATGGTCGTTTGGGGGTACGCTTTGTGCTAAGCGTTTAGGGGTTCTCGCAGTCACGACTTTGCCCGGAGCCTGGCGTTCATCTAATCCGGCCCTACCCAGGGTTGATCTCACCCGTTATATAAAAAACAAAAAAAAACTTTCATTCAGTTATGGTTGATTACACAAACTGCACTGGAAACGTAACTCTTATTCCGTGGTTTGTTCACTAATAAAGTTACTTTGTACTTTAACTTGATGCTGTCATTGATGAAAAGGAAAACCACACCTCGTGAGACAAGAAATTTGCGAGGACACTCTAGTACGTTAGGCTTTCATCAACATAAAATCGCAGTTACCATCTGCTGAAACAAAGAGCAGCATCAAGAACACGTGAAAGCGACAACAACATGAAGGCTCGCTCAAAACTTCCCGTGAAATACAAGGGCCAACTGCCCCAAGCTCTCGTGACAGCATTCAACATTCCACGATAAATAAGTCTCCCATCCGGTGAACGCACAAGCGAATAATTGGGATCCCCTTCGACAAGCTCCACTGGATTGCAAAAGGGGTCGCCCTTGTTTCGCACATGTCGACGCAGCAACACAGTTCCGGGTGTCAATAGCCACCAAGCAAGCCCCATGCCGCTAATGTATCTTCGAAGAAAACGAAACAGCCTCTCGTGGGGCGTTTCACTAGTAGACAGGCAGTCCAGTGATCGGACGGCGTTAAGAGCCTCGGCCAACACCTCCTCCCATCTATCCTTGGGAAGATCACGGCCGTGCAACAACAATTGAACTGTTCGCTAAATACTTTGGTTGAATCATTCGCACTGGCTGTTTCCAGTAGGGTGGTAGGCGGTTGACGTGCTGAAGGAAATACCGTGGGCATCGAGGTCCGCGTTTCTTCATTGACAAAAGGTGAACCCCGATCGCTGTGGATGCAGCTGGTGAAGCCAAAACGCAAAACAGAGATGACAGACAAGCAATTACAGTACTCGACGTCATATTTTTACAAGGAAAAACAAAAGGGAAACGCGAGTATTCATCTTCGGCAACCAGAAGGCAGGGGCATACAGCCCTCACCGGACCACTGAAATCGAGACTCAGGCTGTCCCACGGTCGTAAAGCCTTCAGAGTCTGCACTGGCGGCTTACAAAAACAACGCAGCTTTATTTCAGCGCACGTTCGGCACGATTGACAAACGGCTTTCGTCTTCTCACTGGAGTAAGGTTAATTACGTTGTCGTACAAAATGGTGAAGCCGAGCGAAACAAGAATGACCGAGTGATCCATGCAATTGGCGAAGGGGCATACAAGGTGTGAGGGCACACGAACGAGATTATGCATCCGGTGCAACGTTATAGACACCGAGTTTATGGCGGATGTCATAATGCAGTTGACTCAGTTCCAAATGCCACGAAATAATTTTAGAATTTTTAATTTTAGCACAGTTCGTTTGCGAGAACATGAACGAGACAGCTTCCTGATCAGTAACAATTGTTAAATGGCGTCTTTTACGGAAATGCAGTCATTTACGTACAGCCTCAATTATAACAATGGCTTCCTTCTCGACAGCAGAATACTGTTTTTCTCAAGCAGAGAGAATTTGTGACACAAACGCAACAGGACGGCTGTCTTGTGCAACACAGCAGACAACGCAAAGTAAGACGCATCTGTCTCGACTTCGAAGGGTACGCCGTCCTGAACAGAGCCTAGACTGGTATTACATAGATCGTTTTTCAACATTTTGAATGCAATCACAGCTGAGGGGAAATGCATTGCAGTGCAAGAGGAGACCTGCTTTCTTGGAGAAGTTAGGTATCCACTTGGCGTAATATGAAAACAGACCAGACACTCGTTCCAGCTCTTTTGCACAAGTCGGTTCAGGCAGGCCTAGTAGAGCTTGCAGACGTTTAGGGTCTGGCTTGATTTCTTTGTAGGCTACCAGGTAACCAAGCATTACCAGTTCAGTTACGCGAAAATTTGATTTTTCTTCATTAATGGCTAAGTTACACTCAGCAACGGTGTCAAACAGGCATTTTAAATTTCTGTCATGCTCCTCAAGAGTTGCGCCAGTAACAGTCAAGTCGTCAAGTTACGCGTAGAGTTTCTTTAGACGGTGTCTTTTAATAAATTCTTCTATTGACCGTTGAAAGCCAGAAAAGTCGTTGGTAACACCAAACGGCAAGCGTTTGTGCTGAAAAAGCTGACCATCAGTTTCAAAAGCAGTGTAGTGGCGTTCTTCAGCTAACAGGGGCACTTGGTGATACGCCAATCGAAGGTCAACCGAGCTGAACTACATGTCTCGCGCTATTCGGTTAACCAAGTCTTCTATATTAAAGCGGGTATGCGTCGAATAATGTAAAGCGGTTAATAGCAACAGAATAGTCTATGACCAACCTGTTCCTTTCACCTTGTTTCACAACATGAACTTGCGCCATCCAGGGAGACCTGGCTGGTTCGATAATATCCGCCACCCTACAGTCGCTGCACTTCAGATCTGACAAACTTCGTTTCTTTAAAACTATATCGTCGAGAGGGAGCAACGATGGGTTTGCAATCAGGGAGAAGGAATTCAAACAACCGTGGAGGTTCCAAATCAGCAGCAGCGACAACTGTGCGATCTGCATCAGGGGATTTGGCTGAAGTAGCTGTGCTAGCCATGATTAAGACCTCAATTTGTCATTCATCAGGAACGTAACGGACGAATGCTGTCTACAAAACGTTTGACCAACTATGACATCAGTACAAAGGTTCTTCAGAACTCTGAAATTAGATGACGGATAGGTGTGGTCAACGAGATTTAAAACTGCCGCGGTATTTCCAAAGGTTTCAACAGACATTTCCAACGAAGCCATGTCGATTGGAGACCTGTCTCTACCCACAGGTAAGTTTAATCGATCGCAAACAACAAGGTCGACGAAGTTTTCAGACGCGCCAGAGTCAATGAGAACCTGCACAGGCGAGTCATTCAACGTCCCAGGTACGACGGCAGATCCTAAACTTGATGGAGCAGAGCAAGGAAAGGTCGATGCACAGACGGAACAGGCGCAGTGATAGCAGCCGAAGCAACATGATTTGATTAACCTTTAGACCGACAGACACGAACAAAATGACCCTGTTTTCCACAAACAAGACAAGAGACATTGCGAGCAGGACACAAGAATCAATTTCGGTGAATGTCTAGACCACAGAAGCACGATTCAGTTTTAACAACTGAAGAAGATGATCGGCTCGTACAGGCAGCAGCACCAGAATGTTTAGCGGTTGAACCAGATGTCATCATGGGCAACGATTGATCAGGGACAAGGGGGTCCATGCAGGTAGCGTAGCGATGAGCTCTGTCAAGGTTAACAGTTAATTCAAAAGCTTGATTCAAAGAGAGTTCTTCCTTCCCAAGTAAATGTTGACGAACAGCAGAAGAAGCGAGTCCCCTTATGAGGATACGAGTGAGTTCCTCTCGATACATGTCAGCAGTCACATCAGACAAATCACAGTCTTTAGCATGGCCTATTTTGACGTGTAATGTTGCAATCGGAAAACCTGAGCGGCATGTGCGCAAAGTTTCGCACTATGGCAGCAAGCAACAATAGAGATCACATGCCATGACCGCTCTATATAATTGCTTGTTTGCGCCACATATATGCATGGTGTTGTTCTTCACGCACATTCCGTTCGTGGTGAATCACACAATCAACGCAACACCACCGGAGAGGTTGCAACAACATCCCCTCCTTTTTACAACGAACTGCACCGATCGAACGTTCTTTGTATGAAGGCTGAACTCCACACGGCCTTCACATCCTGGTCACAGCACCATTTTGTTGCAATCGGAAACCCCAGCGGCATGTGCGCAAAGCTTCGCATCGTGGCAGCATGCAACAATAGAGATCATGCGCGCATTCTCTTTTACTATTGCTTGCTCGCGCTACATGTATAATGGTGTTATTCTTCGCGCACATCCCGTTCGTGGTGAATCACACAATCAACGCAACACCACCGGAGAGGTTGCAACAGTAAGAACTCTGAAATCTACTCACCACTAGCTTGACGACGGCTTACTAGCAAATGTTGAGCATAGACATTGTTTTTCTTTTTGACATAGCGAGCTTTCAGAGTTTCAACCAGCCTTCAGTATGATATGTCTCTGCTTCTTCGACGTCTGAGTAGACAGCAGGAGAAAGGCAGTTAATAATGACGCGCTTTCTGTTGACTAAAAAAATTGTCGCCTCTTCGGAGTCCTTGCAATGCAGAGATCAAATCTTCGACTGTTCACAACCAGAAGTTAAACATGCCAGCAGCACCAGGTTGCTCAGGTTCAATATGAAGCACACAAGGACAAAGTAACTGCTTGTCCATTTTCACTTTATGTTGATTAAACCGGGTGGAACTCACCCGGCGTTAGTTTCCAGAAAGAAGATACAAAAATCGACAATAAAAAAAAACAAGAAAAAATATACTGGCTTTGAGGAACCTCTCCTGCTCCATGCTGGCAAGTAAGCAAGCCTTGGAAACTGCCATATTTTCAACCGAAACTGCCATATTTTCTCTTTTGTGGAAAAGTGCAGAGAGCAATTACGAGACTACGCGCATCAGTCGAGAAGTTAGACAAACATCGCCAGCTACGGATGCGTGGAGGGAGCTCCCGCGCTTGCTTAGGTATTAAACAGTGATGACCTCACTTGACTGGGAGGAATACACCCTGGGTTAGCACTCCAGATAAACTTGGTTCAAACCGCGATGACGAAAAGCAAATCAAACGTTACGAGTTTTGCATGAATTCCACTTGCTTTCGTTTCAACTTCCAGGGACGTTACCCGTCGTTACCAACAGCAATAGAAAGCAAAATTTCAAGCACAGCTTCGTAATTGTGCAAAACCCATTCAAAGGATTTCGCTTTGGCAGTCATCTCGTAATACACAAACGACGCAACTCACCCCCAGTGAGGTCAAAACTGGGTCTCATCCTTTTGAAGAAATCTCGTCGTTTTGGAGAAAAGTGAATAAGGTTGGAAAGCTCTTGAATGGTATCCAGTCCGTTTCTCATCACCAATATTTACTTTGAACAGTTTTGCACAGCCAAGTTCAAAGAATGACAAAAGCAGTGAATAAAAATTGCCTTGGGGCATTCAGATGTTATTCGTGCTTGAACTCCAGACAAGTGACCCTTCATATTACAGGCCTAATCGTATCCTTGCCCTCTGCACTCGTCCAAGTCAAGTCCTAAGGGGCAAACTTGAGTAGCTATGGTAGCTATGATTTGCCCGTTTGCCCCTTAGGACAAACTTATTCTTTAATGATTTTGTGACTTTCTCTGCCTTAGTCTTTCCGGTTTTATAACCACCGACCAAATCTTCATGAACGACATATACTCACTTGTTCTTTAAAGCTGTAGTCCGTAGCCTCGTCAACAATACCCGAAAATTACTTTTTTGCTTTCACGTCGTGCACGATACGTCTCTAAAGAGAATGAGCCATGATTTCAACAATTTCATTTTGCAAGTCATGCGAGGTCCAAAATGAATTTTTTTAAGCATTTTGCTAAATCATTTTGAATCTTCACACCAAAGCTTCAACATCTCTTTGAAATTTTCTTCATCATCTTTCTAGCCCAGGCCCGTCGCCAGGATTTAGCAGGAGGGGGACACAAAACAGGGGCCACATAATCAAATACAGTATTGGATGAAAGCAGCAACAGGAGGGCCGGGCACCACTGCTTTTACAAACAAGTATATTTCGATGC
>Ga0210059_1009310_pt1 | contig 15363 bp, 12 predicted proteins | sample Ectturendosymbi2_FD_188042 | JGI IMG/M metagenome (GOLD analysis project Ga0210059, IMG submission 188042) | Ecteinascidia turbinata endosymbiont from Florida, USA - Sample 2 (SPAdes) (version 2) | ecosystem: Host-associated > Tunicates > Ascidians > Unclassified | place: Key West, Florida... | reverse complement strand
CTTTTTGTCAAGTGATTGAGAAACAACAGTTGCAGATCAAATAGGCATAATGAAAAGAAAACAGAAAACGAATGAACGCAGAACATGGTGAAGAAAATGTACAGGTGAAAGCGCATGCCTATGTACGATTAAAACGCTTAATTGAACGTGACCAAGTACAGTAAAAACGCAGTTGCAGGAGAAATATGTACAGTAACATCAGAAGCAGCGCAACGGCAATCATGTCCAGACGTAACAAGGCGCTTAAGGGCTCTATGTTAGCAAATATATCAAATAGCATTGTGACTGAGAAATCTGGCTGCGTTATCACTCATAAAATGTTGCTTGACGCTAACAAGAAGACTGCTGAGTAAATTTAATACTTGGAATTTATACGTTAAAAATCGGTCAATTAGGAGGGTTCGACATTCATGGTTTTACGAAGTGCGCAGCTGCGCACGTTCTCTTGCCGCGAACTCTTTGCAAAATCCCATCTCTTTCGTTGTACCTTGGACATCACTTTTTCAGTCGTTGCCCAAGATTCATGGCCATCGGTGAGGATTGGAGCCATGGGCGTCGGAAGGGGGTCAGGGGGGCAAGGCCCCCGGATTTGAAAATTTTCAGCAAAAAAAGATAGTTTTCTTAGTTTCAAGTGGGAGAATCCAAATTTCATCACTTTTAGCCGCCCCACTACAAACGTTTTTGGTAAAAATCCACTAGTGGCCCCGCCCTAAAAAAAACCTTCCGACGCTCATGATTGTAGCAAGACCGATTTTTTTAAAAATGTAACTTGTTGCTGAACCTAACAAATAAACATGTTTTTCAAAAATTCGGGGAGGCGATTGCCCGGTTGTCTTGCCTTGTTGCAGGCTTGTCCACGATAAACAGTTGTGATATATCTCCGGGGACACAGACATAAGGTTTCTGAGCAGAGATACATAAACGTGTTGGCCAGTAACCATCAACAGCGAACTCCTGCAAATCTCCAAAAAGCTTTTCCCGAGGAGCCTAGTCGTATGTTTTTTCGAGGTCGACAAAATAAGCGTAAACGTCTTTGGCATACTCCCACGATATCTCGAAAATTTGATTGAGGATGAAAATTTGGTCTGTAGTGCATCGTCAAGGACGAAAATCACATTGGGTATCCTCTTGCTGCAATTTGGTTATTTAACGGCATATTTTTTTCAAGTCATTTGACATATTCTTTTTCAGGGAGGCTGAGAAGAGTGATGTTCTTGCAGGGTATTGACTACCTTTGAAAGCGAACAGCATCGCAGCGAAACATTCTGCGTTGCGTATGAAAGTTTGATCAAAGGAGTATTTAGTGCTATACAGACAGCACATGGGCGACAAATCTGAGTCTGTACATTGTACAGCAGTGTTTTTCAATCGTTTTGTTCCAGCGGAACTTTCCACAAATGTTTGCGTTGCTCATGGAACCCTATGCAACGACTCAAGTGTCTATCCTACGTTCTGTAATAAACCAGGCGGGTAGAAATGTCGCATCTACGTTTTATATCTGTTTTGGTGGAACTCTTGGCAACCGCTCGCGGCACATCAGGGCTCCGCGGAACCGCGGTTGAAAAACACTGGTTTACAGAATGTTGACCAACCAGTACCACAATGCGCAGAACCAGGTTTACGCGATTTTGATTTTGACTGTTGATTTTGGTAGAATTTATGGTTTTGATTGGTTAATTCGATTTGATTAAAGAATTGCCTCGAAAGTTGTAGTTAAGTTTAGTTTGATAAATTACTTCAGCTGATTGCAAACGGAAAACTTACTTCAAAAGTTGAAAGTCAATTTGTTTGTTGTAATGCAAAGTTCTTGTATCATTAATTGCTTAACGGCCTTGTTCTTGTAAAAAAGGGCTAAACAAATACTTACAAACAGTTGGTCCGTTAATTCGTTCCAACAAAAGGGAAAGTTCTTTGTACCCGCTTTACACCCTGACAACGAGGTTTACGGAACCTTTCTCCTATATTTCAGGACCATGGGTCTTACAGATGCTCAGAAATTTATTTTTTATTGCAAGCTTGAATCAATCGGCGATAAGGAGGATGCTGCAAACGAAAATGGTAGTGAAGTTCTCTTGCACAAGTCGTGCTTGGAATGGAAGATATCTGGATTCAACACTTCGGGAATATACAATATTCAGTCAGATAAAGCTTTTCCTTTTTACCAGGTGAGTAAAGAGTAACTGTACGAAGGATGTGCTATTAAGTGGTAAAGTGAATGTGCGTGAGGTGACGTTGAAAACCATATGGGTACAAACTGTTGATTTAAGATGTTCCAAAAGCAACTACAAACTCGTATCCTCAACGTTTGAATTGTTTGTCTACTGGTGTTTTTGTTGCAGGTAATTTTGTTACTACTGTTGTTTCTCCGTGTTTACTCGGGAAAGTTTTGTTTGCTATAGAAACAAAATTTCTCATATAATTGTAACGATTTTCCAGAGAGACAAAATACAAAATCAATAACCGATTTTTTTCAACAATTCACTCAGCTCACAAATCCCATTAGTACTATTAGGGTTTCCGAGAAACGACGCTGGTTTCGTACGTTTATGGGTCCTTACAACAAACTAATATTTGCAAACTTTCGGTTTCTTTGCCACCTGAATAAAAATTGCCATTCTCGGCAATCCCTAAAAGAGCAAAATTGCAGGTCCTCAACTGAACTGAGGTAGTCACTTCAGTCACTGAAATTAAATGCAGATTCATGCTCTAAATTCAAACAGACTATTCGCCTTTTATGCACAAAAGATAAAGAAATACTAAGCAAATAATTTTAATGAAGAGAAGAAGCAAAATTTTTACGGTACTGCTCATTTTTACAGGTGTCAAAGTAGTATTGTTTATTTTATTTTATTTATGTATTTGCCTCAAACACATGGTCCATATTACAAGGGTGATTGAATAACACAAGGGCACAAAAATGGTTAGTCATAACGCATTACAGAGTAGGTGCTATTTGATAAACACAGTCAACACTGAGAGATGAACAAAATACTGAAACAGCGCCCCATCCACAACTGCATTCACTCATCGTCATAAAGAAATCCAGCAGTGGGAGATAAATGAAGACAATCGAACAGCAGGTTTTGAGCTAAACCAACGTGGTCCAAACATTGGCACGCAGGCTGCATGGGGTCAGGTTTTGTGCGGCCCGCGAACGCTTTCTGTATCCCGTATATTTCACAGTCATAAAGACATTGCATTAGCAAGACAGCCCTTCCAAGTCACACATCATTGAAGTTCAGGTCAATATGCAACTATTAGGAGGCAACAATATTTTTTACAATTTATGACGTTACAATAGCTAACCTCTTGGATAGGATAACGCTGCAGTACTCCGACCTCAAAACATGCGTTTATTTTTTATCTTTGTTGCAAGAATAGACTGTAATTAATTTTCGAGCCACATTAGAAGTGCATGTGGAAGCAATGAAGTAATATTTAGACAAGCATAGTAATCTAACAAAAAGTAAGTGTCAAAGGAGATGTGTCAGAGAAAAATAGAAAGTTCAGTTCTAACTGGGAGCAAACCACAGTGTTTTGTGAGGTTGCAGGTAATATCCGTTCCGACAGAGTTTTTATTTAAAGAGGCATTACAGCACCAAACACGGGAAAACATACGGGAAATTTCACGGAAATTCTAAGGAAGCATTTTGAAATAATTGAAGGGTAACCGGACCCGCAACCACGGGGGGTGGAACCGGGCAATTGCCCCCGCTTTGGAGACCTTGCACTGAAGATGTGCTCCATGTTCGTGATTTTCGAAAGTGCTTTCTCAATTATGACTCAACTGAAAAGCGACACAAATAGAATGGCTGATGAAACCTGCATGCGTCTGCCGACTGCGGAATGTAAAGCTGACATTGATTTTATAACAAAAACAAGAAACAAAGTGTTTTTTTTGTTAGTGTCTTGCGCATCTTTTTCTAGCAGAAAATCTCTATTTTGAGTCGCAAACAAACAAACAGAAAACTTAAGACTTACCCTATAGAATCAAAAATTGTGTTAGGCTTGCAGCAAAATTAGGTTTATTAGAACAGCAAACGAATCTTTTAATTGCAATGAAGTTCCTCTTTTTGCGGCCAGCAAATGTTTCCTCAAACCATAATGTGGCCCTTCATGCTCACAGTCTAGGACCACCCTGAGTTAAACGGTTAACAAAAAAATCTGATGATGGCGCTCAGTGGCGCGCTTATTGTGCGTCAGTAAGTTTACTGAACATAAGTGTAAGTAAGAAGGCCTGCAGTGAGGCGGGAAGGCGTGGGAACTTGCAAAGTGTACACTTCGTACCTCCAAACTCCAGCGCATTTTCTTTAACTTTCTTTTTGCATTTTGAAATATTTCTTTGCTGGGGCAATAAGAAATCCTTTTGAAATATTTACTATTAGTAATGTTCTAATAGTCGCTTTGTTTCAGTAGTTTTATTTGTATTTATTTTTAGATCTGTAATTTTCTGCATACTTGCGTACAGGGATGTAGTGCTAAAAAGAAGTGTGGGGATGCACTCAAAAAACAGCCATATTCAACTTTAAACTAATTTTCAAATCAATATTTAATGAAAAATTCACTTTCATTACATTATAAGCTAAAACATGCACAAAATGCGAGGACCAGGGCGGTTGGGCCGGAACTGAAATTTCAGGTTCCGGTTCCAGCTCCAGGCATCTAAATTTTGGGCTCCGGCTCCAACACCCAGATTACAGAAGTTTGTGACTGCGGATCCAGAACGATTTGGTCCATTGAAAACTACAAGCCAATGTATTGTTTGTACAACTTGCTTGCCCCACAAACTGTCTGTGGAACCGGAACTCAAATTTCAGACTCCGGATCCACCCTCTAAAAGTTTTTGACTCCGGTTCCAGCCATCCAAAATTGCTTGGGCTCCCGATTGGGGCTCATGCTCCGACTCCACAGCCTTGCTTCCCACCCCACTATGCTTACTTGTGCTTATGTTCAGTGAATGAATGAAAGATTTACTGACGTAAAATAAGGCATGATCGTGCTGATTGAAACCATGTGTTTTCAAGGTGTATTGTGATATGGTGTCTGATGGAGGCGGGTGGACTCTGGTGGCGTCGATTCATGAAGACAGTATTTCTTCCAAATGTTTAAGTGGTGATAAATGGTCTCAAACGACTGGTGATGGTGCTTCGGAAGGTAAGTAGCAAAATGTACATTTAAAAAGATAACATCTCTGAGTTGTTCTGCCCTAATTATTTTGTAAAAGGTTTAAAAATATTTCAGATGCAAAGATAATTTAAGGGGTAGCCGATGATTTATCATTGTACAAAGTGGTCGAAAAGATCTCTTTGGTCTTTAAACTTTTGTATTTTGGAGACGGTTAATACTTGCAATCTTAAATCATTCGAGAAACGCTTATCTCAAAAAGACCTAAGAAAGCTCAATAAATGTGTAACATTTTTGGCCAATGTAAGCATTCTAATGTAATATCCAAACATACACACAAGTATCAGTGAATAACGACACTTTCTGTTCTTTCCTTTCGCTCTCCTTAATAACCAATTATTTCGAATTTAACTTCCTGTAACTTTTTGCCTCCTTTCTCTGCTTTCTCATTTTATGCACTAAAGATGCAACTCTTACAGCTCTTATAATAAGTAATTTCATCATCATAACTCGACAACATGTTTAGAACTGTTGCATAGGATGATTTGCGTCCCGCGTTATTTCCCAACGCAAATGTTTGATTTTGTCACTTATTCTTCGTACGAGAAACAATTATTTTTCGGGACGATGTCAATTCTTGGTGGCGTGCAGTTTGTGAGTATGATAGATACCAAAGTTCTTGCATTCATGCCTAAATTCACATAACTTTAATTTTCTGTTCGGCAAAGGATGTGCAAAAAATCTTGTTATCGGAAATTTGTTCTGGTTACTACATTTCTTGATAATAAAGCACATGCAGTTAATTAATATAAACTTAGAAAGGGTTGAAGTTCAAAGAAAGTAACGCACAATCTAAGTGCTTAGCAAATTATCGACAGAGTAAATTTGTGTGGTGAAGATCGTTTAAATATTGTAAACAAATTAAAATGAAACAAATGGTTTTACTTTTTGGCAGGACCTCCACTTTGGTCAAACACGCTAACCACGGGAAGCATCGAAACTTCAACATCTGAAGATTTCAAAAGCAGGGCCTACTCTTTGTCGGTATGAACACAGCAAACCAATTTCATTGTAAAAATTAGACCTACGAATGTTTAAGACCAGCAGGTGAGAGCATATTCGTCATACGAACGAGATACCAATGTTTGAGCACAGACGAAACTGCACCCCTGCACGCAATTCAAAGATATGGAAGTAAGTCTTCAATTTAAAGATATGGAGGTCTAAATTGTGTGCATGTGTGCAGCTTACCCCTGTGCTCAAACATTGGTGCCTCGTTCGTATGACGAATGCGCTCTCAGCTGCTGGTCTATTTATTCAGCAGGATAAAATAAAATGCATTGGTTCGGTCAAGTATATTTTGCTTACTTCCCTTTTCGTTAGTTTCCAAAGAGTCTGGATGGATTTGTTATACGTCCAGATTGTCGGGGTGAAAGGGTACACTCCAGTTATCGGAACGTATCCATAGATAAGCTGTGACCCTGTCTTTTGAACGAATCGAGAATGATTCTTTCCTCCCTATTCACTTGGAAGTACTGCTAGAGGTGCCGTATTTAAACAGTGATACTTACAGTAAATGACACACACGAGTATTTGCTTACACATTACAAAATGGAAGTGATCTCCAGCTGAACATTATTTTTCTTGTTAAAATACAAAGTGTGCCTGACGCTTATGTCAACGTATGCGCTGAGTAAACAGCCCCTCCGTTCGAGGTTCTTCGTCGGTCACGACCCAGATAAAATCAGTTAATGTATCTGCGCAAGTTTAATCTGTTATACTTTATTTCACACATTTTCGTGCCAGCTTTTCCTCAACTGAGGGTCGCGTAGGCAGTAGCTCTGGGAGGACACAAAAAAACCTCGCGGTTTTCAGCAATCTCTGATAGTTCAGCTGGCTCCACACCAAGACTGGACCAAACAAGGCATAGTCACTCCACCTGATTCTTGAAACCATGGTTTGCTTCCCCGTCAGGGCCGGATTAAAGGGGTGGGGCAACGGGGGCAATTGCCCCGGACCTTCCACTCCAAGGGGATCCCCCTTTATGACAAATATTTGCTTTAAATAAAATACCCGTTTCAAAGATTGTCATTCACAAGCGATACAAAAATACAAATATATATTCCGATGTTGCATTAAGCATATCAGTGTGGTCCAACTACAGGCCCGCGGGCTGCATGTGGCCTGCCACAGCGTTTTCAGTGGCCCGCGGAAGCGTTCAGGAAAAATCTTCAAATCTGAAATTTGTTGAAAAGCGTGTGAGGTTACATTTGTCTTACTGAATTGCATGCGCTGGATAAAGTGCATTTGCACCAGAACAATGCCTTTTCTGTGTAAAATTGTGTTTTATTTATTAATTTTACGATAAAATTAGAAGGCAGGGCCGCCGCTATCCCTCCGCTGGGGCACATGTCTGGGTAATCTCTGCGTTTTTTCGGTGCCCCAGCGTTCGTTGTCTTGAAGAGTACATCTGGCGCAGTGAACTCAGTACCGGCAACTAAATCTGTCTCTCTATCCGCTAATCGCGGCCTTTTTCCAAAGTGGCCCTCCAGACAAATTGATTGCCCATCCCTGCAATAGGTAATTTTAATTAGAACAGGCATAACATCTTTCAGTGAAAATATACAATACTAACGGTGTTGGAGACTGCAGAGAGCTTCTGAAAATTAGCCAGCGAAGAAAGATTTTTCAAACTGCAAGATTTCGCACTGAAATTGCACTCGATGTTTACACATACGTGTGCTTGAGTAAATTTTGTACGATGAAACAAGTCAAATCTGAAAACAGAAATCGAATGGCAGAAGAAAGACTAGACGATACCACTAGCACTGGTAGTGATAAAGGAACGATATTATCAGGGAAGCCGCGACCACAGGCATCCCATTCATAGAGATTTGTAGTAAATTGCTATGTGCTATTGTGTAATAATTTCAATGACACACTCACTTATCTTCCCTTACTGCTGCACTGTTGCTTTTCATACATCATTTTGTTGGAAGTGGCCAGCGAGTTGTCACACTTTTGCAAAATGGCCCATAGGTCAAAAGTAGTTGGACCACGCTGAAGTATGTCTATGGATTTCTCTACAAGTTTGAATTTCTGCCAGTTTAAGTAATCCCTACTGAATGTAACTATTTTCACATCTTCGCATTTGTGTAAAGGCAAATGTGTGCGTGTTTGAAAGAACACATGAGAGTCGACTGTGTTTTACGATCTTTGCATGGTTTGCGGCAGCGCTGTTAGCTGGAATCGTCAAGACTGCAACAGGCAAAGCATGCAACGAGTGCAAAACACTTCGTCAGTTGATACTGGTCTGTGTTTAAATGCTCGGACACATACGTAGTTTTCCAAACAGCCATTTTATTGATTCTGGTCGTAAGAAATAACAAAAGGTCCTCAGGCATTGACAAAAAAACTAGCGACTGCCTTTTCCAGAAATTGTTTATATTACCATTATCTTGAGTTACGTTTCTGGTGGTAACTGTTATCTGAATCGTCTGAATCTGTGTTTGTTGTTTTTTTCGCTGATTTCCTCATGATAAGTGTATTGTTACGGCGCAAACAGTCAAAACCCGAGTACACTCAAAAACCCGGAACACGTTCAACGCGACAGGTCCGGCGCCAACTAACTCCGCAAATATGATGCGTGCAACAAAGGTTGATCGCGAGCCGCCTCAGGCTAGAAACGCTGCACTTATTGCGAAGCGAGCGCGGCGCATTCCTCTACAACAAGAGCGCTGCTTGTAAAAAGGTACCAGATTAAATTACTCAAAAAGGATCGGTATATTCTCTTAGTTCTGTGTAGTTGATTTAATTCATTTTCCATTCAACTTCAGGCACCCCGTAACAATTAAAATGCTGTATTAATGTGTGAAAACGAACAGAAGCCGGAGCTGGATTCGGAGCCATGAAAAGGAGAGCTCCGGAGCCGGAGCTCGGACATTTTTACGACGGCTCCGCAGCCCTGAAAAACTCCGCGCTGTACCTGGGTTCATAGACAATCCAGAGTAAAAAGTCAACAGATAAATTGTTTTAGGAAAAACCTTCAACAATTATCGTAGTAAATTAAAATTTGCAAGAAACTAACAAGTCATAATAGTAGGCTACTGAAGTTAACTCAATAATCGATTAGTCGTTGAGCACTTTCGCCCCCTTTGTGTTTTTTCGCCCCCCTATCACCCCGTTTGTTATTTTCGCCCCCTTGCCCATCAAAATCGCCCCCAAGGGGACGATTCCGCCCACTTTGAGAAACACTGTTCTAATCTGTGAAATATTTTTTCATAGTAAGAATCAGGCCCGTAACCAGCTTGGGATACCAGGGGTGGCGAAGAGTTTTCTGAGAGGGGACTAATTTTTTAAACTATGTCCAATAGTTTCAAAATATGTCCAGCACATTTTTCCAGAGGGGGGCGAAAAATTTTCTAGGGGGGGCTTCGCCCCCTCTGGTTACGGGCCTGGTAAGAATACACTCTAGTGTTTAAACTCTGTTCTCGCAGCTAACTGTATGTAGAATTGAGTAAGTACATTGTCGACTACCGGAAAAAGTAAGCGAAAACGTAATTTTTACAAAATATGACGTCATGAAATACGTCATAGGGGCCCTACAGTGAAAATTGCCCCGGGCCCCCTTACCCTTTAATCCGGCTCTGTTCCCCGTGGGTGTAGCCAACAGGATGTGCTTTGTCAGTCTTTCCATGGACGTTCTGGACACGTAGCAGAACCAACATAGCTGTGATCTCTCTATTCGGAGGAGAAATTGCTCGATATTTAGGGTTTTACGAAATTCACAACTGTGCACCTTTTCGCAGTGTCACTCCGTGGACTTACCGCGAAGTCCCATCTCTGTCGCTTGTGCCTGAGATTCATTCCCGCTTGGTCTCACGCAGTTGCAAAGCAATTAAGTGCATGCTGGAGGCCCTCTGGATCTAGCATTATCAGTAGGGCCGGCCTTAAGCCGATGCAGCTGCATTGGGCCCCGCGCCATGGTGGTTGGTAGGTTGTTCATTTTTGCCTGATACTCCTTGCGCTCAAGAATTGCAGAAAGCTTGCAAATCTCATTGTTAGCAAATTATTATCTCGTATGAACGCACGATGAATTTCCTCTAATTATCGAACGGTATCAAACGTGCTCAATGTTCATGTCAGGGGGTTATATCAGCGCTCCACCATGTCCCATTTTTTACGGATAGAACTTGGTTGTTACTTGTTACTAGTGCAGGGACACCTACAGCTATTGCAAACAAGGCGTGTAGTGATTCAACTTGCAATGAACGGGTCAAGACGAGTGTCTGTCATATCTTTCATAGCCTTTCTTCCAACGTAACGTTGTTCAGTTCTCGAAAGATCCTTCTGTTTTGGAAAATTTTTGGTTGGTTGCGGGTCATCTGCATCTTGACAAAATCGTGAAATTTTGCTTCATGGAAGATTTTAACATATATTGCATATGTTAATATTTTGTCAAAATAAAGTTAACTCTGACACATTGAAACAAACCACAAGAGATTAGATGTTGGATCCGTGGAAACCAAAAAATCTTATGTAAAGCAGTGCAAAATTTTGTGAAGTGTCGCACTTAAATTTGCCTCTTTTTCTTTTGTTCACAAATTGTTCGGTGTTATTTGTCGGTTGTGCAAGTACTTTTATCATTTTCCGCCCCAGGAAACTTTCATTGTGCTTTTCCGTTTTATGAGCGTAAATAGGTAGACATACCCACTACTTTAAAGTTCTGGTTCATAAAAGTAATGGACACTTGAAGCTGCTCTGTAACTCAACTAGGCAAAGCAAAAATTGTGAATGTCATCCAGCACACTGTTCATCAATATACTGGGCCGCTATGTGCTTCTATTTCATCAATCAACCATGCGCATTGTTCATTATATGTTGCATTTGATAAATGTTTCTACATCTGTGACGTTGTTGTTGTAAAATCTTTTTACATTGCATTTCTAGTTCATAAAGAACAGTTTGCATTCCAACTCCATGCATCATGAATAACTGTCGAATTGGACTTTTGGGGAACTTTGGGCAGATGTATGGGTTGTTCTCTTGTGAAGTCAGTTTCTTTTCGTGTATTGCGTTATAAAGCAGATAGGATATACAAGAACGCGTCTATGCTTCTGGTTACCGAAAGAGAGAAAAGCAATCATTTCATGTTAGTAGTTTTCTCAGGCCCGTAACCAGCTTGGGGCACCAGGGGGAGCGAAGAGTTTTCTGACAGTGACTCAAAATTTTTGACCTATATTTCCAATACATTCAAACTACGTCTAACATATTTTTCCAGGGGGGCGAAAATTTTTCTAGGAGGAGCCTGAGTTTTTTCCATGTCATTTGTTCTTCGAACAAAAGTACCGTTCAGAAAGAGTGAAGTAATTGCATTGTAAGTTCAATTCCTTTGTCAGTTCGATTTGACTGACGTAACTTTGCACTTAAGATCGCCGTTCGGATCTCCGTAGCAGAGCTTCCTTTACAACTTTCGGCTCTAGTAATGGTAGCGGTGCACTGTTTAAAATGTCCAACACAGCAGCATGACATTCGTCATAAACATGGATGTATAGCTGGAGGACACGAGCTATGCATGCCTAGCCTCCTACTCCCATCCAAATAATAGTGGTGTTTCATGTACATACAGATAAACTCCAACAATTTGCCGTCTGTTTTGATATTCATATAGGTCATTGCCCTAAAATATCTTCATCAAAAAGGTCGTAGCTCGGTTGACTGAGCACGATAACGTCGTAACACCGCTACTGAGGAGCCCCGCACCTGCTAGGGCCGGCCCTGATTATCAGATGTTTTGTCAAGGGGCAGGATGGTTCACCAACATATTTTGTTGGCTTGCCAGTAATTGGAGTCCAGTTTTTTCGCCATGAGGACTGCGGACTTTCGCACCCCAGGGTACCGTGATGTTCTGAAACCACGCCTTGTAGACTGCATTCTTTGCTACGCATTTGCGAATATTCGCCACAGCGAGTCGTTTTGAGCAGCAGATGAAGCTACAGCTGCTTTGAACAACTGCCTCTCCACCTCTGCGTCCACTACGCATTCCCGGAGCTGTTGGAACAAGGACGATACGCTGTCTGCAAACGTCTTTCTTTCTTTGTCCGCCAGGGCCTCCACTTCATTCGGTAGGATCTCCTAGACCTGTGCGCTTGTGTATGCCCTGTTGACGGTCTGAACACGGAACACGTCAGCTGAAACAAATCAGTAACCGCTGATTAAACGCGTTTTTGGGCCAGGTATACTTGTGCAAATCTCCACCTTGGAATAGAGTATCGATGATCCACACTTGTGTTTACAACACTGTTGCAGCAGGAGCCTTCCGTTAGTACTTACGTCCGCATCACCAGCTTGTCGGAGGATCATCAATGGCGTAATTGACGGGATGCAAAGGAGCGAGTCGCCCCTCTGGCAAGCTAAAACTGGGCCCCTTTTGTTGACACTGTGATATTTAGTATTTTTTAGGTTGTTTTTCTGCGTTTTTCGGGGTGTTTTTGTTTTTTTAACTAGTATAGACATCCACGACATCCAGATTCACTATCATTTCTCAACTTTTTTCTGAGTGTTGGCTAGTGGCCCCCTACGGTGACCCCTGTACCCCTTCAGCTAAGCTTTGCCTCCCCTGGATCGAACCTCTAGTTACGCCACTGCTGATCACACTCTTCCATACGCCGGCATCGTTCCCAACGTATGCATTGAAGTCTCCCGAAAAGATCGTGGGTTCGTTAGTTTTAACCCTTCGCAGGCCTTCCCCAGTTTCTTTTATAAATTCCGAGTACAGCGCACTTGAGTGCGGGGCGTATACCTGTATCAACAACAAGCAGCCGTCTAACAGCTTCAACATAAACATGAGCACCCTCTCTCCTATTGGGATCAAGGGCGTACACAACGGGGGTTGGGGTTAAAACCCCCCTTGAGCTTAATATTTTACAAAACCTTTATTATAAGGGAATTTCTAAGGTTTGATACTTACAAAAATAAATGAGTGCGTGTGGAAGAATTTGCCTATTATGTCAACAAACTTCGCTTGAAAACATGAATATGACGTCGAATTGTGACGTCACAGATAGCGCACACCAAATACAAATGACCACCATATGCCACTGAATGAAACCCCCCCATGAAAGTTTTCTGCGTACGCCACTGATTGGGATCCATTCGTCAATACAACTTGCCAGCTGAGGGATTACTACTGTAGATCCAGCCTAGCAAAACTTTTCTGGCGCAACGCCAAAGTAGAAGAGTTTCCACCCATCGTCCAGCCCAACAGTGTTCAAACCACGACGCTTCGTCCAAGAGATGCCAACAACATCCAGGGGATAACGTTTGGCTTCCTCGAGCACTTTGTGCTCCTTTCCTGTGAGTGCAATGAGTTTCCAGTTTCCAATTACTAGCTTTTAACAAGATTGCCGTTTACGCGTGATTTTCATGACTCCCATAGTTCTAGGGCAGAAGCACTTGGTGCTATCCCCATTCGCTTTCCCAGATGCGTAGTGAGCGCAACTTGAAAGCTCCATTTGTAGATAGCTGGTGGGGAGACTGTTACGATTTTTTCGAACTATGCCTAAAGCCCGAGCGCGCTCTTTGTTGTTACAACCACAATGCTGCGTCGCCCTGAGCCAACAAATGGTAATGTGGCGACGATATTACACTACATTGGTCATACGCGACGAACGATGCGCGATGGTTCTGATTAATTTTTCGCGTTTATTGGCAGTAATTGCCCAAATTATGCCGTTGGATAAACTGATCCCGGCATTTACACAGCAACATTTTCTATATCTGAGGGTACCACGGAAAGACGTTGATTTGGGCACATTCGTGTAGAAGAGGCTTTGCATTGAGTCTACCACAAGCGTAATCACGCGGCAATCACTACACTTGAAAAGGAGTGGCTATGTATTGTGCTGCTAAGCACTTTTCTTAGTGGGACAGAGTGGATGATGTTTTTGGTCCCTTATCTGTCACAAACCCCCTTGCAAACGTGCTTCTTGGAACAGATAAAACCAAGTCGATTGAACAGAATAGCTTGGTAAGATTCCTCCAAATTTTTATTTGTGTTGTTGTAATTGGCTATGTAATCTACCACGAATTGCATTGTGATTTCTAGGCTTCTGACGTTCTGATTTCTCACGTACCAAACGATGTCAAAGTTGACGAAATAACCAGCTCGAGCTTCTATGTCTACCACACTTCCAATGGTTTCCTCTCGAATTACGGATCATCACTACAGTCCTTGTACCGCGACCATCTTCCACTCTCGAGCATCAGTATTCTAGGTATGCGAAAGTTTCAGTTTGTAATTTTTTTCTCATGCGCAAAATAATGTCATTTGTCAATGTAATGATTGCAAACAGTTCAACCACAACGACTGTTGTTTCTAACGATAGACACCAAGAGCTATAAAACCTGTTCAACTCGTTGGGTGATGTACGACTTTAACATCAATATATCGTTGTAAAAATTTTTTTTCTAAAGCATGTTACTAATGGCAACAAAATCATCTTCCATTTGTACCGTTAATGTAGTCGTACTTGGAAACTTCTCCTACTTTATGCGTGATTCCTACATCAGACGTACCACGCTTGATGTTAAATTCAATGTAAATTTTTTCAGTTTATCAAAAGCGCATTTTCTTCACCACAAAAATTCCGAAACCCAAAACTTAAACTTTGTTTTCATTGCAAACTAGAAGACGCGCCGAGTCTTTTGAGGGTTTGAACAGCTCTTTAGCACAATCGACTGGTGAGTTACGCAGCTGGAAAGTGGCGCGAAAATACGGGATTTACAGTTAAATCCATCCGGCGCGGCAGGTGTTAACTTTGAATACAGCTCAAAAAACTCGAAACAAAATTCATGATTTTAGAAACTAAATTTTTTATTACTGTGACGCTAAAAGTAGCATATTTTCAGAGTATTTTGCTCTACAGAACATTCTAAGAGTAGAACAGTTTTTTTGAGGTGTTTTAGGGGCCCGATTCGGATCCCTAAAATTGAAAATCGGGTCCCTAGAATCAGAGAAATCGGGTCCCTGCAGGTCCAAACTAGGTACCTAATTTTTTCCTTAAAAAAAACTGAAATAGAGTATAGCGTAGATTGCAAAAAGGTCATGGTAGATACCTCAAAATCACCTGGTGGTATACACAATGCCGTGGCAAGGGTAAGTGAGGCCCCCCCCGAAATTTCACGTGGGGCCCCCCATACGCTATTGGCCTATTATTATGAATTGCAGTAAAAAGTCGT
>Ga0210059_1009308_pt1 | contig 15364 bp, 6 predicted proteins | sample Ectturendosymbi2_FD_188042 | JGI IMG/M metagenome (GOLD analysis project Ga0210059, IMG submission 188042) | Ecteinascidia turbinata endosymbiont from Florida, USA - Sample 2 (SPAdes) (version 2) | ecosystem: Host-associated > Tunicates > Ascidians > Unclassified | place: Key West, Florida... | reverse complement strand
TTGAGTTGAGTTGAGTTTATTTGGCGAAAGTTAAGAATTTCAAAGACGAGAAAGAAACCATAGCAATTGCAAAAACGCCAGGGCACCGAAAAAAACGCAAGGTTATCGAGTCGTTGCCCCTTGACTGGTCGATTAAGGTGCATAGCAAGCCAAATTTACATCGAATCGTGTAGCCTATGTGGGAAAGAGCTGCCAGATGATCAACACAGTTGCGCAGGGAGTGCTGGGTCGCAACCTTGAACATGATTAAGTACGAAAAATCGTTAATTGAACTGTTGCGGTGATTCGCATCAGGTTTCTTATTACCTTGGTACTCAGTGTAAACCGCATAGCCGCAACTAACGAACACGTGTTATTTTATTTGATGTTTTGAATTATGCAGTGGTCAGCATTAGTCATCTTCTGAAAATTATAATAAAGTAAACCAATGTCATAGAAAAGAAAACTTCGGTAAAAGGCATTCGTGCTAGATTATGTAATGAAGGTCATTATGGGTTAATTATAGATAGCTTTTCTTCGAGTTGAACACGCAGTCTTGCTTTTGCCACGGAAACTGAGCTGATCGACATTTTATTGCCCTATCTGTCGAGCCCCGTTGTGTTAGGTGCTGAAGGTATGTCTTGTTTACTGTTTTTTTTTGCGCTGTCGAAATAAAAACACGAAAAAAGTTTAATGCTGCAGGAGTCTTTCTGAATTATGGCTGAAAACATGTACGGCAACGGTTCCTTTTGCTTATGATTTGCTAAACCAACAAGAATTGTATGCGTCTGTTCAGTAAATTCATGGCAAGTTCTTTACAAAACAGAAAGTAAGTTGGGAAAAATCTCTCTAAATAATTCTATCTCTTGTAAATTTTATGCATCTACTGGCGTTTTCGAGTGTAATCCACGAGTGACTGGTTGTTTGTTGCAAGATTTCAGCCTCTGCGTTCGACCTTGGATAATCGCAGTATAGGGTTTCCCGTCGTAGGAACCAATGTTGAGGTTTGGGGTGTTGCATTACGTTGTTGGTAAACGCAGGTCTCAAGAGCCATACCGCAGAGATGCCATATTTTGCACTTTTGTTGCATCTCTTCTGCCTTTTGGACAAGGGTTTCAGCAGGATTTGGTTTCAAGCAACGTCCACACATTTCCGTTAGTTTACAACTTATTATATGAGTGGTGAAAAACGATTTTTTGTTTTTTTATGGTGTTTGATGGCGCTTTATAACTACTTTCACGACTGAATTTGTACAAGGTCTGGTGTCACCTGACTCGGTTTGTTTAGTGAAAAACGACATATCAACGTATCAAAGGTATGTAAATTATATTGCTTTGAATCAAATTTGCAGAACGAAAGACTTTTGTGCTTACCATCAGACACGCCACATTGTGTGACGTCACATGGTAATCAGTGCAAGATTGGGTAATCAGCGAATTAGTGCAAGACCAAATTACACGCTACTTCCCTGGGGTGGTAGGTAACCACTCATTTGGTTACGCAAGCTACACAAAAAATGTTAATGCATGCATTGTGAAACTGCTCGTAAGTTATGGTATACCAAGAAACGTGAGTTAGCTTGCTCCTTCGCTCTAGAAAACCAACTACACTAGAAAAAGCATATGCATTGCCACTGGATCCCTGAAAACACAAAGAAAAGCAACACAACTTTATTGGGGCGCATTTCGATAAAGAGCCTGCAAGAAGTCTGCAGGGACAATATGTAACGAGTGATGTGTGCAACCGAGCATCAATTCAAATGCTTGCAGCTGCACAAATACCGAAGAAGTTTTGTTTTGCTTCTCCCGATTTTTGCAACCATTTGAAGTTGTTCTTGTAACACCTAGTGTGAAACACAACTGCCGACAACGCATTTGCAGTTGATGTTCCCTTTATTGCAAAAGAGTGACAAACCTGTTTCTGTTGCTGTAACTGCCCCTGCATTTTTAATTAGCCTATCCAACAAGCAGAACCTAGTGACACGCCTGAGGTTCGCATCTAACAGGCAATTTATAGGAATTTCTTACCTCAAACGACCATCTCGTTCCCATATCCAACGTCTCATTTTAGAAAACGCGCCGCTTCACTCAGTGTATTGCACAACCTGCTGTAAGGTGTTCTTTGCCCTCGTGAAGATAGTTGTGTTTAAATACAGAAAAGTTGGAGAGTTTTTCATTTGATTTACGTTCTAACATCAGAAGAGCTTTTAAAAATTATTGTATGTCTATTATGTTTTTCTTTATTTTGTATGTGAAAAATTGAACTACATATAGGCCTATCATTCTCAAATGTACATCTTTGGACCACATTTAAGTGATATAGTCAAAACCTGAAACTTCAAAATCGAGACCTGGTCAAATAAATAAAAATATAAAATAACAAAGTGAGCTAGGTTCAATACCAAACTGGTTCTTCGGTGCCCAAACAAAGATTCGAAACCTAATAAGTTTTAACAAAGAATCAATCCTTTTGTAAATTTACTGTGCTTAATAAAGCTTTTATGTATAATTTCTGTTTTTGTGAAGATGTAAACCATCAGTTTTCTGAGCCATGTGGTATTTTGTGCAAAATGTCAGATAGGAGCATTGCAAACTTGAGGCAAAGAGCTCATGAACGACGCTTGAGTACTTCGCGATCAATACCGAGACTTACCGAAGCAGGTTTTGAAATCAGCGTTGGGCATATCCTAGAATTGCAACGTGCCAGTGCTCTCCAGAATTATAAAATCATATCCAAAACTTACACCTACGCTGCGGTTATTCTTAACCTACTACATAAATCCGGTTTTTACCCGAAAATTCACTTTACAACTTTGCTCATCACGTTTATGAAAGCTGTTGTTAGGAATAGCCAACTTATACAAACTTAATATCTTGAAATAAAAGTGGATGCGAAATCGTCAACCATCATTTTCGCAAAACAAAAAAACAACACAACCAGAATCGTGATGACACAATACTGCCTTGAATTAAAACATGATAGTATCATTAAAAATGCGCTTGGATCGAAGTATATTATAAAAACACGGCTACGTCCAATGCAAACAACACTGAAACTGAATCAAGCTTTTACAAATTGTAAATCTTAAGCAACATCATAAAAGTTTTACATGATGACGAAACAGTTTAATCGACCAGTGATAGCGTGACTCAAGTCAATGACACGAATCACGATTTTTGGTGACTCTACTCGAATCGAGCCACCTTGAGAAACGATGTTGTGATGACTCGACTGAAGTCACGTTTTTTAGCGAATGATTCGACTCGAGTCACAATCATTGACTCGAGGAGTGGCGTGCAGAGGGGGGCGAACGGCACGACGGCTTCGTGTATTTAAGGCAGGGGGCATCCAAAGAGTGAAATTACAAAAATTAAAATGCTGTAATTAGATCATTTTTCCTATTGTAATCTACTAACACATGCTGCATGGATTTATTTTTCGAAACTTGTTTTTTTTTGTCAACACTAGTTTTTACGTATTCAAATTCTAGTGATTCTCACACTCTTCAATACCAGGAACCTGTACTCTGGGTGTGCGGCGCAAACCCAATCAGATGATAGTGACGTGATTTTTCCCAGATCGTGCGATCAAGGGAAAATCACAAAATAAGGATTAAAGATAATTATGGACGTTTAATTGATTTTCTGAGCCAAATTTCAAAACTGTCCTATTTCAACTTGCTTGGTCTAGCTGACCTTTTGATGAATCACTAGTTTTCCGTTTCATTTTTTGATGTGGCAACTCTGGGTGTGCGCTAATACAACCGCACACCAGTGTGTGCGCCATTTCGAGCTTTGTCATTAATTGGCAGTTAAGGCGGATTTATCATAGCGACTTACACAAGCTCCTATCTGTTCTGTAGCCTAACCCCATTTGTTGTACATAACATTCACATAATATAAACGAATGTTTTCTTGCGTACTTTGTGCGCCTTCTCAATTCTTGTGTAGTTTGGCAAGTTGCAAACTGTAAGCCGGAGGACCATGTGGCCCGCGATGCTTTTTGGGAATTATCAAGTGATTTAAGTTAATTAGTTTATTCACCGGTGTTTAAACGCGCTTGGCCAGCGGGTGAACAATCTCCTTTTAAAGAACGTAGAGACGACAAGAAATGACTTGCTTATAACTCACGCCACCTTTAGCAGGAAATAAGATGTGAAAGCTGTTTCTAGTAAGGTTCAGGTACAGCCACTGTTGCGTCAGCGTCATAATGCGGCCCTCGGGCTACTTTATAAGTACTCATTTGGATCTTGGAGCAATGGCGGTACCTGTGTTTGAGACCGCTACTGTAAACCCTGGGTGTCCGCCATCCAAGCCGCATATCTTCTTTATTCGACTGCTGTTCGACGGGACATTTGAGCAGCCTAATGTTTTTGCCCTTGTGAAATGTATTGACATAGCACTGATGGTGTTCTACTCCCCTGTTTTAACGCGTTGCCGGATATATTTGTAATTATGAAATGCTCTGTCTTAGCGTCGAGTGCTGTATTTTTTTCTTACTCGGAGCGCTGACAATTTATGTTTATTACATTGACACATTATAACAACAAGGAGAGTGCATGTAGAATAATATGCATGTTATGTCAACAAACTTCGTCAAAACGTTGGTTTGCAAACATATATATGACGTCATATTGTGACGTAATAAACAGCGTATATCCAGCAACAATGAACACCATACGCCACTGCTCAATACCAGAATTTAGTAGGGAGGCATACAATGGAGCAGTTGCCCTAGGCACCACCAGGCCTCTGCACGTCACTGGACTTGAGACTTGAGTCAGAGTCATTTTATGAAATATCCAAAAAATGATTGACAAATCCGGTTCGTTTACACACAAAAATGAGCTTTTTTGCTTCAGTAATGGATGATTAATACTGGTGCAATTTTTCTGTTTTGGCGATGTCTCCTGGTGGCGTTATGCCAGGTTTTCAGGATCAAGTGTTCCCCCTAATACTGAGATAGAACTGAGTCTTTGCTTTTCACTCAGGGTCCAGCGCCGCACAATGCATTGGACACATTGTCATGTTTAATGTAGCCTAGAGTTTGCATATCAAGACCATGGCAGTCAGCTTCATGCTTTTACATTGAGACTTTTGCAGAGATGAACGGATTTATTTTTTTCAAATCCAAATCCGATCCAACAATTTTATTTCAAAATTCAATCCAATTCCGAAAACCAAATCTTATTTAAATCCAAAATGCTATTATTGTTATTAGGCTAAACCTCAGAGGTGAACATGGATTTGGATTTAAATCCGGCGGATTTTCAGCTTTGTGATGGATTTGGATTTTATAAATTCTGCTTAACCGGATTTGGATTTAATTTGGATTTGATAATCTAGATATGAATTTCTTCGCAACTTTCAGTTTCGTTTCGGAGCTGTAGATCACTGCATTCCATCTGTAAGCTTGCTTCAGTGGAGTTTCTCACATCCGTCGAAATTGTAAGCTACATCTTGCTTGTACTTGGAGCATTTAACATACTATCCAGTGATACAAAGTACAAGCCTTCTTATATGTATCGTGTCATCTAAATTAAGAAATTCGTATGATTTGTATTGATTCCCCATCCCTTTTGTTGACCCATAATCGTCATAGTATAGTGTTCTGTGTATGAATAGCCTAGTGCTAATGATTCGCTTATGCTGTATACTGTACCTGGTAATTTGTTTGTCTGATGTGCTGTCTTACACTTTATAAATGAGCTTTCATTGCATTTGATGCTAATAGTGTTAACCTTCAAGTCTTCAAAATGTCCCACTGTTATAGTGCTATGGGGCGAAGAGAAAGACAGAGCATAAGTTAACTTGAGTTTGTTTGCAAAGAATTTTTTGGTATTGCCTATTTTGCCTCGTGAAATAAACACTGTACTGGGGTTATTTTGTCTTTAGCCAAATACGATTGATAGAAGTTTGGATTTAAACAGGTTTGGATTTTGAAACTGTCATTTTATCGGATTTGGACTTGGACTGGATTTTGAAATGAAATTGTCGGATTGGACCAGGAATGTAGTGCTAACAAAAAAGGTGTGGGAACGCATCCAAAAAGATAGCCATTTTAAAACAGCTTCAAACTCATTTAAAGTTCAACGTGAAAAATGTGTGTGGGAACGCCGTTCCCACGCATTCCCGCCTCACTACAACCCTGGATTGGACTTAGATTTGAAAAACCTAAATCCGTTCATCTCTGCAGTAGGCCTGTTTTTAATCAAAATGAAAATATTCAAAGACAAATAAATAGGTTGGAAACCATTTCAAGTTAACTTATGCTCTATCTTTGTCTCACAACATCATTGACACTGCAGAGACTTCGTATAGTAATCACTATCAGCAGCAAAGTAGTGATAAGCTATGTTAAGTTCATTATGATATATTAAAACCAAGAGGATTTAACAGTTATCTACAACACAAACGACTCAACAGTTACCATTAACCTACACATAAAAACAATGATGAACTGCACTAATTGTTATGATGTACAGCCATTAAGCTTACTATTTGTATAACAATGATGGGTCAAGAAAAGGGACTCGATCAATGAAAGTCACACCAATACAGGGCCGTCGCCAGCGGGGGGGGGCAGTGGTGCCCGGTCCCCCATTTGAAATCTGTGCCTCCCCAATTCACGTTTGGCCCCCTGGTTTCTGCATACATCCAATACAGTATTTTTTAAATGTGGCCCCCTCTTCTGGTTTTTGTCCCCCCTGCTGCTATATCCTGGAACGGGCCTGGACAATTCCGCAACTGTGATGACGTGATACATAAGAGTGCAAGCTTTATACCTTGCATCGTTGGATTGCATGTCAATGCTCCAAATTTATGCAAGCACAATGTGCAATTTCGACGGATAGGAGAAACTCCACTGAAACAAACTCACAGAATAAGTGCAGAAATCTGGAGTCCTGAAACAGAACTGAAAGTTGCGAAGTAGGTCAAACCAAGATTATCAAATCCAAATCCAACCCAAAACCGGATAAGCAGATATTATAAAATCCAAATTCAACACAAATCCACCATAAAGCTGAAAATCCGCCGGATTTAAATCCAAATTGAAATTCAGGTTCAGCTCTGCAGAATTGCATTACTGGTCGTAGTCAAGGCTCCACATTTAAACAAACACAATGCACAATCCCAAAGGATTCGAGAAACACCACTGAACCAAACTATTCAATAAAGTATCTTTCAGTCCTGTAACTGAACCGAAAGTTGCGAAGAAGATCAAAAGGATATTATCAAATCCAATCCCATTCAAATTCCGTTAAGATGAAATTGTAAAATCGAAATCCATCGAAATAATAATAATAACAATATTAGTAATATTTCAGACTCGTGGTTCATATCAACGCGATCACAGACACAAGCACAAAAAAATGGTTAGCCACACAGTAGCGCAATTTGTACATGACCAACATGGAGAGGAGCAAAACACTTTATCATCACCACAACTGTATTGTCATTCACAAGAGCACAAAAAATGGTTAGTCATACAGTAACGCATTACAGAATCGGTGTTTGCACATGACCAACCAACATTGAGAGGAGCCAAACATTTTACAGCACCTCTTTTTGTGTGTTTGGTTTGTATACATTGCACACACATTTTTTATTTTTGCTGCACAAAAGCAAAACTGATGAGTCGCGAACACCGAAACAATGCACCAACAACTACTGCAGTTGGTCTCCATCATACCGGAGCTTTGAATAATTGAGGAAAAATGAAGATTTGTAAAAAGCATCAGCCAATTGAAGTAAACGAATAAAACAGTTGGGTGAAGATGCGCATAATATGAAAAATCGATACAAGTTGTTTCTCAGCAGGGTATCAATATAGCCACAAGATTTATATCAAGCCGATATTTGTCTCTGGTCTTTTGATGAAGCATGTGAAGGGCAAAGAGGTTATATTTGTTGCAGCAGGGTTAGGCTAGACTTATGAAATTGACTGAAAACGAAGTAGAGAAATAAAATGAAAGCTAGAGAACTGCATTCACCAAAAACTTAGATCTAAATCGTCTAGTAACAAAAGTGCTCAAACAACATTGGGCATTACATTTTAGCTCAATCGGCGCCATTTTCTAGCTCGTTGGGCAACATTTTTGTATTTGCTGAACACAACTTTGCAGAAAAAAACAAAAACAGTGGAAATTTTAAATTTCATTTGACTCTAGATTGTTAACCAGTAACACGATGGTTCTGGTGACTCGAGTCTGACTCAACTCGACCTAAACATAACTCAACTCAAAAAAAAGTTTGACGACTCAAAGTAGACTCTGACTCGAAGGGCTTGTGACTCGACTAAGCCTAGCTCGACAAAAATGTCTTGGACACATCACTGTTGTCTACATCATGTACAAAAACTTTTTTATTTGTTATCTACATCATGTATCTACATCATGTACAAAAACTTTGTTATCTACATCATGTACAAAAACTTTTTTAATTAAATTCTTATCATGTGCAAATGCACCCCTTTTCATCTTTGCCATAAACAAATCTTGCTACAATTTGATGCTCAGCGTAGTTCTGACATAGGTTCCGTCATCGGTAACAGCCATGTCAAGCCATTAACTCTAAATGACTGAAGTTTTTTGTTAGCTTGAATGATTGTATTGGCTCAAGTCACGTTACTTCCAATTGGCTCAACTTGGTTCATGCCAGTAACACCAGCAACTTGTGATTATCAATCGAGTTATGTTTCCAGGGATGGTAGTGGGGCCGGAACGCATGGGAACGGCTTTCCCACACCTTTTCATGTTTTGCTTTAAAATGAGTTCGAAGCCATTTTAAAATGGCTAGATTTTTTGGGCGGGTTCCAACACCTCTTTTCTTAGCACTACATCCTTGCACGTTTCAAATGGAAAACCTTTCATTTGTTCTTCATTAAACTTTCAAATGAAATTTTCGAAAAACTTTGGAAATAATTCAAGAAACATCAGGTGATGTCAATCCATTTTTTCAGATAATGATGCCACAGAAAGTTGTGACTCGACGTAGATTTGACATTGACAATGACTTGATCTCGCCACAATCAAAAGAAAACCATTAATGCAAACAAAAACTAATATATTGCAAATGTCAACATAAAGTGAAATTTCTTATTTAGGTAAGCGATTTTTATTTGATTTAATGGTGATACAAACCAGGATTGATTGGCATAGCCTTACCCAACGCTGATAGTTAAAACAAGCAGATTTTCGATATCTGTATGCTGCTGCTAGAAAACTGTGCTACCGGATTGTGATAAGATTTAGACCAGTTCTTACTCTGATTAAGACAAGAAAAACATCATCTTCAGAAACAATCTGCTAGATTCTTTCAATTTAGTTTTACGATTTGGAGCTTTTCATGGCAAAAATTGTTTCTAAAGTATATTTTTTGGTTTTCTTGTTTTTCTTTTGTTTGTTGTTGTCTTGCGAGCTTCTGGGAGTATCGACTAGATAAACTAAGGGTTTATTCGGTCTCCCAACTGCAAACTTGGGAATGCTTTCAAGTGTTTACATACAGCGCTTGTTTTTTATTGTTTCGCACCCTGTTTCTGCAGTAGGCTAAGCCACACAATACCTTCCTGCTCAGTATTTGTTCATTAGCCGTAGGCCTACCAACCAACCAATCTTGTGATGCGTCGTGCGCAAGTAATTTTGTAACCTTGTATTTTTTGGGGGGCCTTGCGATATGAGTTAAACACTTAAATAAAAATATAAAAGTTAAATGGGACAGGAGGATTGTGAACCTATAAAGCTGAGTAAGTCATCTACACACAGAGCACACAGAGCAGGTGTGACATATGATTCCTAGCAGTGATGGAGTCTCGAGACTTGGTCTCGGTCTCGAGACTCGTCTCGAGATCCATTTTTGCGAGTCTCGGTCTCGAAGATTTCAGATCACGTCTCGGTCTCGATCTCGAAGTTTTCAGGTCTCGAGACTTTGAATATTGCAAGGAAATGGTTTATTAAAATTTCTATAATTCAAATATTTTTGTTTGTTGTATTTGCAGGTAAGAAACAACCAAAACATGTCGGAAGAATGCCAGAAATTTGAAAAAAAATCAAGTCAGAAGCACAGGCGTCCGCAGAATCTTTTCCAGGGGGGTCAAACTCGATATTTTGCTTCCTGGCATTCCCACTGACGAAAACGTTGAAAGAGAAAGCTTGTCATAAAATGCAATTATGCTTGGCAAAGTATTTGGTTTTATACTGAACACAAATCATGTTTCTGCAAATGCTCAATTCGTGCGAAATTCTTTGTGTTGATTACGGACAAACCTTGGTATTTATGCTACCGTTTTGCAACATTGACTGATTGCCTGATTCAAGTCAATAATTCGATTCATGATTATTAGTGACTTGACCAGGGCTGTAACCAGGGGGTGCGCAGGGGGGCGAAACTCCCTTAAAAATTGTTTCTCCCCCCTGTAAAAATGTGTTGGACGTAGTTTACAACTATTGGACATAGTTGAAAAATTTGGGGCTCCTCTCAGAAAACTATTCGCCCCCCCTAGTGTCCCAAGCTGGTTACATGCCTGGACTTGACTCAACTCGAGCAATACTCTACAGTCTACAATAATGATGCATTCAACTCGAATGAAAACCTCCAGGTTTGGATGCTAAGCCTACAAGGAATCAACTTGTGACGCATTACGTTCATAACTTGTGGATTATTCTGACTGAACATATCTACATTTCAGCATTAAGACACCACGAGGGTGACACAGCCGAATCTGATCACAAAATTGCTTTACTAGGTAACTTATTTCGCGTCAATTACGAATCTTCAGCCCAGCAAATTGCAAGCAAAAGCTTACAGGTGAAATGATGAAAAAGATTAAACAAACTCATGATGTTTGCAAAAAGGTTCAACTCATGTCACAACATTTTGAATTTATATAAACAGTTTCTGCTGCTTTTTTGGCTCAACATTGACCGAAGCTTGCAATTCAGTGACGTGAGAAATTGTATGTTTTCATTCTAGCTCGATCTACAAAGTGACAAGCCGAACCTGGCTTGACTTGAAAAAATTTCAAATGACTCTTGTTCGACTTGGACTCGAAAGGGCTTTGCTTGGCTGGTAACGCGACAAACGTGAATCATCACATGGCTGCTAACAGTGTTGTTATTAAGTTGTTTTGTAATTCTGTTATCAACTGCAGAAAGAACATTTGAATAGAAGCTAAAGGCGCTTGCTCAATAGGCGAAATATCTACTCGGTAAACGTTAGTGTCTGATTTATTGCAGTGGAAAGTGCAATTGTGATGGACATATAGACACAATAGAAAGACTTTTTCAATCACACGATTTCCATGACGGAACAGGCAGGGTACCATGCAAAATACAGGGCGTTAACGAGGTTGCGTCACTTGTGGGTTATTCAACAGCAGCATTGGAAACGACCGTGGAAGTGCACATGTACAGTTTGCCGCAGGTGCTGTGATATTGCATTAGACTTGGACTATTCATTCAATTTGGTCTTGCAGTATGGGTGCTTTTCAAGGCAAAACGTATAATACACCTGAAGAGGCTGAAGCTTTCATAAAGGAAACTGTTGAGGCCCATCCTGTAGTGATGTTTACATTTCGGTTTTCACCATACTGTTTCAAAGCTAAATCGGCTTTCAAAAGCATCAACGTTCAATTTCATGAAGTTCTGTTAAGTGGTAGGCCTGATCGGCAAGTTCTTCAAGATGCGTTTGAAAAAATGACTGGTGCGCGAACAATGCCTAGAGTTTTTGTTCATGGTAAATGCATAGGTGGTGGTGATGAAACTCAGGCATTAAACAAAGAAAAAAAGCTTGAGCCTTTAGTTAAAGGCGAAACTGAAGGACAAGAAAAAAACACCGATCAAGCAGAAGGGGCCAAGTCTGAGCAAACTGAAGTGAAAACTGAACAGACTGCTGAAGAAATCAAGCCAGAGCAAACTCAAGAAACCAGTGATGAAGTAGCAAGCAAGGAAGAGTCTCAAACACAAAATCCTCAGGAAGCAGGTGACCAGCAAAAAACTGAAGATGTATCGGAACAAAAGAAAGATGAGTCGTAAGAATTATGGATCACACAAATTCAATTGCATAAAGAGGTTCATTCATTCCTTGTGGCAGTAGTGGTAAAAAGAGATTCATGTCCTATTACTTTTTTGCTTGTTTGCTATTCAACTACAGAAGTGCGTACTTCAAATAATGTTTTTGTACATGATAATGTTGGTGTATTGCTGAGCTAAGCTAGTACATCTTGATCTTGCTAATATTGTTTTTACAAGATGTTAACCGATGTGTTGCGCTAACAATGCAAATTTTTCTCTTGTGTCTTAAACTGTTGTAGAAGTTTTGCTTTGACCAGGATTAAGATGCTCTGTGTAATTGTTGTTAAGATGCTGAGTGTTTCATCATGTCTTCATTTGTTTGATCACTGTCATCAGTCATTGCAAGTTTAAAAGCAAGAAAGTCATTTCCACAATACTTTACTGAAGCATTTCTTTCAAGTATAATAGAGTAAAAAGCACATTTGGCCTTCAAAAGACGTTGTATAACTGACTTGTATGCATGCAGTCATTACATTTTGTGTACTAACTTTCAAGTGGTAAAACAATACAGCTTAATACATGACTTTAAAAGTATTTTTGTGGTTTTGTAACTGTTGCAATAGAAACAAGTTAGCACATAAAGGCGGAGGGTATTGATTAAAACTGTCAGTTCATAAAATCAATGCGATGTATTACATTTGACAATGACAATAAGTGCAGTTTTTACTGCTAGTGTAATTATAAAAATATAAATCAATATCACAATTGTGGTAATGGCATGCAAAGGTGAAAACAACACTCCTCACATAAGCCATAACCTTCTACAGTAATGCAGAGCATGTCATCTATAGTTACTATTGGACATATTTTTAAAAAGTTTGAAAGAACATTTTTGCATGATTTAAAGAACTCTAAATGTTAGTACATGGAATCTGAAAAAATTGGAGCAAAACTTATACATCATAAAGTATTACAAGAAGCTATAATGCAGCCTCAAATAGAATTAATTTCATGCACTTACAGTATGTTTGTAGGATTTTTCTTTAGTAAAAATTGAAGTAGTTATTCAGCAATCTTTAAGTTAGTGTGGTATATGAAAACTACCCTTAAAAAGTTGGATAAAAATATGTGATAGAAAATCAGCATAAAATGTTGCAGGAAGTTAAGGGTAAAAAAAATTTGCCAAATGTTGTATATACCTGCCAATATATCTTGTCAAGATTGACTCTAGTTTTCATTTTAACTCTCACAATAGTGTTCAAATGCAAGCAGGTTTTACTCAAATTTTAGAAAGCTGAATATCTAAACAGAACTTATTTTCAAAATTACAATGTGATTAAGTATTTTGGCATTCAAAGAGGTAATTCTGCTAGCATCGTATGGAAAGCACTGTTTCACATTACAATCCATGAAACTGAAGGAGAGACAGTCAATCACCATAAGATAGTCACGTGTTTCTGGAAATTACGATAGACCTTGGTTCGACGGTGGCAGTTGTGAGAAAATTAAAGCCCTCTTAATTGCTTGAAAACCAGAGGCAATGCCTGAGTGAACAGCTTCAATAATTATTAGTTTAAATTGATGCGTCGTTTTGTTGCTGTTAAATATTTAGATCTCAGTTGAAAACCGAATTAAAGCCATCCACGACTGTAACCAGGGAGGACATGCGTTTCTACCTTGAGGCTTTGGTTTCTACTGTTAGGAAAGTATGCGTTTCCATAGTGACAAATCTAATTTTTGCAAAACTCGTTCGAGGTGCTATTAGGTTAAATGATTTCGCGAGCCACATGTGTCCGAACTTGAAAGTAATGGACCAAATCACTAACATACATTTGCCGATTTCGTTAACATATTTTAACACAATTTTTTTATTATCATAACACTTCCCTTTCATACCCAACTGCATTGGAACACGTGCGTACGAGGTACCACAGATACAGACTGTCGTCCACATTGCTCGCCTAGACGCTTCATACGTCAGTTACTGGACATGACGCCGCCATATTACGATATGATCCAACTACTTTGCACTTCAAGAACTGTTTTAGAGGATCCAGAAATTGCTGCATTCGCCGACGTCCCCAGGGCACCCTATGTGGTTCACTTAAAACCTGTATTTCAGCAACATTCTCTGCGTTTTTTACAACCAAGCAGAAAATTGTTTTAGAAATGAAGATATTGTAGCCCATTGTTGCCTTAAAGGTTTTCAAACGTTGTTTTTGGACAAAGTTATTACTTGCTACTGATTCTAGAAAGTTAAGCCTACAGTTATCCCTGGACATTCAACTTCAGAATGCGACGTTGGGATTATCCGAAACGTGTTGAAAAATAGTTGCAATCATGTTTTTTCAGCTGAAGCAAAACTTTTTGAAAGCGAAATGTAACACATTGGACTTTATTCCAGTTTATTTTATGGTCATGTTCAAGAACATGACGGATGTTAACTCGCTTAGGTCAATTTGCTTTTTTTGCGTCTAATTTTAACCTAATTCTTGTCACCTGCTTGCTGGTTACAGCCCTGACGAAAGATAAAGTGCCAAGTACCGTACATTGACATTTATTATTTATTGATATTCCAGTTTGTTCACTAAGCTTTTGTGCACATGAATGGGTCGAGGTAGGAAGGGGTGCAGTGGGCGGGAACGCGTGGGAAAGGCGTTCCCACACCTTTTTCACGTTTTGCTTCAAAGTGAGTTTGAGGCTGTTTTGAAATGCCTATTTTTGGGTGTGTTCCCACACCTTTTTTGTTTGCACTACAAGTTGCGTATCAGTCACCACATTTTCCTAAATTCTTGCTGCAAACCTGAACACGCGTATGGTGCAACTCACATGCTCTAAGCTACATATAGATCTTCGTACAAGCATGGGCGTTGGAAAGATTTTTTCCAGGGGCAGAGATGGATTCAGCCAATAAGGCTGGGGGTCGATTTCAGTAATATTTGGTAGTCAAGTCTCATAAAAGCTTCGCTTACTGTAAGAGAGAGGAAGTAGCCTATATTTCAAAACACTGTTGTGACAAAATCGTAGACGACAAAATGGCCTTATATCGCGAATGTTGTTTTCTGAATTGTGCAAAATTATGGTGAATAAAGTTACTTTCGCAGGTTTTGGGGGACGATTGCCCCCGCCCCTTGAACCACTCCTGCCAGGGGAGATATACTACTTGTTAAGAGTGAGCCAAAATATTTTTTCCAGGGGTGGCCAACTGGCCATCAACAGTGGTGAAATTTTATTTCACCAACTCGAAACTAAGAAAAGATGCATTTTCCTACGAAAAAGTAATAGAAAAATATCAAATTTTAACATCCAGGGGCCAGATACTGTGCTCCCAAAAATCGGTCTGGAGACAAATGTCGAGATCAAGACCAGGTCTCG
>Ga0210059_1009307_pt1 | contig 15365 bp, 13 predicted proteins | sample Ectturendosymbi2_FD_188042 | JGI IMG/M metagenome (GOLD analysis project Ga0210059, IMG submission 188042) | Ecteinascidia turbinata endosymbiont from Florida, USA - Sample 2 (SPAdes) (version 2) | ecosystem: Host-associated > Tunicates > Ascidians > Unclassified | place: Key West, Florida... | reverse complement strand
TTGTATTCCATCTAGCTTATTCTCAATAGTTGTTAGCTTATCCAGTCTTTTATTCTGAATGAGCATTGTTTCTTTCAATTCCTGGATGCCTTGCCAGAGTTGATTGAAATTTTTCGAACTTGACATCCTGCTTGGTTTCTTTATATCCAATATCAGTATTCAGCAGCAAGTTGCATATTGTTTTATAAGTTGCATACAGTATTAAGTTAGGTTATTACACACATTATTACAACACTATCCCCTTATTCAAATAGAATAACAAAAAAATGGCCGAAATTGCCGCAAAGCCAAAACTTTTGGGTTCTGGCGGTCAAGCGGATATATTTCAAATCTCACTCGGAAAGATTCAGGGCCTCGACTGTCATTAACTTGATGTCACTTTACAGACGTGCAACAATTTTCATAGGTTGTGTGATTGTGATTCACTGTGGTTGCGCTAAACCACAAACAGTGACAATCATTTTGCAATGTTTTTTTTAACACAGCGGCCCGGAGAATCTGAAAAAAAATCAGGTTCACAGGTGACTGTAGCCTAATCGCAATTATGAATTAAATCAAGTACACAAAATTATGAGAATATATCAAACTTTTTTGGGTAATTTAATCTGTTTTTTTACAAGCAGCGCTCTTACCATTAGGAAATCAGCAAAAAACAACAATCACAGGTTCAGACGATACAGAAAACAGTTGATAACGGAAACGTAACTCAAGATAACAGTAATATAAGCAATTTCTGGAAAGGCAGTTGCTTGTTTTGCCGCCAATGCCTGAGGACCTTTTGTCATTTCTTACGACCAGAATCAAAAAATGGCTGTTTCGAAAACTACATTTGTGTCCGAGCGTTAAAACACAGACCAGTCCCAACTGACCAAGTGTTTTGCACTCGTTACATGCTTTGTCTGTTGCAGTCTTGACGATTCCAGCTAACAGCGCTGCCCGGGCAAACAATGCAAACAACGCAGAACGCATAGTCGATTACCTCTCTCATGTGTTCTTTCAAACATGCACACATTTGCATTGACGCAAATGCGCAGATGTGTTTACAGCCCTTTGTTCAATAAAATATTATGATTTCTAGCAAGGAATTCACCATTTACTTTATCAAAATAGCTGAAAACTTCGGCTTTCTTATCTTTTGCATTCATAATAAGCAGTGATGAATCGCAAAGTAGAGCACAATTTAACTTGCTAAGCTTAGGAGAAAATAAGACTGGTTACTGTGCTGAAAACAGATTTTTTTCCACAGATGAAAAATTCAAGAAAAGTCCACATTTGTTTACATTGCTTTTTTTATACCCTCCTGATAATGTAGTGCTATGCAAAGCTATGCTAGTTCGCTACAAATTAGTTATAACTTTCATGTTGTGCTGCTGCTAGAAAACGTAATGTTTCCTAGTGAATTTTGCCATTCATCTATTAAACCTTGCTAGTAAGCCTATGGTTTCCAATAAAAATTGTTACTTTGCAATGGCGTGCCGTGCATTTCACACTTAAATCTGCAATGGTATCACATCTTAATCATACTCCCTGCTAACAGCATGATTACATAACTACAAAGCATGGATGTTATATACCTGCTCATTATAGCTCAGTTCTTTTCAGATCGCTGCACTACTACAGACCCGGTTTGATCATTCGGACTAGAAAGTAAGATGCTGTGGTAGTTAACGTTTTTCTTACTTCTACAGGAGTGGTTCTCTACCTTTTCGCTGAAAAAAGCCAAATCCAGAACTACAATTCTGTTAGAGAGCGGCACAAAAAAATTTTACCACAAGTCAATTGACACGTTTTGTTTTATTGCTCTAGCGAAGTCTGTTATACAAAAGATTAGAGATGTTACTGAAAGACTGCTAAGAGCCGCACAAAAGATGCTTGAGAGCTGCGTGCGGCCCTTTGAACAGTGCTTGAGAACCATTGTTTAACAAGTAGCACCACGCCTGCCAGCTACGATGCACATCCGTAGCGATTATTAAACCAAAGGAACATCACAGATTGCAGATCCATTGTTGCAGTCTGGTGTCGTAACTCGTAACAAACGCGTTTAGTGTGCTATAAAAAGCAGTGTTTTTGGTAAGGTAAGTCTATTTGCCAAAACCGCTAGTATCTAGAAAGGGGCTCGGAGACGGAGCTACCTCTCAAATGGCCACAGCTCCGGCTCCGGTCCTAAATTTTGAACTGAGTCCCGGCTCCAGCTCCTGATTTTTAATTTGAGCTCCGGCTCCTGGCAAAATGCCCAGCTCCGGCGCACGGCTCGGCAGCCCAGGTTTTTTCACCTCTGTGTCAGATTCACCGCCACTGCCAAGCTGCTGCGATAGAGTGGCGTTATCAAACGTCAGCGGACGCACGCACAGATTTTTAAGTTGTTTTTGTTGAGTCTCAATCATTGTGCAGTTTTTGCCGCCAACATCTGAAAATGAAAATGTTAATTGAAGCTGAAAACCACTGCCTTACGGAAGGCTACAAGAACACAGGTGTTCGAAGTGTCCCGTGTTCTAAGACAAGAACAAACATTGGTCTAAATTATCTGACATGAAAATGATTTGTAAGTTGACGGTTTATTTTCAACGATAAAGTGAATCTCAAATAATAAAAGCAAAACAACCCTACAAACAAATCAATCTCTACTGGAGAGATTTAACTAAACCGCCCAAAACTAAACCTTCATGCTTCCCTGTTCACAAAACAGCACACACGTCTATTGAAAGCTCTAGGTTTGTTGTAAGTAGGGTTGCCAACAGTCCGTTATCTGAGGACACTCGTTTAATTTCCTCTTTTGTCCATGTACTTTCTGACACTGGTACAGGACAATAGTATGTGCTTTATGCAGGGGCGTAACGAGGGGGGTGCAAAGGGGGCACAATTCCCCGGGCGCCAAATCACTGTGCGGGCGCTGAATCATTGCGGGAGGCGCCGAAAAGTCCCAACAATGTCACAAGTACTTTCTTCAACACAGTAAATTTGCTGCCGAAAGAGCTCAGGTTCAACCATGGGGGCGCCAAACTTGCCTTCTGCCCCGGGCGCCATCTAGCCTCGTTACGGCCCTGCCTTTATGGTGAAACATGTTCGTAAATTATGTTCAGCCTTTGAAAGTTTTAGCCGCAAAAGTCCGCCTTCAGCGCATTTGTATCGTTTGAAGTTCTATTTAGTTCCGCAAATGTTCTCATCATACGTTGTCGTTTCGCACGTGAGGTGTTCTGGGTCTCCAAGATCCGCAGACTACTTGATGGCGGACTGCAGTACTTAGGCAAGTGGATCGCAAGGCCTGGATTTCGCTATTGTGCCGTAAGCTTGTTACATGATAGTTGAAATTTTGTTGTGATTTGAGTGAACTTAGTTAGACTCCATGGCCAATTACATATAACAAGGACTACTTCGAAGGTAGGATCAGTCTAGATATGTGTTAGTTGTGGGTTGTAAATTGCTATAATCTAGCTAAGCTTTTCTCAATCTTTTCGCTGTAAGGAGACAAACCCAGACATACAACTTTGTTAGAGGGCCGCACTGAAAAATTTTAACACAATTAAATTGACACATTGTGTTTTATTGCAAAACGACGACTTACACAAAATATTAGATGAGCTGTTGAAAGACTGCTGAGGGCCGCACAAAAGGTGCTTGGGGCCGCATGCGGCCATCAGAATAGTGGTTGAGAACCACTGATCTACCTGCAGGATTTCAGTACAGAAGCATGGATTGGTTTACGTTCATTGGAAGCGAAGTCTTGTTTCTATATTAGCCTCAGTGCGTGTTTTGCTCAATGAGAGACAAATTTAGCAGTGTTTCTGCCAAGTGCTATCATTCTTTCTGATTGCTGAGCGAACCAGTCCAATATTTACTTAATTTGGTCCATTATTTTGCAAGGTTAGTTTTGCGCCTTTAAACGTAGCCCACAATTCTTGTCTCTTCCATTCTGAACAGATGCGCAAGTAACTCGTAATAATGGCAGTTGGATTTCTTCTATTTCTCAAACTCTCTTTGCTAATTGTTTGCTTTTTATATATTATATACAGGCAAAAATTGTATTCATTAAAAAATAACACTTTTATACGAGATAGATACTGTATTACTGAAACTCACTTTTTCTAAGTGGTTAATTACGCATTATGGAACCCTTAATGAAACAAAAATAGAAATATGTGCTCGTTTAATGAAGATTGGCATAAAAATACTAATAGTTTTAGGAGACCGGCATTAATCCAAATCAAGAGAAATGTGTTATTTGTCATGGTGTATTTAAAATTCGATACGTGGGTGTTGTAGCCAGTGGAGTACGCAGAAAATTTCCGAGGGGGGCAAGTTTCGTCACAATCGTGTGACGCCACATATCAACTTTAGGGGAAGTACCGAAGCCACGAGCATTCTAGGGGTTCCGGGGACATGTCCCCGGGAACATGTTGCAAAATTACACCTAAAAACACGCATTTTTGTGCATTCTGGAAGCAAGTTTTAGATAACACTGTTTATGCATTTTTTTATTTTTCGGGTCTGAGGGGGTTGGCCATGGCACAGTGGCCTCCCCCTCCGTACGCTAGTGGTTGTAGCACTAAACCAACATAGAAATTCTGATGACCAAAAGAGTAAATTTAGAGCTATTTCTTCTAGTTGTCTTCTCAACAACTTTGTGGTAAAAGCTAAAAACGCAGATCATATTGCTGTTTCAGAAATAGCTCAGATACATCATGCGGTCATACACAATGTTTCTTGATTGTACTTTGAAAGTAAATTCAAAATTTTACGATCATCAAAACAATGCAGCAAAATTATCTTGTAGAGTCAAACCAAGTCAGAGGCAATTGTTACGAATGTTGGCAGAAAAGCTCTAGAAGTAGTTGGAAATACGCAACAGAAAGCTGGTTTTAAGTAGTTTGTGTGTGATTCAGGTCAACCGTTTTGTGTTCGAAATTGATTATTTCATAAGCAGGCTCAGTAGCTAACTTCCCACCGCATGAAGTGTTTAGGTGTTGTCAACACGGACTCTAAACTTGCCGTTTGCGAAACAAAAGACCCAGTGGCGTAGGAGCACAGTCTGCCGCCCCTGGCCCTAGCGGAAAATGCCTCCCCCTGTTGAGGGCAGTGATGTTATATTTATGCCGTCATCGTACACAGTCAACCATGGTATGATATTTGGATTTTTGAAGAGTCGCCAAATTTAGCGCAAATTGTCGACTGCTTAACCTCCACGAACACCATGCCGCGTGGCCCAAAACACAGCTGCCGCTGGTTATAATAGCTACAACATGGTGATATCAGCAGAGCATTCGAACAAGTAATAACTATTATAAACAGAAAACCTTGAGCTGGACTGTTTCCAAACCAAAAAGAAGATTATAAGACAACAACAAATTAAGAAACATGAATGTAAAAACCAACAATTTTGTAGCATTTGCTGAACAATTAGGATTTTTGAACAAACACAAGATTTGTAGTGGGCGGGAGTTGGTATGACCCAAGTCACAATTACTCAACTCCCAAGACGATTAACAGCCAAACAAAAGTTTTCAAAATCAATGACAGGAAACCGAAACGCAAACAAAAAAGAAGAAATTAACGAAGGGGAAATGCAAATAGCAAGTGTGTCTAGGAAGAAAATCATCAACAATGATTAATCTACATTGAGACAATTGACCGATATACTTGACCACAACAACTGTAGTCCTGATCGTTTTGCAAAATAGAAATTATTTTCGCGCTTTTGTCAATAGACAAGAAATGCAGTAGACTACGCCAGTCCCAAGCCAAACAAATTCGACAAAGTTATCGAAGATTTTGCAGCAAATAAAGAATGATCATTAGCCAATCGAAACAACTTGCAGCAAAAAAAATATAGCCCACACTCAAATTTTGAGTATAATAACCAAGATCTCAAAATTCTATTCCCATTCATAAGTGTTTTGTAGAACCATTTCTTCAGAAATTCTTCGTAATTTTTCGTCGTATTATCACCAGCTGGTGGTGCTACAAAAGACCTTTGTTTTGATACTTCTCTGACCCTGCTTTGACTAATTCAACTCTCAGTCTCAAACTATGATCTATCACTATCGCCTCAGACCGAGAGATTTAGAGGATGACATTCTTTCTGCTTTTGAGCATCAATTGCCACGTTTATCGTCTGTTTGCTTTATTTCTGCTGTATAGCCAACCACCTGATATGCTGTAGCTTGTGCGACATGAAAGAGGAGGCGGGGGCAAAGGTAAAACGCGAGAACAATCTACAAGGAGATATAAGTTTTAGCGATTTGCAAAATATGCTATTTCTTGTCTCTTCCCTTCCCCAAGTTGCAAAAGGGCAAATCACGGTGCTCGGCCGGTTCGGCGTTCATATCTGTATAACTTTCTGGGTCGAGGTAAATGAAGTTTACATGTCGCAAGCGACTTTTTTCTTGGCCCTTGCTGCATACAGTCAATATCGTATTTAAAAAATGTGCCCCCTTGTGATTTTTGGCCCCCTGCTGCCAAATCCTGGCGACGGGTATGACTGTAGTAACCGTTACTGCGATTACTTGAGTGAAATTTAGCTCATTTGGACGACATAAGACTAGAAACAATTGGTACACAATGTTTTCCATTACTGGATGCCCAGCGTTGCAAAGCAGCGCTCACATTTCCTCGGCAAAACCTGCGTATATTAACGCCCTAAGATAAACAGCCTTTTAGTCATCTTTTAAAACATTCTCCACCGGATGAGCGAAAGTCGGCCTCTTAATCAAGTAAGCAACTTCCCTTTCCTATCAATAAAGCACAGAACTATAGCTTAACTACTGTAGAGCTTTCTAAATAACTGCGGCAACTAGTTTAAAAAGACCAGCCGCAACTGTATTGGTTGGACCAGGGTTTCTCAAACTGGGCGCTCGCCCCCCCTTGGAGCCACAGAGCGGTTCTCTGGGAGCCACGAGCAGAGGCCTTCACTAGGTAGCTTTTCCGTGATATTGCATAACCCAAGTGTCACGATATATTAAGTATCTTTTAAGTATTCGCCAGTTAAACTTAGAAGCGGGCCACGGCTCATAAACGTTTGAGAACCACTGGGCTGGACCTTGACCAACGAACGATGTTGCAGCTTGCTACTGCTAGAATAGGCGTGTTTCGAATAGATTCCTGAAATAGTGGCCATTGTCACGCAATAATACTGAGATACAGGTAGCGACAAAGCGGTGGTGAGCAGTACATTGCTGTAACCATGGCGCTAATACTGTAATAGGCTGTGTCGCCCTCATTTGCCAAAGAAGATTCTCATGGGGCGTGGGACTTAGCTGATGAAATTAAGAAAGCTTAAATTTTAATCCGTCTGAATAGTTTCCTCACTTCTTTTCACTTATCTCTGCTTACAATAGGTAACTAGATTTTGCCGCCGATGGCTACAGCCAAAGTAGCCAATGGGTTGTTACGCCATTGAAAAGACCTTTCATTTATTTATTTATCCAGTTTTTTCGTCCACTGGAACAGACTGATTCTTCCTGTCCTTTGATGCAATTTGAAAAGTAGGCAACCCTAGTTGTAGCTTTCGACGAATCAGCCGACTGGGCCCTGCTTTCATCGTTTTGCGATGATTCAGTGCACATATCTAAATTCTCTATATTTGAGTAACTAATCTACACGCAGGTGAAGGTTTTGAATCCGTCAGCAAATGTTTCTAATAGGAAATAGATTTCACGTAACACTACGCATTTTCAGTGCTTTCTATTTGAATAAGACTGTAGGACTGAAGATGTACGTTTAATAAACTCTGATGTGACTCTAGAGACCTTAAGCTTCTACAACAGGCTTTGACTGGCGACGAGTTGCATCTGCATGCATCGTGCATGCAGTTGTTGCAGATTGTGAAACTAAAGAAACGTAAGAAATCTTGACGAACTACGTTCCATTTGTATTTCACATTAGGTTTGATCTGGATACTTACATGGCAGAATAAAGGTGTAAAGTGCTGATTTCGCAACTTTGATTCCACTTCATCGTCAAAGCAACGCCTTTTCATATTTGGATAAAGCCAAGGTGGGAATAGCCTATTCTTCCCAGATCGGTATAGCGAGAGCTTTTGCAGTCTTCATCGATGCACTGAGCAACACGATGGGATTGAGACTGGTTTCGTGAAATCTAGAACAAATATGGTGGAATGCTACTTTTTCTTATGTTTTGAGCTGAACGTTTTAGACGAAGAAATTGGGAAAAAGCATTGAAAAGTTTTTTATCACAATCTCAGGAAAGTATTTTTATCTCTTTCACATATTTGGTGCTCATCATTACAATACCATAATAAGGCATATTGTCAAAATTAAAGCGAATTCCCTTAAATGTTTCTCTGCAAAAACAATGAAGAGCAAAAAAGATAATCGACTTTTTTCACTGAATGCAGGCAAGGCTGTTGAAAGCTTTCGGCGAGGGGGGCTACGCTTACCCACAGAGGCACACAGCCGCTGACAAAGCTGCAAAGTAACGGATAAGATTCGCTTTGGGGCTACGAGAAATTCTTTGGCCCTTACCCTGCGTCTTGCATTTTGACCCGTGCAGTGGCAGACGTCAGACTGTACCATTTTTTGCCTTATCCAATTGAGAGGTGAGTGACGTCACCACGCTTTGTGACGTCGCAACCATACAATTAGCTATAATATTCAATCCTTCGAACATTTTCAATCACAGCAATTTTCATTGCTTGATCAATGCGATTTTGTTTTGCAATGTGATAGTTTGCCAAACCTTCCAGACAGTCTGCAGAAAGCCATCTACGAAAATATATACATACAGCGCTAATGTATCCGCTGCCAGACAGATGGTGTATTGCACTGCAGGTGAGTTTCTCCTAACCTTCGTTCGTCCAAAGTGAAGCAGGAAATCCGCGAGTCTGTGATTTCGATTCGCTGATTGCGAAGATGAAATCAGAATATCACCAGGTTCTCAACACATTGCACTTTATCAATCAATTTGGAATTTGTGAGCTTCTCTAGAAAGAATTGGTGTCGTCATTGGTTGTAAGCAAGAAGACGCTGGGAACAGCCGATTTATAGTCTCAACCGCTGAAGGCAGGCGCGCTCGCATTTCTTCACAGAACATTTGGAAGTACAATGCTGTGTTGAGCAAAATGAATTTGGCCATTGGTCTAGAGTTGCAAAGATTTTATTTAATTTTGTATGTGCTAACAAAGATTCTTATATCAAATAAAAATGGCGATTTTCCACTTTCACTAATTTGGTCTAAGCATGTTATGTGTAAAGAATATTTGAACAAGAAGTAGAAAGCGTGGGACAAAATCCGTATTTAAAAAAAAACTTTGGGCACAATGCCGTATCGAAAATCATAGATTTTTTTAGCAACAAGTTCTTGTCCTTCTCAGACTTTGAAAATTTTACAGCTGAGTCTACACGTATGTTTTACAGATATTCGGGCATTTTTCTTTAGAAGTGCGTCTGCCACCCCGAAATGCGACTTCTTTACGCATTGTTTCTGTTGCACATTCTTATCGATGAGGATGAAGGTATGAAGCGTGATATGTGCTTTAGAATTTTGCCTGCCTCTTACGGGTACTGCAGACGTGATTATATTGCATCAGGTCGATGAACACATGCAGAGGCATTTTGCAAACCTTGTAGCTTATTGGAGTCGATGTGAAGCTTTAGTTCTCGTGCATTGAATGGCTTCTGAACGCATGCTTGCGTAAACTGTTTCAAAAACTGACAAAAATGTTTTTTTTCAGCCAGGGAAGAAATTGTTCTAGGCTGTTTACAAAAGCACATATCAGGCCGTCGTCAGGTGCATCAATCCTGGCAGCACCCAGAAATAAATACGAGCGGAACTCTAGAACGGGCAAAACATGCGCAGACGCTCGCCCGAGGCGTATCATTACATGTTGTCTGATCTGTATGGTTGTTTATGCAGAAACACATGATAGGAAACGAAGGTTGCCACAAATCATAGCATCGAACGAAAAAGAAACCTGAAGTTTGTAAACAAAATGAAGTTTGAATTTTAAAAATCCTGCCGTTTATTTGCGAGAGGAACACCGCGTTGCTGATCAAGTCTCCGCTCAACTAGTCAATGTTACAATCTGATCTGCTCCCTAAAGTCTAGAAGATTGTTGACAGGAATGTCCTCTCTTATTGCTTTTACTTAGAAAACAAATCAATCCTTATGTTATGATATTTGGTCAAGTTTAAACATAAGAGGAAACTCGTAACCTTCCAAAAGTGAGGAAAAATGTCTGCGTTGTGCAACGTTTCAGGCACTATGCGTCATTCACAAAACTTTAAATATGAAATTAGAAACTTTTTCCTTTTCATCTGAAGACATTTCAGATAAAATTCTTCTCTTTTTCCGTAAGGTTCATCAAAACGAAACAAATCGACAAGCCAACATGTAAGAGACGATATTCGGTTTCCTGGTGATCCTGATTCCGAAGATGCAAACAGCACGTCCGAACATAATGGTCGTTACCCTCCACCACGGCCTTGTTTTGGCGATTACGATCGTGGAGATTATTTAGGATTTTTCTTTCCGATTCGAAGAAAAGGGAACAGACGAAAGTCCAACGATCGCGGGAAAGCTTATGTTCACTGTCGCAGCCAATGCACAGACGATACCATTGGAAGTGAGTTTGCTCATATAAACATTAGATGTCGTACCAGCCAGTGTGAAAAACGTGTATGCAACGATATTTCTTTTTGTCATAAGATTCACAGGATTGAGTATGGCCACAATAGCCATGCACATATGACCCTGAGGATAATTTTGTAACGATCGTAATTCTGTTACTAGCTTGAAAATTTGCAACACGTTAAAATCACACCACAGGGACGTCATACTCCCAAGCAAAATTCCAAATGCAAAGGCACCTGTTTTGTGTTTATCAGAAAGTACACGAAATTCTGTCTTATGATGACTTTGTTGTGTTCCAAACCACCTCAAAAGCCACTACAGTGTCTTTCTCTGTCCTTAAACTGTTGGAGCACTTCTGTGGTTATAAACCAAAAATAGTAGTGCAATAACAGCATATTCTTCGATTTGATAAACTCCAACTGATTGATGGTAAAATATAAAAAAGATTTTAACAACAAATAAACGTTTGGCTTGAAAACACAAACTTTTGCTCTAATCTGAAAAGTGTTCACAAATGATTTTCGTAGTTGAAGACCAGAAACGGTTGGATAAAACGTTTATTCTTAACAAAATAGTACAAAATTGTCTGGAGCAATGTAAACATTTAAAGCTGTGGTTGTTTAAATAAGATTAAAAAACAAAGTATAATAAACAAGTGGTAAATTTAACGGAACGCTTTGTCTTCGCTCAGATTTCTCATGTTCAAATTGCCAAGTGTACCAGAAATGTGCTGGACCAAAAGAGGTAACTCGTCATCGCACCCGTAAGTCCTGCATGGTCGCATTACTCAGACTCTTCATATTAGTCCATAGGCGTAGGGAGCGGGATGGCAGGATAAGCTGCAGCTCACGAACAATTTTGCTTTCGACAAAAAACATTTCAAACATGGAAAAAAGCTCTTTGTAAAGAAATTGCAATCTTCAAAATATAGTTTTTTGAATTTAACTCTTTTCTGGTATAAACGGGGTGAAAATTTTAATATATTTGTCTTTACATTGCTTAGAGAACTTAAAGTATATAATGTTTTGAAAATATATTTTTTGTGGACGACAAACTTTTTCGGACAACGCGCTGTAGCCCCCCATATCTTTTTGCCTCCTACGCCTATGTCTTATTCGGTAGGACTATAGTACACCTGACTGGACCGACGTGTGGTCTCAAATGAGTTGTTGTAATTGGAAGTGAAGCTTAAATGAAAATTACCACTAAAAGGACCGATTTATTATGTGTCTCCCGAAATCCAGGTCAGTGTTTGCTAAAAGTAAACAGTAAGACATTGCAGCAGGCCGAGAAGTTCAAGTACTTCGAGGTGGTATTCACGAATGATGAAAGGCAGAACAGGTAGGTTGATACACAGATCGGCTAAACAAACACAGTATTCCTTGAGCTTTATCATTCTGTGTACACAAAATGGGAGTTTTCAAACACCGAAAAGCTCTCAGTTCTCAAATCGGTCTTTGTTCCGATCCTCACATCAGGGTCATAAATCTTACAAGCTTAAGAAATATGACTTTTGCAAACATTTCACGGCCATGGGCGTCCGCAGCGAAGGGGGGCAAAACGGGCATTTGTCCCCCCTCCTGGAAATTGGGACTAAGAAGCAAAAAGTTTCTGGAAAACGTGAAATCAGCAGTTTAATTCTGATTAGTTGGGTCAATTCTTGCAATGACAGTTTATTTGCCGATATGACACTCACACTGCACAAGAGCCAGGTTCACTGTGTTGGTAACATGCAGTTATGAGCTTGCCGTTCACTAAATCCGCTTCTTCGCCTGCGGAGCAGGGTTGCCAGGTAGTCATAAGCAAAAAAGGCCAGATAAACCCTTAAAAAAAGCAAAATAGCACCAAAAAAGCCAAAAACAAGATAATACACAACGACATCTTTGAAACAGCCAAACGTGCTTTTAAAAGGCAATATACGCATTTTTTTACATAAAAAGTATAAAGCTCACTCCATTAGTAAACTTCTCGAAACTTTTGATTTTGCTGAATAGTAACCTCAAATTGCAAGCCTAAATGCATGAAATAAGCACAACAAAAAATTGCAAATTCTCGTGCAGAGTTTCCAATGAAAATTTATCATTCTGTGTCCAGAAACAGTGTTTATAAATCTGCCAGTGCCCAGAAATCTGCCAAAACCATCTTTAAATGTGCCAAATCGACATAAAAAATCGAATTTGCCAAACAAGGCCAAAAAAGCCAAATTTCATTTGGCCTTTTTCCAAAAATATAAAAAAACGCAAAAAAAGCCAGAGGAGTTGAAAAAAGGCCAAAAATTACAAATTTGGCCTCAAAAAAGCCAAACTGGTAACCCTGCTGCGGAGGCATGTTACGAAACTCGCGAGCGAATTGTTCTACTACTGGCCTATTGGCGTTTGTTGTGTAACAATAACATGGTAACAAATCTGCGAAGATGCACTTCAAGTCACGGTAGTAAGCGTTTTGGCGCATGTAACTGTTGAATGCAGGTATCTTGGCAGGTAATGTAGTGAGACAGTGACTGCTGACAGCGATAAGCCACGTAGGTAGGCGAATTGCGGGTCGCCGACATATTTTGTGTGGCTTTTCTAGACTAGATGAATAGCAATATCTCAGATTGATAGAGAGTTGTTGCCTCATATGCAACGTTTGTTTCATTTATCAATGTGTTTACACAAGTTCGTGAAGTCAGTCACCAGCAGTGTCCCTGTAAGAACATTTTACATTGAGGAAATGCTTGCTTCAGTGCGCATGCAATTTCACAACCATGTAGACCAGAGGCGCAGCCAGAATGAGGCCGAAGAGGCTATGCCCCCCTCCCCGAAAAAACTTCGCTGGTGTTTTATATCAATCTCAACTGTTCGAAAACAAACGGAAGGAACAGTCGGACTCATGTAGTGTCGTGTTCTCTCATTGACCAAGGTTTAACGTGACTTTTTGCGACTGGATGCAAAACTATACGACTAAAGCATGCAACTTTGTTGGCAAAGTTGCCAATTAATGCGGACAACACGAGTTGAGGTGTAGCCTGAATGAAATGCAAGGGCGCAGCTTTCTTGCAAACGAGTATAAATTCAGATGAGACATTGTTGAGAGGATTATTTGCATGAAGTATTGCCGAACCAAATAGAACTATACTTGGTCAAGACAGATCAAACCGAAGCGCACCACGCAATGGAGTGTTATGCAACAACGCAATGTTTCTCACAGCACGGTTGGCATTGTGGCCAGTGGGTATGCGGTGCCAGGTAGTGATATAGGGTCTCAATTTTGAAATGTACAGCAAGTCACTGTCAGCGCAACACACAAATTTTGTTAATATCACATTTATTACAGTTTCAGAGAGCAAATATAAAAAACCATTAGCAGGCAAACCATTACTAGTCACCAAACAGCCATGGTGATTTTGTGTGAAATCTGGTGTTGACTCTTCTTCGATCGTTAGTCTTGAGAGCAGAATACGACAGATGGATATTTACGTAGTGCAGTGAGGCAGTATAGGTCCTCCAAGATAATTTTTTTTTAGGCGGAACAAAACCCATTTGGGACCTCTAAGACTTGCAAAATTATTTTGAAATAAATAAAAACTGAGGTTAATTAATGTGCATCATACTTCAACAAGACGTGCTCGTTTATTGCGTTAAAACATAAGGGTACTCAAGAATTGTGACCATATTACCAGTTTTTAAACATGACTTTTAAGTTTTCATAGTAAAATCTAATCTAGGAAAAAATTAAAAAAATCATTTAGCTATTATATAAGCGATTTTCTGGTATTCTTATTCGCAAAATTTGTAATAACACTATCAAAATCAACTTGTCTGGCAATGCTAGACTCAATGTTTAATCTTGCTAGGTCAACAAGTCGAGTTGGTGACATAGCAGACTGCAAATAATATTTTACAAGTTTAAGCTTGCTGAAAAATCTTTCAGCAGATGCTACTACAGCTGGAATTGTCAATAATATTCCCAAGATAATACAAACATTTTGAAATAATTCACACAGGCCACATGGTGGCGACCACTGCTTTAAAGCATTGTCGAAATACTGTAAGTTTCTCCGGTATGTTTCGAAATCTTCGGATTTCTGGGTATGTCCGATAATCCTAAACTCACATTCGATTCGACGTGATATCAGCTTGTGGCGCAAGTTCAACAATCAGCAAAATGCACAGCACACCTTCGCGGTGCACTTTTAGCACTTGCGTCCTGCACTGAAGTTACTGGTTAATTTTAAACTTTTCCGTTATTAACTTACACATACGCCGAACATTCGAGGGCTACTGCTGTTAGATTAGATTGTATTGTGAACTGGCATGTTTCCAATCAAATTTCATTGGAAGTATCTCTTAGTTTAAAACTCTTGGTTTATTAGAGAGAGTTTTTCTTAAAGATTTGTTTGAAAATGTTTAAAAATGAAAAACGTAAGGGAATATTTTTTTTTCAGTTAAACGGAGACACTGGGACAGTAATCGTGAATGTCTTAAATTCGACAAAATAGGCAAACATTCAAGTTCAACAATAATTACTGCTAATAATTATCAATACATCGTATCAGGAAAATGCACTGCCAGCAATTCATATCAAAATGCATCACACTTCTTACCAAATCTTTTAGGCCAAACCAGTTTTATCACCGGGCGGGATCAATTTCGCTACATTATTCCGACTGTGTTAGTAACAAACACTCAATCGTTCCTTCAGCAGGCCCGTAAATAGGGGGGTAGCAGGTAAATAGGAGGGTAGGGGGGTAACAGGGGGCGAAGGCCCCCTAGAAAAATTTTTGTCCTCCAGGAAAATGT
>Ga0210059_1009306_pt1 | contig 15365 bp, 8 predicted proteins | sample Ectturendosymbi2_FD_188042 | JGI IMG/M metagenome (GOLD analysis project Ga0210059, IMG submission 188042) | Ecteinascidia turbinata endosymbiont from Florida, USA - Sample 2 (SPAdes) (version 2) | ecosystem: Host-associated > Tunicates > Ascidians > Unclassified | place: Key West, Florida... | reverse complement strand
ACCACAGACAAAAAATGGCACCTTTAAGTCACTTAGGTAATGTAGAGTTTCACTAAGACTTTCAGTGAATGCATTTATGTTATTGTTAGGGTGTCTATAAATAACACCAAATATGTATTGCTTTTTGTGTGCAGTAACCTCGATCCAAAGACTTTCAGAAGAATGTAATGAGTTTGGTATATCCGTTCGCAGTCGATAAGATATAGTATCATGAATGTAGACACCTACTCCTCCAGCATTTGTTACAGAATCAGAATACAAAAAATTGTAGCCCATGACAATTGGTGAGAAAGTAATGTTTTCTTTTTTCTTGATTTTAGTTTCAGTTACAGCAATTATCTTTGGTGGATTGTTCATATCTGAGAACAATGTGGATAGCTTATCAATATTTTTGTATAAACTTCTTATGTCGACATGAAAATAACACATTTCTGTTTTTATGTTGCTGTTCAGGAGATTTAAATGAGTTGATATCATGATAATCACGTTTGGTTTCTGAGTATTCATCTTCTATCTCGGGTAGGGTTTGATAGCTTATATCTTTGCTATTATTTTGATTTACTGCATCAATGGGCAAAGTATGTGATACACAGATATGGCAATAAAATGGTGTTGAGCTTGAAACTAATTCATCATATTGTTTTTCACTTAAATTAGAGCAATTGAAATGAATCCAACTGTTACAGATATCACAATATATACTTGTCGCATCAAATTTAACTACTACTTTGTTACATTTTGGGCAAATGTTGACAAGATCGAAAACCCGCTAAACGTGGAAAAGACGAAGAAGTTTAAACTTCATAAACCCGTCGCGCCAGAGAATGAAAACCTCATGTTGGTCCTTGTGTGTGTTGATCCTTGCAAATCACCTGTTGATTTTAAGTGGATACAAGTAAATGATTATAAATTATCCAGTTTATACGACGTGAAATTCTCCGACACTCCATGCAAGTGCAACAAACATTCCTTGTTTTTCAAGTTAAAGACACGCAATGATCTTGCTCAAATCATGGCATTGTCTCTGAAACCGTTCATTCTCTTCTGCAATAAAGATCTGAACCGTCTTCAGTGAAACGTGGTTTGAATGCGTTGCTGTGAAAATGCGTGGTTGTCTTCGTTCCGAATCGCTGTTTCTGTATACGTGTGTTTGCTTGAGCATGTGTTTGTGTGGGGGTTACAAGTGAGTCAGTGCGCGTTTGTGGCATGACCAGTAAAAAACTTTGCCATTCCAGCACATGTATTGTCTTCCAGGTAAATGTTAATGCGAACGAGCTCGTCAAAACAATCATGGCGAACTGCAGTCTTGAAATGACGTTTTCGTACATGCGCAACTTCCGCATTTGTGTAATGCAAGTTAACGTGAGTTGTAAGTCGGGCCGAGCTTTTCAAGTTAGACCGGGTTTCGAGCCGGGCTTACGTTTGTCAAAATATTTCGGGCCGATTTAGGGCCTGCATGCAAAACTTGTTCATAATTTAAGAGTAACAGTTTTTTCTTACCTGATGTACATTTGCTGTGTTCACCGAAGTGACTTCTGTGAGTGCAGCGATTGCAATTTTTCTTTAGCTAATTCTATTTGCAAACACAGCTGAGTTATTTTGTTCTCTAATCGAATTCGTCCCACACTCTTTTTGAGAAGGAGGTGACAGTAAGAAAATTTAGCAGGCGATGGCGTTGCGTCGAAGAAATCAAACACTTACGGAATTATTGACTTGTTTTAAGAAATGGTGGTATACAAACCAGCTTTTCATGCCTGTAGCTCTATCCTAGATAGTTTCTTTTATGCCTACAGCTTCATCCTGGATAGTTTCGTGATAGTCTCTCTTTCTCTTGAGAATCATTACATTCCGCAGTACTGTATTATCGTTGATTAGCAAGCTAAGTTTTTGTTAGTTTAAGCCAATGTTTTTGCCAAGGTGGTTGATATTTTCGGTGTGATATGCCTGCAGCTACGTGTATTGATACGCCACAGTTACGCACATTTTCCTTCACGCGGTAATTTCGTCAAAAATAAATGCCGGGCTCGGGCCGGGTTTGGGTTTCATATTGAGGTCCGTTTAAACCTCTGAAGTTTAGCAGCTTCTTCAACCCCAGCTGACATAAAAAGCGGCATGACAGCATCGGTGCAGGAACCAGGCATCGCGGAAAACTAACATGTTGAACATCACTCACCTGGAATTGATCTTCATGGAAACAAGGGGCAAATAAATAAATTGCATGCTAAACATTTTCACTCTGTGCTCCTTGATAATCTAACCTAGGCTTAAAATCTTATTCATAAATTTACTGTTTTTTGCTGCTCAAGCATAAAATATCTTGGATACAAAAACATTTTCATTGTTTTTTTGTAACGTCGGTTATGTCATGCTGATTGCACTACAAAATTCACAAAATCTTTTCGTCATTATCGCCATCTTGCGATTTTGCATGTAGAAGGTCGCAAATACCAAGAAAATGAAAAGCTTATGTTTACCCCAAACTCTTTGCTTGATGACACATCGACCGTCTGTGTGAAGATGATGCGCGGCGGGTTTGCAGCTGAGAAACATCGTTGTTAGTAGAGGTTTTCTGTGAATAGGATTTAGTTTTCATGGTTGCAGCAAATTATGCGAAATCTTAATATGCTGTGATGTTGAACATTCAGATAGAATCAATAATTCCAAAATCCGACCGCGAGAACTTTTCGGATGTTGGTTTATGCGAGATCGCTTTCAAATGTATTGTCACCATCTTATGCTTTTTGAATAGAGCTGTAAACACTCTAAGAAAATGAAAAACTATTTATTTTCAAAAAAGACTGTCTGACTGAGTTTAGTTCATGCCGGGTCATACCGAGGACTTGAAAAGCGGTACTTACAACTTGTCCAGCCTCGTGCTGGACGTAATGAATAGATACAAGGTTGCAGTTCAAGCGAGCCGCTGCCATTTACTCTCCACATGTGGAGCATTTACTGCGAAAGCAGTCGCGCTGTTTGAAACGGATAGTCTTCTTGAATATTCTTCTTTCAGCAGTGTAATTAGCATCTCACTACAACAACGAATTCAAGCTGGCAAAGGTCTTGTACGATTAATGTTTTCTGTATGTTGTGAATACGTTATTTTCCCCCACATACAGCTTCCATTCTTAATAATTTGCTGTAGAAATCAGGAAAAAACTTTTCATATTTTCCACGAGAAGGATTTCCCAACAGCATCCCGCAATGAATCAGAAGAAAGAGCTGTCATTTATTTTGCACGCCTAACAAAGTTTATCTATGCAAGCAACACATGAACTCGGACAAGTATATTTTGCATTACGAGGTGGGTTTGCTTTGCCGGAGGACAAAGCTGATAACACAACAAGGAAGACAAAATATTTTTATGCAACTAACACAATAACTCAGAAAAAAAATTTTGCGGAATGTGGTCCGTTTATTTTTCCAATGTATCATAGCAATCAGGCACGGTTGGATTTTCTTGCCTGCACTGCAACACGCCTCTGCACATCCGTACAGAGAAGTTTATAAAGGCAGAAGACCCCACCTAAAAATAGAACATTTGCAAGTCATTGAAAGAGGATCGAGAGGTGAATTTGTTGTCAACGTATAGAATAGCACCTTAAATCTGCGATACTTCATGTGTTTTCATACAAACATTTATTTGCGTGCACAAGCGTACCCCGTGTTTTCAGAGCAAACTTCAGCATCAGACGCATGTTTGTCCACGAGTGAAATATTGTGTTTCGCCTTATTGTCTCACGTGCATTTTTTGCTCATGAAAAATACTTGGTCTTGCATTACCGCGAGGGTCCCGTAAGAGTTTTTGTGATGTTCCGTAACCCTTCAGCAATTTTCGTCGGAGCTGTGCGTTTGCTTCTTTGTTGACGGCCTTGGGAGATAAACGTCACAAAACAGCAGTTTGAATCCAAAAGCTGAAGAGTTTGTTACTTTGATCTAAATCTAAACAACGCAACTTTGCTTTAACTTTGTAGGAACAAATAGAACATCTACTCCCGGTGCGAGTTTGGTGACATATTGTATATACAAAATTTGCCATGCAAGGGTTAATTTGATTTAAATGCAAGCAAAGCTTCGTAATCATCATGACAGTCACATTGAACTAGTAGGTTTAATAAATACATGGATAATGTCCACAGGATTCACATGACCTAAATTTGTTAAACATTTACATACGCTCAAAATGATTTTCTTTGAAAAAATATACGTTTGGCAGCGGCAAACATGAAATGTGGCATCACAACGAACCATTAATGCGACACACAAGGTTAACCACAAGCTCACCTGTAACAAATGTGTCAACCAATGAAACTTAACCGAATTTGCAAGAAATCTCAATTAAGCTTTCAGAAAGCAGACTTAACACAGACATGGTAAGTTACACATCGAAAGCGTAGACAAGCAATTCGTCATCAAAAAATGTTTACAAACCTCACTGCACTAAGAAAGCCCCAAAGGCACGTATACAAATTCTTGAACTGCTCACGACTGTAAATTGTCAAGTCCATGCATGATTCCAGATTGGGACCACCGCTGTAATTTCTGCAGCTAATAAATCGTATTAGGTGGCTACAGCACAAATGTGGCGAGTGTGGGGGGTGCGCTGCGTTTCCCCTTTCCAGCTCAAGATCATTTACAAACAACCCCCTGATCGATTGACATTTGCTTAGTTATTTTCAAGATGAATTTGAAGCTGTTGACGGTTTTGGTGATAATAGGACAGATTATGCTTAGCGACTCATGGAGAAGACGACGACGATGAGGAGGGAGACGAAGGTAAAGCTGTCGATGTTCAGTATCGATTGTTGGAAAGGATGTGAGATTTCTGGCCTCATGAAATTTCTTGCTTTTCGAATTAATTTTCAATTTACCGTCGTTTCTTCAAAAAACAAGTTTGCTTCAGGATAATTTCTGCTGGGGTGACACAAAAGAACGACTTTAATCAAGTGGGTCACATTTTGGCCTGGCTATTCATTAATATATATATTTTTTCCACATGGACGGAAATTGACTGCATGAGCGAATTAGCCAGTAGTTCCTAAACCGTATTTAGTAGGACCACTGGCTATAATTAACAGAAGTTTATTTTTTTCACAATCTAAACAACTAATGAAAGCTAATGAGAATACTCTTGTGTCCATGATTGCTAAATCGCCTAAACCGGGTACATTTGGGGAAGTTTTTAGCGACACCCATAAAGATTTATTCATGCAACACCAGCTGCCACCGAGTAGGATAGACTGAGATGAAAGGATTGAGCAAAATTATAATAGGAACCATTTGGTCGTGAGTGTACATTTGGATTAAATATGGGATCTCACGTACGAAAAGACTGTTTCCACCACTTACAAGCAGCCCAAAAATTTCTGCAAAACGACATTCGCCACTGTGCCGTCACAACCGCCCATCGTTTGCAAATGTAACTAAATCTGAGACTACTTTACTAAACTTCGTTTTACATTTGCTCGTACATTTCATTTTTGTAGCTCTCATTAAATATTTGTTTGGCTGAATTTTGTTTCGTTTTGCCTCAACGTTTCATTGTAGAAACACATCAGCGACAGAGATGATCCAGTGAAGTTCTATTTGAACCGATTTCTTTAGTGCTTGATAAATCTTGTCTTCTTCCACGTTTTTCAGTTTTTTTTTGTTTTTTGTTTTTTTTATTTGCCAACACAAGAAGAAACTGATTGAAAAGTAAATGAAATGTGCATAAGCCTAAAAAGTCGCCATTTGACAGCAGATATTCACATTAAAACGTCGATCACATTTTTGAGTAAATGCAGAAACATATATTTGTTTGGAAACTGATTTTAATTTTAATGATTTGATTGATTGTTTCATGTAGCTCAGCTACTTGACAGAAACAATAGAAATAGCCATCATGCAAAAAGGAAACCAATTGTCAATGAATATTAACATACTGTAAATGAAAACACAACGGTAAAATAACAAGCGTCAGACTGAACTAATTGGGGTTTATAAAACTATCTAATTACACAAAAATTTCGTTTCAAATTGTAATAGCAACAAGTTTTCCAAAAAGTTTCAAAATTCGGGGCAATTTTCATTTATAGACTGTCTGGGTGGTTCAAGTTCCAAATATCACCCTCTCAAATCTACAATTAGCTTTGAACTTTACTACATTGATACTTGTCTAACATTACTGCCTAATCATGGAACCAGCTTCGGAGTGGGTCATTACGGAAGAGACGCTTATTCTCGAAGACTTTGTGGCTACGAAGCGCTTCTTCACCGTACTGCGATTGCGTTGATAGTTTGCTTGGTAATACGTCGTGTAGTGATAAACTTTCAGTGAGTCGCAAAGTCCAGCTCCGATCATTTGTTCAATTTTATGAAATTGATCCAAATGGCTGAAAACACCCAGCGTCAATGTTTTGCTGCATCATCACGAACCACAAAGCATGACAACTGAATATATACTGGGACTGTTTTCGCTTACTGTTCTCCTCCAGCAACCAGGGCTGTTCGTGGCGTCAATTTCACAAAATAGTGGTTCAGCCGACTTTTGTGCACCAAGCCATTTGTGGCAATGGAGTAAAAGTCAAATGCCTATAACATCGTAGAGGTCCGAGTGGTAAAAATTTGCTAAATTACTTTTCAAAACGCTTTATTAGTAATAAATTTCAAAATCACGAAACTATTCAGAAATCCTAGAAATTGTAAAATATGCTACGGTCTTCATAGGTTTCGAAACGGTTTATACAACCCTGTCATCTTTTATTGAGAGGTCCACTTAGTTCATTTGAGAAAAATGGCAACACACTGTTTTGCTACAGATTAGAATTTTAAACTAACTCAAACGCAATGCCTTAGGGCACAGTTGCTCCTAGAACGTACATTATCAAATTGTCAAAAAAAAGCAAGAGCAGCAAAGACGTCAATGTATCTGAAGTCCAGTTCTTTCGTTCGTTCGAGTTCAAGTGCGACACAGCAAATGAAATACCTGCAAATTCTAATTTGTAAGACGTTCAAATTACTTGGGCGGTATTGAAGTTTTGCAATAGAAAAAGATTATCAGTATAAATTATTTTACAACAAAATTATATGTATTTTAAATGTGGAAGATCTTTGAATGACCTTCAGTAGCTTGAAGATGTCTCAGGTTTACCAAATAATATTTTCTTATCGTTCTGCTCATAGCAACAGCCATATTCTGAAAGTTTTCAGTAATAACTTGCTGTTGCACCACACTTTAAATATATTAACTAGAGCACAGGTGACCAACGTTTTGTACACCATACGCAAGCACTGATGATTGATGTCATCGCCTGTTTCTTGCAACGGCAATACTTCACGTCATTAGTAATTTGTCAGGTGATACTGCTAAATGCAAACAGATTTTCTGGAAAGTAGTAAATTAGCAAATAAACTTTAAATTCAGCTGTTTTTTATGAGACCTTTGAATATGCATTCAAGACTTCACCAGTCTTTCGATGTTTGCAGTCCAGCACAACACATTCGCACAAATATTAGGACAAGCTACTTCGAATGGAGTGACTGTTGTTTGATTCATAACCTCTATTGTTTATCCACATTAGATATTGTGAAACTTTTGCTAATATCTTTTTCATGATTTTTGTTGGGGAGGAATTGACAATACTTCGGTTTCTAAGGTGGTAATATGAAAAAAAAACGTTGAGAACCATTGGTACAGCCCGTGAAAACTCACCACATCCACACATCACACACATTCACCATTGCGAAGCTGAGATGAGCTTTTCACGAGCATTGCTAACGCGACCCGTCGATGACCTCTACGTGCGAGGCGCTCCAACAGTCGCGTTGTGATAAATTGCAATGCAATGATAACATTTCACATACAATAAGAATTGGAGTGAAAAAAGATGAAATCATAAGATAGCTACTTGTTAAGCAGTTGAAAAGTTGAATCGTACAAAAACTTGATAATAACATTGGAGACGTATGCCACCTTACTGTATTTATTTACTATGACAAGGATGCCATACTCCACTTCGATTCATCCAATGCGCTACATTTGTCACATGCACCATACTTTGGCCACATTTGGATCAAGGTAACCATAGCTTTGAGTACGAAATTTGAAAATTATAATCGGCCGTCCTTACTTGCTGCATTTCTTTGCCGCCTTGATTTTATATCCGTTATTCAAAAATCTTCTTTCGGATTTGCAAAAGTGCACTACGCCTACAAAGATCATAAGAAAATCTCTGGTACGAAAGAAACATATAAAGTTGTTGATGACGGAAATGACATGATTTTATCCCAACTCTGCAAATGAGACTAAATTGATTCTAGAAGTACAGAAAGGGTGGATAAGTTGCAAACTAATTTCGTTTGTTGTTGATCGTTTGCAACTGCAGTGTTTCACACAAAGCTAAAACTTTCCTTCTGAATCAACACATGACGTGCGCAAGTCATAGTATTTATGTCACAATTTACTTGATATGCCGTGAACAGCATTTTGGCCAAAATTCCAACAAATGTTTCGTGAGGTGTTCATTGCACCACGTTTTTCCTCATTTATTTAACGCCCCTACATGACGATGACCCACAGACGTAGTTGATGTGTTGTACCAGTGTTCGCGTCCTATCAGTAGTTTTTTTGCATAACACGAAAACCTTCCGTGCGCTACTTTAAAATTTAGGAAATATAATTGGCTGCTTCAAAATTTAGGAAAATTTTGTGGCTGTTAATCTCATAACAAAATGCGTGGCAAAGCGTTGGATATCTTGATCTGAACCGTTTGCATGCCTCTGCGTGCCAATGTGCACCCCCATCTGAATGATCTTCGATTTTTTTAAGTTTTATCAGTACGCTGTTTACTTCAAAATATCAATGTTAGAACGCCTTCGTTTCTCTCACATCGCATAACTGGATGTTCTGGATCCCTGTATTATGATGGGTTTATGACGCTATAGTGGGGGTAGTGTTGACATATTTTTTCTCCTATCAGTGTGATCCTGTGCAAACACCTATTCTGTGATGTGTTATGGCTAACCATATTTTGGGCTATTTCGTTATTTGATTTTGTCTATGATATGGACTACGTGTCCAAAATAAAGTTCTTCTTCTTCTCATTATTATTATTATTATCTGAATCAAACCGGATACCAAAACTGAGAATGATCAAATGGCTACATCGTAGCACTATTCAATGTTCAATGCGGCATAGTGAATAAACCACCTTTGCACGAATCATTCATTGTGATGTTTGTCAGACGACCAGGTTTTCATTCTCTAGCCATTTGCGAGTATGAGTTCACAACTTGTTAGACTTGTTGGCTAACAAGTTGACTAACATGAATATTCAAAAAACATGATCCTCTCCCATGTGAAATAACTTTTGCAATTTTATGTGTTCTTTCGCATGGCATTATATTATTCACCGAGCGGTGTGCTAGCATTGTTCTGTTCGCCCATCACAGCATTTCATGGCGCACTCAAAAAATTGGTCGCCATCGTAAGGACGGCAAAGTCACGCATGCTTTCATCCAATGTTCTTATGCGTAACGGCGTGTTTTTTCAGTCATTGAGTCTGTTGAGGTGTTCGATCATGGGCTTCGGTTAGTTTGGAACTTCCAGCGAAACCAGTTATTCCGGAAAGACTAATTTTCAAGTTTATATTTGTCACAAATAAAATTTTGACATATTCATTTCATTCTTGAGCATAGGTGTAGGAGTAGGCATTTTTTTTGGTGAGCGAAGGATTTTCCCCGAATTTCCCCAAACTTGCCCTAAATGTTTTGTGTGATTTTTGCCTGCAAATGTTCTCCAACAAAGATCGTGAAGACCTCTTTTTGGGATGATCTTCTGGTGTGTGACTTTTTTCTGCAAATGTTGGGCACCATTTGGCCCATATTGTTAGAGATTTTGCTCAAACTCTCAAGGATTTTGCTCAGATTTTCAGGGATTTTTCCCGGATTTTCGACAAATCAAAATTTTTGGGGTTGCGCTTGCACCACCTGCATCCACGCCTCCACTTGCTTTCTTTGCCTTATGTGGTCACACTTAGCTTTTTATCGTTTCGGCTGTGAGCTTTGTTGGGATGATGATGCGTAGTATTACGAAATGTGCTGATCGATATCTTGTTTTACAATCTTGCAGAGAGTACTTAAACAAGCCCCAATGTAGCTTAATTGATTTTTAGGAATTACAGGGGAATTGCCTAATTAATTTACGTTTTTTCGTCATAACCTTGGATTAAGAAACGCTAGAAAGTTATTTGAACCCTCTGAAGTAGTGTTTTCCCCCTGAGGGTAAAATGTGGCTCTTCCAGAGGTAATGTGGAACAGAAACCAAAATTTTCATCTGTATTATGGCCGATCACTGCGAAACATTGTGGGTAAAAGGACATAATCACTGCATTGATCCAGGCAACGTTTCGAACGAGTTTGGGAAGCACTGCCCCAAAGAATCGTATTACAGCCTCGCTTCCAATAAAAACTCGTATCAAAAATGGCTCTTGGCGTTGGCGTCCAGGGCTTGATGACGACATCCAATCATGCATCAACCTGACCCACTTGTGACGTCATCGTCAACAAAAAAAATCCAAAGCTTTACAACTTTTTCAAATCGAAACGACAAGACTTTCCTCATTTTAAAGTGTTTGAACAGCTCTCTTGCCCAATCAGTCGGCGAATTATGGCCTTTTAGGCAAAATGGACAAGGATGTCCTTTGACTGGCATAATTTTCTGCACAAATTGGGGGTTTTGAGCCAGACGTTTGCAACCAGAAACGCTGGAAGGCAATAAGAGGGCTCTAGATTCAGATAATAACCAATGTAAAAAACTTGAGCCGAAAAATGTCTCTTTGGGTTGGCGCCCAGGGCCATGTGACTGCGGCCAAATACTGAAAAACCTGCTACCATTATCACCGCTCTCACAAAAAAAATCATTCCAATTTTTTTCAGTCTAAACTATACAAGATTTCCGGAATCCGTAGACGGTTTGAGCAGCTCTCTAGCTCAATCGGCTGGCGAGTTTTGGTGTTGCAAAGTCCAGGCGAAAAAAGCGGCGCAGGCGGGACTTCAAAGGTTTTAAATGATTCGAGAGTCTGGGACAGGAGCGGAAACAGGCGTTGATTGTGGCGAAAGCCCTCTTAGAACCTATAAATTAAACGTTAATCGCTGTGACGTTTTGCAATTCAGAAAACACCTTCCGTGATAAAAGGCCATTCTGTCGTCAACTGTTTTGTCACAGCAGTGTGTCAAGTTTACTACATTTCTCTTACAGTAGCGAAACCGTTATGAAACTAGACTACCACTTGGAACTGAAATCGCCCACGTCCAAAAACATCCCTCTTGGTCTCAAACCGATACACACAATAGCGTCAAAACGTTTTTGGTGACAGCATGAAGTCAATAATGAAATAACAACGAAATTCTTTCTTACCGATGTGATGCCCACAGCACATAAGTGAGAAAATTACACCGTTATTCTACACACGCACCAACATGTCGATATTCAGTATCTCTACCTGCATGGATCAAGTGGGGGAAAGAAAATTGAAAGAGAAAACAACGACATGTTCAAAATGTTTTCATTTCTTGTACGTTCAAACACAGTTTGGAAAACATCAACCGCAACCAAATTACGAAAATTGAATATTGCTTTGTTTTGCAGGAGGGGGAGGAGAACTCTCCGAAAAGTTAGAAAATTTGCCAGAAAAGCTGTCCGTGGACATAGAAAATTGTGTGATGCATGCAAACCCAGCAAACCGTTGAATGCAAACCCGGCAAACCGTCAAACCCGGCAAACCGTCGAAAATTGTGTGAGGGGAATTGCTTCCCGTGGTGAGAATAAGATCGATGGAGCAAACCTACAATAAATAAGGAAAATGAGAAACGAGGTAAGACTTTTTAAGTGATGAGAAACCACTAATTTGCCGTGCACTGCATCTGCTTTTCAAAACAGAAAACCAGTGATTTAATCCGAAAGCTTTTCTTTCTATTGAAACTAAGTTTGATCCGAAATTCAAAACAAACATGATGAATATTTACCAGTTTGGCATTTTTTGCGCCTTGGTTTAACAAGATTTCGAAGAAATCAACCAGAAAACTTCATTCAAGCTTTCCCATGCCACCAAACCTGCAAAATATGTATGAAGCAATTGCAAAAAGATGTAGCTTTTTTTCAACCATACTTTCTGCCTAATGAAAATTGCTGGTATCACAGGAAATTCTTGCCACAAATTTTGTCTCACTTCTAACGGATTGCTTAAACAAGGCAACGCGCCATATCCATGCAGTTAAATAAATATTCTCATTTCTTTGAACAAGAAACCTGATGAACTTTGCGCTTGAGTAGATTTCCGAACGAATCTATTTAAAGGTCAATTTGCCAAACTGCACATTTTGCACTTCACACTCGTTTACCGTGCTTACTTGCGCGAGTGAAACATTTGCGGAAGTAGCGGAACCGTCTGAGTACCACTGTTGCTGAACAAGCTGTCTAAACACATTTTGAAGGCATTCAGCTTTGCATTAGACATGAGTCTTTGAAAAACAAACTCAGCAAAACAATTTTATCTCACATAGACGTGCATTACTGCAAGGGGAGGAGTATGGGGCGCCGTTTGTAAAAATATTATATCTGACAGATTTAGCACAAACACTGCTATCTCTGACAGAGATAGCTATCTCTGCATGCAGAGATGTTATCTGTGGCAGAGATAGCTATCTCTGCATGCCGAGATGTTGCAGAGATCTCTCTGCATGCAGAGATTATGCCAGAGATAAATCTTTCTGTGAGAGCATTCTCTTTTTGCACCTGAAGGCGCTCAGAGGTGGTGAGCTGCGCCTCTTTTTGCACCTTCAGGTGCAACAAGAGAATGCTCTCACAGAAAGAGCGTGCTGAAAGCAAGCCCTTCGACACGCTTCAGCGCTATCTCTGCATGCAGAGATAGCTATCTCTGCCAGAGATAACATCTCTGCATGCATAGATAGCTATCTCTGCCAGAGATAACATCTCTGCATGCAGCGATAGCTATCTCTGGCAGAGATAACATCTCTGCATGCAGAGATAGCTATCTCTGCCAGAGATAACATCTCTGCATGCAGAGATAGCTATCTCTGCCAGAGATAGCAGTTTTTGTGCTAAATCTGTCAGATATAATATTTTTACAAACGGCGCCCCATAGAGGAATGCTTGCAATGGCGAAAGAACTGACAAAGACCATGTCTGATCAAGAAGTTAAGGATAAGCTCCCGGGTATCTTCCCTGCGGTCCTTCCCCCGCTTCGAAGAGGTGATTGGTTAACAATTGATATTCGTGACGATAATCCTGGCTATACACATGTAGTGTATCAACATTTTCTCATCCAGAAGCAGATGATACACAGTAGGTAAAATTGCACATGAATAGTGTTTTTATCAAGGAGAAAAATAAATAAATTACTATATGAATAAAAGGAAATAATCAGATAAACATCCAGGTAGTAAAATGTTCCGTAACATAACGAACATGTTTTTGTGCGAAGAAGTACAGCTGAAAAAGCCATGAAATTTTTTCTGGGCATCTGCCACACATGAAACGTTGTTTTTCACCAAAAGCATTTGGTTAGTCAATAGTTTGTCATTATTAAACCGACACTTGTCACTCAGGACAAAACGTTGAAATGATTCAAATGCCCATTTTCTTTGTTAACCTCCTAAATTTTCTGAAACATTGGGCGAAATTGAAGATGAATTTCAGCAGCAACAGCAAACAGAAGGTAAGCTAAAATGACATCGTGGTTTAAAAATTTGAATATTTTTTATGCGTTAAAAACGTTTACGAGGAGGCATGAGCGTACAACATCATGTCAGTTTTTTGAAAAAATGGGAATTGTTGCTTGTTGACTTATCCATGTTTTTTGATTTTGCAATTTCACCCACATATCAGAAAACAAGTAAAAACACCAATTCTTGTGTATGAAGTTAACGGGAAGAATGTTTAACAGTTTCGCTTCGGTTTTGGGTCATCGTTCTTTTCTTCAAAATGTTCGAAACGTTTCAATTTCTAACCTTTGCCCATAAGATGAATCGCGAAATGACAATCTGATATTATCCGGTATTAGGGCAAAAGCGGTGTCTTGATAAAATAGGTATGTTTCAAATATTTGCGCCCAATTTTTTGATGCATTACCATGTTCAATTTTTGTCAAATAACACTTGAAAATGCATGAAATATTTCATCCAAATGCATGGAATGTAGTAAGCGCTTATGCAGTGCTGCGTATTAAAACATGAAACTGATTTCCCAGCAAACTAATGTGATGCTTGATTTGCCTGCGTCACATTTATGAAGACATAATGCATTTTGCTTATGTGTTGATGTTTTCTACAAATATTGTAAGTATAGTGAAAACAAGCAAAGACCCAGATTGTACATTCAGTCTTGCCGTGCGAGCTTGAGCAACGTTCTTTCTCTGCACATACAAACACCGAGAGTTTTGCTGTTTTTTTTGTAAACATTACAACGATAGGCTGATGATGTCTTTGGAGGAGAAACCGGATGACATTTACGAACAGTGAATGGAACAATCACCTGTTTGTCATACTTACTAAGATATTTCATTGGCCACTCAACCAGTATCAAAAAACATTGTTTATATTAATAAACATAACTCGAAACTTTCGGAAGCAGGAGGGACTGAAAAAAGCTCATCAAATTTCGTTTTCAATGTTGAAATTGCTTTTGAGTCCCATTTGTACGTTACTTTTGAATCGACATTTTCATAATTGTTCGTTCCCTCAGTGAATATGGGTTTGTAAATGCGAAAACGGAATATCCTTTAGCAAAATCACAAATGCGCCTTATGCATTAATCTTGCAAAAACATAATCTTTTCAAAGTATTTTTTCAAATTGCTTATTATGAGCAGCGCATTCAATCTGCTCCCAGTGGTGTGACTGGAAGCTTGAGCCAGAGACAAACATAACTGCAGGGGTTCAATGAGAAATCTAGGGGTCCTACTGCCAAACATTCATAAAAAATTGAAAAATGTTAGTGAACCCGATGTGGATGTTCATACAAAAACACAAAATCACACCAAGTACTCCGAAAAACTTCCTGAAAACGCAAGAAAACAGCAACCTACTGAAAACCAAAAGAGGACTAAATACCAAAATGAATGATAAGCTGGATTGCGGTTTCTGTATCTAGCTGGCCAGGGGGACGGTTCGTACACCTGCCCCCATCAGTTATGTGACTGTAGGCTCTTTCAATCATGGAAAATGGCTCAAATTCTCATTTTGCAGAGGCGGGGTGAACAGATTCAACTTCATCTTGAATCCAACGATATTAATTACGAAATTTAGGAAATCTTTGTTCTTGCGCTGCAGTTTCATAACCAGATGATGGAGAAGCTTAATAAAATCAAC
>Ga0210059_1009305_pt1 | contig 15365 bp, 6 predicted proteins | sample Ectturendosymbi2_FD_188042 | JGI IMG/M metagenome (GOLD analysis project Ga0210059, IMG submission 188042) | Ecteinascidia turbinata endosymbiont from Florida, USA - Sample 2 (SPAdes) (version 2) | ecosystem: Host-associated > Tunicates > Ascidians > Unclassified | place: Key West, Florida... | reverse complement strand
TACACTCAAAAGCAAATAACTCAGCTGCCCCTTGATGGATTTCAATTATGTTTTTTTTTCAGGCCATTTTACATGTGGGTGCACCTTATATAAAAAAATGAGGCATTTTTGTGACATTGGGTTACACCCCTTGTTGGATTATAATGATTTGACCCCCCACTGAATTTTGAAAATTTCAGCAAAAAAGCTTGTTTTCTTGATTTCGAATGGGAAAAAGCAAATTTCACCACTTTTGGACCTCTCCTGGAAAAATCCCTTAGTGTCCCCCCTGGAAAAAATCCTTCCGACACCCATGGCTACATGTACATATAGCTTAGCACTGCATGTACTTAAATTTGTGCAAATCCCATGCTTCTTGAAAATACAATAACTTATTTGCGGACTGGGGAAACATTTAAATTTCGTTTCATTTTAGTCATATGCGCTTTGCCAACAACAGAGATTGCAAGCTCAAGGATGGATATTAGGGAAGGATAACAAGACAGTCGCCTCGGGACCCTCTTTTTCAGAGATAACGTGCACCACTTGATAGTTAAAAAAGTTGTGTATCACTGTAGAGTCACATTCAAAAAAGCTCTGAAGCAAGCTTTTTTTTACAAAGTAAAGCGAAACTTATGGGAAAATGTGCCATAGGAGGCAGCTTTTAATTGTGTAGCTGCAAAACTACACAAATTTTTGTTCCTTCAATATGTATCTTATGCCCTTGAACTTAGTTCATAAATTGAAATGTGAAACAAATTTAACTCTTCACGTAATACCACATCTACCTTTCGCAATGGCAATGTTTTGGGGCCCCTTTATGAGAGCTTGCCCCTAAATTTAATATCCACTCCTGTGCAAGATATCTCAGTATCTGTCAGTGATGGCAGTATCAATTCCCTCAGCACTTGCAAACTGAAAAGCATCTTGCTCCTTATGTTAGATTTTTATGATGACTCTTCTCGTTGCAGTTAAATTATTTCAAATAATTTACTGTAGGATAGGGTGGCAATTATCAGATGAAAGTTAAAACACTGAGCTTATGAACAGCATGTCGGAGTCTAATAATCTCAAAAAGACTGATTTTTTACTTGCTGACAAGGTAAAGGGAAATCATTGATGAAAACGTTAAGGTTCCACATAATTGTGATTGAACCGTCACAATACATTTCATCACAAATAAATATCTAGAATGAATGCTATTGTTGCTAAACAGTGACTATGGCTCAATGAAGAAGACTTTGAAACTGAATAGCTTCTTAGCCAAATTTTGAGCTTCAAGACATAAAATTTATCTCAACGCCATATTCACGCATGTAATTTAAAAAACTGCGTAAAACCAAAAACCTACGCTGGCACTGGAAACAAGGATAGGTTGTATTTGTAACACCCACGGTTATCAGAAAGGAATATACGATGGTCTTGAATTGAAGCTTACATAACCATTAGGTAGGATACAGTAAGCTGGTGTGCCAGAAACAGCTGCGAAAAAGCATTATTCCAATTGTTTTTACCTGTGGTCACTGATGATTACAAAAGGTCAGATACAAATTTCTATTCGACTAAAAGCTGAAGTAGGATGGGTTCCTTGAGGCAGTTTTGTTGATTTGCACTGAAGTATTTCTTTAGCTTGTACTTCAAATATTTTATTAACCTGCAAACTTCAGCATTGGGGGTGGCATTGCCCCGTTGCCCTCCCTGGCTACGTGCGTTGTGGCAACCGCATTCTGATTGCGGGCTACAGACCAGTGCAGGAATTCGTGATTGTGCGAAGTTCATGTGCACATCAATTCGGCAATTCAAATTAACTAACACAATTTTCAACAATCATGACAATTCAATATACCTAGGAAATCTGTATACTGTGTCTATAGTTAATCCAGTGATAATGTTCATTTTTATCATTTATTCCCTGGTTTTCTGCTGGGGAAACGTTTCCAACAGTAAAGTAACATGAAATTTGCACAACCACATTACTTTTATCACAAAATGTTGAGGGGGACAAAAGATATTATGTCCTCCCCTGTTCAACAGTTGGGAGGGACATGTTCCCCCATCCCTTCCATGAACTCGGTTCCTGAACTGTAGTGCTGTACATGTGCTACTGTCATATTTTATGTTTTCTTTATGAACTGTGAAAATCAAGAGTTAATCTTATTATAATTCCATAAATGTCCAAATTTTAGCAATATCATAAACAGCAAAGGGAATTGTTGATGGAAAATTAGTATGACCTGCCATACCTTGCAGAGTATATTTTTGGCCATACTCTGCAAAGGTATGGCAGGTCATACTAATGGGAAAGGTTACCGACCCCTGCACTAGAGCAAGCTGCAGTAATGATTTCAATCCTCAATTTTTACTCATTTGTTTGACATGATATAAGGTTCTGAAAGTACTTGCAAGATAAAACAGATGTTTTTTTTAAGTTTGGTCATAGTAATTCCATAATAAACAGACAAAAATGTTTGTTTCATTAATTTTTTATTCTCTCTGAGGTAGTGTCGTATCTATCAGATACTCCCCTAATTTCAAAAACAAAATAATGTTACATAAAATCAAAACTTCCAAGTGGTAACAAACAAGATCATGCCTTCAAAAAAAAAAAAAAAAAGAGATTAACCAGGGAAATATTAAACAAGGGAACATTTGTGGTCAATCTGTAACATCACAGCTCTTGCTCTTAGTCTTTACAGTAGTGTTACAGCTGTGATGCAACAGTTCTACTATGAATGTAACAATCATGCAGTAAACTGAAAACTATACTTTTCAAGTAGAGATCGACTGATATGGCTTTTTTTAGGCCAATGCTGATATATCGGCCATGCATGGACCGATAGCTGATACCAATATTTCTAAAATTTTTCAATCTTGATATCTGCTTCATTATCAAAACTATAATGTATTCTGTGTCTTACCTTTTTTTCAAAAACTTCAAAAATCATGATTTATGAACTAAAATTTTTCAAATTGGAGCAATTTCAATATTTTGCTGATTTTTAGTTAATCTGATTACTGATGATACTTTTGTTTTGGCTGAGACAGCTGATGCACGCTCCATGGTTCATCTTGTCTGCTTGATTATGAAAACGCACCTGCTAGCGTTGCTGTAAGATAACTGTCTTGACTTGCTTCGCTATGTTTTCTTGCACAAGTTGTCTGCATACGTGAGGAAAATAATAGCGTTTTGTCAACACCTACTGAAGTTGATAATATCGGCCGTTTTGATCAATACTGTTGCGGCCGTTTTGGTCGATACTGTTGCAGCCGTTTTGGCCGATACTGTTTACCTGCTACGCCTTGTCAATTGCCAGGTAGATTGAACAAGACACGGCAATACCGATATATCTGTAAAATGCAAATATCGGCCGATATATCAGTCTGTCTCCATTTTCAAATACAAAATGGGCTCCAAGGGTATCACTAGACACATAGGAACTGCACCATACACCCAGTTGTTTGCTATTTTGTAAAAGACAATGAGTTATGCCATGGGTGGCCAATCCTGGTCTATGTATTAGCCTCTTATCGTAAAACCCAAGTTACAAAGAGTCGCAACATAAAATCTAAAAACAGATATTTATTTGCAATCGGCATTTCTATGACATATGATTCTTTTTGGAACAACTTGGAAAAGTAATAATGTACAGCACGCTAGCTATCAGTACCATTTTACAATATTTCTGCACTTTGCAATAGAAATAAAAAATAAAGAACAAACATCATTTTTCAGAAAGCTCAAAGGAAATGTTTTATTGTTGTGCAGTTTAGAAAATAATTCCTAATCTGAAGAAAGTTGAGTATTTTACAGGTAGATCTGCAGCTCAATACAAAATTGCAAAAGCTTTTGCACTCTGTCAACATTCAAAGTTGATTTAGGCTTTTTAGCAATTTTTTGCAATAGTAACACAAATCACCATGCGATGGCATGGATGGTAATGTAAAATTATCAACTGTAGCAGAAAGTATGCACTGTCCACACACATTATATTCTAACAGTATTCAATAGGTATGTTGGCACACTGCACTGAAAAATTTGCCAGTATTCAGTTTCTTAGCTTTTTAAGTGAAACTATTGCTAAGCAGCAAGAGGCAATGCAGCTCTCATTTGATCAATCTTATGCTATCAAGGGTATACAAAACTTCCCCTAGTATTGAGTAGATGAAGTATTGTACATTCAACCAATTCATCTAGGACAAACTAAATTGAAATGAATAAGTCCTATTAGCACTTATTCTTTAGTAGTGCAAACTTCAATTATATAATTATCAACCCAAACCCATACGTTTGAAAGGAAATTATGTTGCAGCTGTGTATGACAAAACATTTACTGGCATAGTGCAATATGTTGAACAGGAATGATTAAATGCTTCAATACAACTTATGCATCCTAATGGATTTTCCTCATTTAGTTTGGCCACAAAAGATGATTTCTGCTGGATACCAGCACAGCCACCTTATTTCCACTATTGAAAGCACCATGGCAAAAATGAGCTCACGGCTACTACTATGTCTCTTCAAGATCAATAACAACGATAATGAAGAGATTTCAGGAAATTAGCTCTACGTCTATGGACACAAAATTAATATCAGTTACTGCTCTTTTATCACGTACACTACATGAGGTTGTTGTTGGGCAGAATTTCATTGCTGTTGAATCATTTGTACCATGCACGTTGTTCATAAGTCAACCTTGAAAAAATGTTGGACCTTAAATAGATGGTAAATTTTTTAAGTCAATAACTTCAACAATTTTGTTGGAACTATTTGACAATATAAAAATAATGCCATCTGAAGTGTATATCAGACAATAACACATGGGTAAACTTGAAGCAAAAAAAACTGCATCGGTTTATGTGAGATACGATTTATGTTTGTATCCAACCAGATAAGACCTCTGGATCATGCAGCTATGTTTTAAATTGAATGGAATTATGAAGAAAATCAACTAGACAAAAGGATTTTTTTGAGAAAAAGAGAACAAGTTACTGTTTAAGTATAGTATTAATCAGATTATATTTTAGATTTCACAATGGAAATGGTCATTTTCCTGACCATGGAAATAATAAATGCAAATTTGTTGTTTTTTTCATGCTTGTCATATGACTACTTCAACCAATTATGTTCAACTGAAAGCAAAATAGTCCCAGCACAGATTTTGCCTCGAAGCAGAGTAGACACTTAAATGCGTTGTATGACTTTGGTCCCTGTCATGCTTGTAAACAGAAAGTTTGACATATCTTCTCTTGCAAGCTTGACATATTGCATAACCTAAGTACTTTTCCGAGTCAATTGCATTAAAAAGTAAGTTGAAGTTTTGCCACACAGTCCAGTCACCACGGGGGGGCCTTTGGTGGACTTAGCCCCTCCGAAACAAAGCTCCAATGCCCCCCCCAAATTGAAATATGAAACACTACAAAAAAGTGATGTTTGTTCAAATTTCAGAATGTCAAGCCCCACTGCACAAAACAAATGCACTGTAAAGCTCCCCTACAGAAGACTTTCTCGTGACGGTTCTGTTGCCACACCAAGTTTTTCATTGGCCATTTTTTTGGCAACAATGGTTAGATTTAACACCATCCATGATTTCACATTCAAGTTTTATTTATTAATTCTAACCATTGTTGCACTTTAACCAAACCTAACTACAGTACAGTACATAGTAATACTATTCTACAAACCAAAACAGCATTCAAAACAATACACTGGCCTAAAATTTGTCATTTATATTGAAATGACTGACTAAAAATACAGTCTAACAAGTCAATGTCACAAATCAACAATCTTGCATACCATGTTTAAAAAAGCCATCTGGCCTGGTAGGCTATCACCCAACAACCAGTCAATGCAGGATCACGTAGAATAGGCGTGAAGACTGCAAGACCTGGTGAAGACTTCAGAACACATTAAAAGAGCTAAGTGCTCTAGCTAGTCTAAGTCTAGACTACAGATCACGGTAGGTCTACACTAGCTGGCCTTAGTCCAGGTACGCAGCAAACAACGTCTTTTTAATGTACACTGACTGAAAGAGATCCCTATCTTGCCACACCAGGAACAGATTCATGCTAACAAACTTGGCACAACTATACGGTTCAGGGATTCCACCATTGGCAGACTCGGAGTCATGGCGCAGAAGGCTGAAAAGATGCTTCTGAAGATAATAAATGAATGACTGTGCAATGTGCAACTTTTTCCAAAAGTCTGAATCCTCGAAATATTGATGAAAGCGTTTCGGATATCTGGATCCGTATCCGGTTCCCGTTTGAAAGCAGTTTTTGGATATCCTTATCTGGTTGCAAACTCACTATCCTGCTGGATATCCAACCGGCAAACCGGATAGTGATCATCTCTGATGCGTACTGAACAGAGTAATGTTCTACATGGTAAATACGTTATATACGGGAAGTGTGTCGGGATAGGGTTTGTGTTGTGGTTAGAAAGAGAAAAATAATTGAGGTCTAAGAATAAGTCCAATAATTTTCAGTCCCATAGGGTACTACAGCTTGCTGTGGGTATCTGACATCTAACGAAAAAGTTTTGATTTACATGAAGGGTTGGGGAGTTATGGCCAAAAGTAGGGTAGATGATAAAATGGATGCCGAATTTGCGCATTTGACCTTTGTTAACCTCGCGCGATGAAAACGCTGGAAACACTGCTCGTTTGGTTCACAACAAAACATCATAACAATTGACACTGCATGATTTCAAAATAATCACTGTTAGCAACAGTACAATGCGAATCTCTGTTAAGCATGGATTAGAACTATTTCAGACTGCATCAGGACTGAAGCCAATTTTGCCGTATCAGGACTTGAACCGAACTGCAATTTTTTTGAAAATTGGCAGATCTGGAGTAAAAAATTGGTAGATCAGGAGTGAAAATTGGCAGATCAGGACTTATTCGACAGATCTGACTGAGAAAATTTTGTTGTTTTAAGGTGATTATTCCAACCATAGGTGTACGGGAGTGTCTATTTTTGGGGATGCAAAAATTTGTTGCCCAATTTTGATCATTTTTTTCTCAAACAATGCATAAACAGAAAGTCTTAATGTTAGGACTAAAACGCACCGTTGTAATCAAATTAAGGTGTCTGCATGTCTAATTACCAATCGTCAAATCTCAGTAACAAATCAATTTGTGCGGAGAGTTACGCTCCTGCAATTTTTCATGTACAAATTAAATTCAAGGCGGCAACGTATTGCCGTTCAATTTTGCTGATGTGGGTATCTCCATCTTCTTGATGAACTGCAAACTGACAGATTTCTCAGCCCTGAGTTTGAAATTGCTATAGTTTATACATCTCTTCATTACCAAATCACATAAATACCGAGGTAAGTAAACGCAATCCTCAAGAGAGTGTCACTATGGGGATCAAAATCAACTATCCCCTCAACGAGCAATCAGTATTTGTCATCATGCCTACAGTTTCTTTGGTACACGAAAAGCAGAAGTGCTGAATAGCCTTATAATGAATATCACGGCCAAAGCAAACGATACAAATGACATATTGCAAACGTTTCGATAACTCCTGTTATCATCATCAGTGCATAGCAATAGAACTGCAGTGATCTTGCTGCAGGTTCTTATTGGTCATTCAGGAGAAAAGCGCTGTAAAAAAATGAAAAACGCAAAAGGCTGTTTCGGTAGTGACGTAGTGGAGCGAAGCATACGTAGTCACATGACTCAGCTGGATACGGGCCAATGGTGATGGCGCGTGACGTCACGAGTGAAGCATGAAGCTCTGTTACAAGTTAAAAATGCATAGAGGCATCGAAGGGATGTTCGCATTCAGCTCTGGCTTGTGTTCTTGAATCAACAAAGATTCAAGAATCTGCAGTCGTCGCCAATTGTTGTCACTGCCAATGACCTCAGGGTTGTGAAAGTCAACCCGATGATCTGGGTTGGCTTGCAAGTGTCTGCATACTGAAGAGCTTAGTGACGTTCGATGCTCTTCTATACGCTTTATTAAATTGCGTTGCGTTTGCCCGACGTAGGAGGCACCGCATGAGCAAGTAAGCTTGTACACAACGTAAACCGGTTTAGTAAAGCTTGCCGTACAGTTTCTCATCATGACTTTACAACTTCTAAAGTCACGTTATGAAAACCATAAACACACTCCAGTTTATATAGTGGTATGTGCACTGAAAACAACATGCTAAGAACAAATAGCAACATGGAACTGATTCAGATGTTAAAACGTTACTTATATGATCAACTATCAAAGAATGTGTACAAAAGCAAATATCCAATGACAAATGCTTAACCTCAACAAGAATATATTTAAAAAATAGCAGTGCTTCGCTGGACTGCGTTAATGAATGATGCTGTGCAATAGATAGTACAGTTGCCACTGCTACAAAAGCCACTTCATAGCATCAAATTGAAACATTAAAATTTGGCAGGATGCAACATGTGAAATTCATTGCATGAAACAAATGGAAAATATGAAAACCTAAACAGCATGAAATCACAGCAACAATACTACCACACAAAATACTGCAGCTGCAGTTACTTGGTTAATTACATTTATGAATGGGCCTACTTCACTGCAGCAGATTAGATTCACACTTGTAAATCTCACAATATCAAGCAAATTTGAAACACGAAAATTTTGCAGTAGGCCTATCATATCACAGCTACACCACATTATTACCACAAAACAATTTTCAGCTCCACATTCATAAAGTACTACTTCCAACAGTGATAACTTCACAGTTTTGCATCAAACCTTTGTTATAGGCTTAGAAAAGCAAACCAAACATAGGCCTGCATTGTAGGCCTAGGAAAGCATAGCAACAATAAATGGAGCCTTGCGAACTTCACAGCATAAAACAAACCTGAAACGTGCATTTGAAACCTGGATGAAAACTAGGTTTGGAAACCTGGATGAAACCTGAAACCTGGATGAAACATGGATTTGAGACCTGAAACCTGGATTCTGTTTGAATAAGAGCTGATGATGCCTACATCGTAGGCAAAATATATACTCTGTTAGATCTTAAAGTGTCTGATTCCTTGCTGAGAAAGGATCTCTTTCCATAGACAAACCTGAAACACGAGGCCTTCACAATATCAACTCACATCATTTACAGCTACCTTTTTCTTGTTATAGCTGAAAAACACTTACCACTATCACCAATTTGATTTTCGCAAAAGTTAGGGTTAGTTAGAATGGTGATGAAACAAGGCAAATGACCCCAGGAGGTGATATGGACTTGCTTTAGACTTAGCTATAAAGTCTATAATTTTGTGACATTTATAGCAAAGTCATGGATCGTATTCTCAGCTTCTAATGGCTGGTTGACAACCCAATATGCTGGGCTATGCTTACTTATTCCTCTCGCGAGGGGTGTCTTATCCTATTGTCATCAGTAGGGCAAGCTTTTGTTGCAGTAACAAAGCGAGAAAGTTGCATTTATTTTAAGCGAAAGTTGCATTTATGCGCACATTTGACTGTGAAAGACTTGAAACAACCTATTTTGCATGCAAAAATCGAAAAAGTTGCGAAAAGTAACATGCAAAAATCGAAAAAGTTGCAAAAGTTGCATGCAAAAATCGAAAAAGTTGCAAAAAGTTGCAATATAAAATTCCTGGAAACAGCTCAAAACATTGAATTATATATATCTTGAGTATTTAGGAAGCTGTTGGAAACTGTAAAAAAAAGTTGCAAAAGTTGCAAAAACTTGCCCTAGTCATCAGGTTTATTATAACCTGCCTAGTTTTAACCATCCTACTCAATTATGCAATAGCAGAATCATTACTTATTTACTAACTCCTTATTACTTAATGACTTAGATATTTTAGTTAAGAGTTATTCTCAGTGCGCTTATTTCTCACTTTCTTTTTCTGAGATATGCTTTTTGTACTTTTCGCTGACTGATAAGTTGTATCTAACTAACAACGATTCTGCCTGGAAAACAAGACGCGTTCGTTCGTGAGAAAGTATGTCATCAATCAAATCTTGGTGGTGTTACTGTTAACTCGAAGAGAACCTCTGCCAGAAAGGTGATTCGGAGAAGAATCAAAGTGTTTTCATGACTTCTGCCAAGCTGGGTTCGACCCAAGCGTGTTACAAAAATAGATGCGACAGACATGCCAAGCAGGACACAGTTTGGTACAAAAATATGTAAGTGTGACGATATGAACCAGATGTGACCTCGGCCGAGTGCAGTTTAACTGCGGCGTCCTGCAAATTGCATAAAACAAATTGTAGGAGATATACCAAGCCGGTAGCGGAAAGAGGCAAAGCCTCTAACGGCGAAGAAATAACTTACTGACAGAAATTAGAGTCAAGCAACAACCACGAAAGGTAATTTCACACCAAAAGTCTTATAATTTTCACGAACGTATTTTTTGTCTGTTTTGTCTGAACTTAATCTGAACAAGCCATATTTTACATCTTTAGGAGACAGAGTTTTATTTGAACATGCAAATTGCTCTAAATTCATTTGAAAGAATTTCGTCCGGACAAGCCATTTTTATAAGTTTGGGTGACAGAGTTTTATCCGGACAAGCCAGGGCATTAACGTCAAGCAATTATCACACAGACTGGTCGATCATCTATCTCAAGACAAAACTTTAGTTCCAATTGCAGCTCTTTTAAAGATGTCATTTCTTTCAGAGTTTATTAACACCTCTTTGGTCCTTGTCTGTGGTTGGTTCATTCCTTTAAAGGTTCATTCTTACTGGTTGAATTTGTATTGTTCTCGAACGTTCTTTGTGACGTTCTTGCAGGTATTGCCTTTTTCTTCAGTTATGAACGTGTTCCATTGGCGTCTGTTTTGTCATGTGTTTTTCCTGTCATGAGTTTTAAATCACGCGACCTCCCTGTTTCTTTTCCTTCCATATATGGTGATCCTGCATTTTTGTTCCATGTATGGTAATCCTACGTTTAGCTGTCTTCTGGTTTCTTATGCGGGTTTACTTGGGGTAATTGTGCTCTGGTAACCGTCCTGTTCTTCTGTTGTCCTGACAACGCTCTTGTGCTGTGTTCCAATTGGTTGCTTGTCCTTCTTTGCATTTAGTCTGCTGTTTTGAGTTTCCTCAGACTGCTAGCAGCCTAAGGTGTTTGTTGGAACAACTTGCCTGCAACAGTGGATTACCACTACATGCTCCTAATTTTACAATATTTCGAAGTCTACCCAAATTTGAATGAGGTTATTTCAATGAACCTGAATTTGATTTGGGCTGTTGCAATTTATCCAGTCTGAAAGAACCCCTTCTACTTTACCCAGATCTTTCCAATAGTACCTAAATTTTATAAAAACTGTTTCAATTACCCGAATTCGATTGAGGCTGTTGGAATTTACCCAAATATTTCTGATTGTATCCAAATGTCAATGAAGCTCTTGTACATTACCCAAAGTGGAATAAAGTTGCTTCAAGCTACTCAAAATTGAATGAAGCTCTTCCACTTAACCTAAATTTGAATGGAGCTATTGCTGTTTGCTGAAAGTTGATTTAGTGTGTTGGAATTTAATTTAGTCTACCCAAATTTTTCCAATGCATGGAAATATTTCAAATTTCACACAAACTTCAATAAACTTCAAAATTTTTTCAAATTTGATTGAGGTTGTTGAAATTTACCTAAATTATTCTAATTTTATCTACATTTGATTAAAGTTATTATCATTCACTTAGATGTTGCTAAATGAATTCGAATTTCAATGGAGCTTTTCTATATCGCCCAAATTTGACCTTGACTGTTTGAAGTTACCCACAATTAAATGAAGATGTTACAAATTGCCAAATTTTGTTTGGCGGATGGACTTTACCCAAATGTTTCTAGTTTATGCAAATGATTTTTATTTCATCCAATTTTGTACAAATCTTTCTCATTTCCCCACATATAACTGAAGCTGTTGGACCATTCTCAAATGCTCCTAATCCACCCAAATGTTTCTAATTTTATCCAAAACTTGAATAGCATTTTTGGAATTGGCCCGAATTTCATCAAGGCTGTTGGAATTCTCAAATGATTGTAGTTCACTTAAAGAAGCGTTTATTTTGCCATCAGGCAGTGTCTATTTTGCCATGAGAGGCAAAAAAAATGGCAAAATAGTTTCAACAAAGCTTTTGCCATTGATGCACTGTAAAAAAGTGGGTTATTTTTTAAGAAGTGGGGTAATTTACTTGGAAAATACCCTAAAATCAAAGACAACCTTTATCTTTTCCCAAAACCGGTGAGGTAATGCAAGGTACTTACCCAAAACCAAAACGTTTTACCCCATTTGCAAGAACCCCACATAGGGTAACTTCAGATTATTGGGGGTAATTCTTCTTGTTGCCCAAAGGTATGTTGGGTGAAACATCTTTGTTATCCACGAACATGAACTACGGCAACAGAGGCACTGTCTCACTTAAATGTGAATGTAGCTGTAAAATTTTCCCAAATCTTCAAAATTTTTGTTCGAATAGTGGCCAATTTTCCAGCGTTGGTCATCCCCATGCCGTACGCTTATGATTCCACCCATATCAACCTTTTTATTTGCGATCCGATTTTACAGATTTGTTAAATGGCAGTGTATAGGCCAGTGTTTCTCAAACTTTTTTATTCCATCGCCACCTTTTCACTCTCCACATGTCGTTTTCGCCCCCCACGCTTGATAAAGCCAACATAACGTAGTAATTTTAAAGAATTTTATGTACACAAAGTATTAAATAGCTGAAGTTAGGAATTGTTTCACGACGGTAATATTACGTTCAGAATTCTTGTGAAAATAATCCAGGGCAACGAAGCCGGAGCGCCGGAGCTGGGCATTTTGCCTGGAGCCGGAGCTCAGTTTAAAAGTTAGGACCGGACCCGGAGACTTAGTCATTTGAGAGGTAGCTCCGGCTCTTGGTTCCTTCCTAGATACTAACGGTTTGGCAAATAGACTTGTGTGTGCTCTTTGTACTATAGCATACTAAACGCCATTGCTACGAGTTACGACACCAGTCTGCAACATTGGGTCTGCAAGCCTTTGACGTGTCTTTGTAAAGGCTGTGACATCGCTAACGCTATGACATGGTAACCGCTAAGGCTGTTACATCCTAGCTGGCAGGCATGGTGTTTCTTGTTGAACGATGGTTCTCAAACACTGTTCTAAGAGCCCCATACAGCTCCCAAGCATCTTTTGTGCGACTTTTAGCAATCTTTCTGTAACAGATTCTATTTGCATAAGATCTGATGATGCCTACTTCGTAGGCGAAATATATACATTGTAAGAGTTTAGTGTCTGATTTTTGCTGGGAAAGGATTCCTTTCGATAGGCAGTGTCTTTCAGTATCACCTCTAATATTTTGTGTAACAGACTTCGTTAGTGCAATGAAACAAAACGTGTCAATTGAATCGTGGTAAATTTTTTTGTGCGGCTATCTAACAAAATTGTAGGTCTGGATTTGGCTCCTTCAGCGAAATGGTTGAGAACAATTGTTGTAGATGTAAGAAGAGTCTTAACTACCATAACATCTTACTTGCTAGTCAGAATGATCAAACCGGGTCTGTAGTATAGCAATCTTAATCCTGCTCAGGTAACCTCTGCCCAATTTGGGCATACGGTTCTTCTGCTGAAATTAAAAATTAGTTAACGTTCACGTAGAAAGGTGGTTCTTTCAGTAGCTGCATTTTTTAGACGCTCTTTCGGGCAGTCCTATTGAAATCTGCAAAAGTTTTGCAGTTTTCGATGGGGAACAAACATTTTCCCAAATTGAGCCATGGTTACCTGAGGTGTAGCAAAATTCCTTCACAAAGATCCCTCCTGAGGTAGCCTTGACCAATTTGGGCAAAAGGCGTTGGTGCATGTAGGTTCACTAGTAAGTCACGCCAGCAACTCTTGAACGAAGCCAGCACGGGAGTAGATCACACGAGTGCAAGCTCTGACGACACAAATCAATTTGGCGCGAATGGCTTCTGCTCAGCTCGAGGTTTTCAGAGAAACAGGCAGGAGAATGTATAACGCCTTCTCCGTTAGAGGAAAGAAATTGGAACCAAAAAGGGCCTGCGCCGGGTGCACTTGTGGTGAAATGACAACGCATTTTATTGAGGACATGATGAACCTTGTGCTTCTCTTTACCTAACTGAAGTTTTTAGAACTCTGGCAGCGGCAAAAAAGGCTTGCTCCTTGTTGTGCGTGCGCTTGTGGTAAAAGGCCAAAGCATTTCATTGAGGAAATTAACTTTGAGACCAAACAACGCTGGGGAACCTGTCCACCATCAAAACAGAACAAAACCCTAGGTGAAAATCACCTAACGTTATGGTGGATTGTGAGTACAGGTGAAAATCACCCGAAATTATGGTTAGTGTGAGTACAGGTAAAAATCAACCCACGTTATGGTTAGTGTGAGTTCGGGTGAAAATCACCCCACGTTGTGGCTAGTGTGAGTTTGGGGTGAAAATCACCGACGTTATGATTAGAGTGAGTTTTTGCTTTCCCTCTTAATGCCTTGACATTGTACAAATTGGCAAAACTCCACTAATTTATAGTTTCCATATTTCAATTTTGGGGGGGCTTGGTACATTGTTTGGGTGGGCTTAAGCCACCAAATCCCCCTGTGGCGACGGGACTGGCCGTATGTGAGACATGAAAGTCAATAGCAGTGTCGCAATCAATCTCATTACCCAACAATTGTCGTAAAGCACTTGCCCATTTTGGGCAAGTTTACCTTATGTGCCTGATTTTCGTAAAAAAATTGCCTATTTTGGGCAAGATTGATTAATGTGGCTGAAAATTGCAATGAAAATATAAAAATTTCATGTCTCAACCTAATTTACTTTTAATGCAGATAGAAACACAAGCTTGAAATGAGGTTCAGTTTAAACCTTAAACCGACTACCAGTGACGTTTACTGGCGGAATTTTTGGATTTTTCTGTACTTTTTCGTTCATTTGTTAAGAGCACTTCCCACATTTTTGTTTGGAAAATTGCTTTTGTTCTTCATCATACAAAAATTTTCCAAAATCAACACGTTGTTTTTTTCTGATCGTATGAGCTTGAGAAGACTTGCTAAGTTGTACAAAAACCTGCGCGCGCGTCTAAACCTGTCAGTTAGTTCAGTATAAGTGAATAAACAAAATCTGCCCAAATGTGGACTTTTGTTGAAGTTTTCATCTGTGGAAACAATCTATGTTTTCAGCACTGTAACCAGTCCTATTTTCTCTTAAGCTTTGCATGTTAAATTGTGGTTTACTCTACGATTCATTACTGCTTATTATGAGTGGAAGCGATAAAAATCAGAAGTTTTCAGCTGTAGGGTTTTCCTTTTGGTGTAGGAACCCAATGTTGAGGTTTGGGGTGTTGCCCAGCGTAGACGTTGCTTGCGAGGAATGCTGTCGTTGCATGCAGAGATGCTGGTTTCCCCAAACGCTACCAACGAGGCAGTCTAGTCGTTGTATGAGTACTGTTC